>WNGR01018340.1_pt1 | contig 12329 bp, 15 predicted proteins | sample 5407581 | NCBI WGS metagenome assembly WNGR01 (sample SAMN13153383, study PRJNA577476) | soil metagenome | isolation source: 80 cm soil or saprolite under Garry oak tree replicate 2 | place: USA:California | collected 2016-06-15
CCAGCAACTAGGTGCAGAGAAGTGCTCCGGCACCTCGGACGAAAGTCCTCATTGCTAAGTCGTTGTGCACTCTGTGCACAACACCCTGGACACCTTTGTACATCGTAGCTATAAGACAATAGACGTCTTTGCTCTGACACTGTGTGACACTGCCCTTTGGGCCACCACGAACCCCCGAACTTAAGTCACGTCCCTACTAGGACGTAACACTCACCATGGACAACCAGTCTGCCATTGCCATCACGTGAAATCTGGAATTCCATGATCGCTCCAAGCATATTGAAATCCAGCACCACTTCCTGAGGCAAAAGATAGAAGACAAAGAACTTGATCTTGTGTATGTTCCCACTGGAGATCAGGTAGCTGATGTCTTGACAAAGGGGTTGGTGCAGGAAAAGCATGTTTGATTCTCAAACGCGATGGGGGTCTGCCATGTGGACTGAGGGGGCGTGTTGGAGTTCAGCCACACATGATGCACCAGCATCAGACAGTCTCAGGCCAGCTGGACTGGCAACACTACTAGTCAAGCTCAGTTGCTTGATCACAGTCTCAGTTTTTCCAGTCTAAGAAATTTATTTTCTCCTACATAAATACTCCATAGTTCACAAAGAAAGACCTCAGCCTTTTCTCTCAAATGGCTGAGGTTAGTAGTTTACTCTATTCCGTTTTATGTTACTTTTACTTACTGTGTACTTAGTTGCGCATTCTCGTGCTCCTACAGGTAGCTACACAATATTACACAGCCTTTTCTCTCAAACGGCTGAGTTGCACATTCTCGCGCTCCTACAGTTTACGCACAAGGGGGCACGGGAACCTGGGACTGCACGCAAACCCAGAAGTGGCGCCCCCTTCCCTGGTTCGCACTCAGGGGTGACATGCAAACGGGGGCAGCACAGGAACAGGAAGGGGCGCACCACCCTACTGTAGATCGACTTAGACAAAAAAAAAACTGTTTGTAGTTATGTAATATTTATTATTAATAAATACAAATTTCTCTTAACTATAAAAGGTTAACTTAAGAAATCAGCTAACTGGGTTGTCTTGGAAAATAACTCATTAATGTCATGTTCTTTATTAACTAATAGTCATGAAATTCTTTGCTTGAGTAAGCAGTGAAAATGGATGTTTGCAGTGGAGACCAAACTTTCAGGCTGGTCTGGAGCATTCCAGAGCAGTCCAGTCCATGAGAACAATGCGAAAAACAGCCAACTGAAAGCCAGGCATGTCAAAGCTTATGTTTACGAACCTTCCTTTTTGGGAGTGTTACTTACAGGTTGCAAAAAGTTAACAACTGTGGATTGCTTGGGGGTATTGGGGGTAGAGATGGGCCTGCTAGGACCCACATCACCCAAGTTGTCACGGCTGAACAGCTTGTTGGTGGATTGCTTGGGGGTATTGGGGGTAGAGATGGTATCACCCAAGTTGTCACGGTCGAACAGCTTGTCGGTGGATCACTTGGGGGTATTGGGGGTAGAGATGGGCCCACCAGGGCCCGCATCACCCAAGTTGTCACGACCGAACAGCTTGTCGGTGGATCGCTTGGGGGTATTGGGGGTAGAGATGGTCCCGCCGGGACCCATATTATAGCTGACATCGCATCCATACAGTGTGGTATTAGCGGGGGAGGCATTACAGGAAACAACGTGAGTGGTGGCGTGCACACCAGCAGTGTCGTGAACATTACCAACAAATCAGCTGGTATTGCAAGACTAAGAGGAGCAACAATGTACATGACAGGGGCAGAGAGGGCAGGGGCGGTGGCAGCGGCAAGGACAAGGATGGCGACACAGGACACGCGCATTGTGTTATAGTTCGCTGTTAATTTTTGTGTGGGGTTGCGTGAACAGAAGGTGAGGGATCCAATTGTGCTGAGAGTTGAACAAAGAGGGTTCAGGCTGTATGTGTGTCAGCACGCTTCACGATGGGGTGGGCCACGGATGTGCTCACCAATGAGCAAGAACACGAAAGCTAAGGCAATAAAAGTTAAGGAGTCTTGCATCGAAATCATGGTGCAAAAATAGCTACTACAGCGGCTGTCCACTGAGGTGAGATGCTGAGGTGAGACCCCACCTTTATCTCTTTTGGCATGATGCGCAACGCTTCCAACTGCATATTGAATCAAATCATGCAACAAAAGCCATGGACGGGGATGCACAGCAGTTTGCTCTCACATGAGTTTGCCTGAAAATGTTTGGCGTTAGTACATGAACGTGCATAAACTCTCAGGCTAGTACAATGGGTACTGACCACTATTTCCCCACCTCCTGGTGCTATCAACACTAGGAAAGACTGCTTGCCAGTGGGGGGAACCCATCGCATGTCTACACCCTTTTGGGGGTACAGAACCCTCATCAGCAAAACAACACAAATTTAACCCGGCTTATTTCATCACTTAATTCAATCGTGATGTCACTAAGCCATCAGCAGTGCTAAGCGACCACTAATCACATCAATCAGGTATAAGGCATTTCAGAGCCTTGGTTTTTACTCAAGCACGTAGTGTAATTCATAAGAGTACTAAGAGCATAAGACATCATGATATCAAAGTACAGCTGAGTCCTGAGCCTTTGAAGACTGTCATGTGCCCCATGCCCACTCAACGCGTGCACTATCACACAGTTGAATAGATAAGATGATCAGCTTCATCGTCAATCCACGTTGTTCACGTTGGTATCCTGGCAGCGGCGGCAGCGGCATCGTGGTCGTACATGCCAGTGGAGCGTGTCGGGAGAGGCGTCGTCGTCGTGATTGTGGTCACCGTCACTGCCACCCCCACCATCGTCGCTAGTATCTTCATCGTGGTCGTGGTTGCAGGCGTGCCCCAGCGACAGCAGGATTGTTGTGGTCATTGTGGTTAGAGAATACACGCGAAGCGGCTGAGTGGCGTCATGGTCAGGGTTGCATGCAGCTGGGTCATTATCGTGGTTGGGGGCCACCCGGCTTGTGGCTTGCATCGGGTTGCAAGCAGCCACATTGTCATCGTAGTGGGGACCCGCATACAGCTGCATCGCCATCGCCGTGGTTGGGGGTACACGCAGCGTCGTTGTGCCACGTTTGGATGACTTGCAGTTTGCGCCGGTCGAGGTGGTCCATGGTCAGGATCACACGTGATTAGGTCATCAGGTCTCAGGTTTGGGGCACACGTTGCGGGTCACGTCGTCATCGCATTGAGCGGAGAAGAGGTGGGAGGAGGCAATCGAGAAGCATACCATCTGGCTGCCGTTTTCGAAATAAGCGAAGGTCATTTCTGCAACGAGTTCTGTTCATGCGATGCCTTCTCTGCAGACAGAAGAGGGGCATAGGTAACCAACGGGAAGTGAATGCGGGGGAAGCTTTGAATATCATTATTATGAATACCAGAGAGCGGTGGAGGAGAAAAGAGGAAAAAACACAATTAACTCACAGGACCGGGTTGGTCTGGAACTTGTTCAAGTCGACGTTGAGGGAACCGTCAAAGCGCAGAGACGCTGTAATGGACGAGACAACTTGCGTGATCAACCGGTTCAGGTTCGTTGGGCCACATTGAGGTGGTGCATGCAGATGTCATAGATAGCCTCATTTCCCACCTGAATAGCTACGTTTAGAAACCACATCCACAGGAGCCACAAATAAAGAACACGCAACAATGCCCACATATAACTGGTCCACATTATGTGACTAGTGCACTGCCGTGAAGTACGACCACATCGACCAAGCAGGCATCAAGAGTGACCAGGACTGTCTAGAGGACAGTTGAACACATCCAGATCAGATGACAGCTCGGGGAAATGGCCATAGGACGGCAGCGACATTTGGCTTGCAATGCAGCCACTAGCTCGACTTGGGGAAAAAACGAGATGTGGCACAATCAAACAAACACAAAGACCCCAAAAAGTAGCCGATCCAATCACACCAGTGTATTTGAGACGGAGTTCAAAAATTCGACGGTCAACCATCTCGAAAAAAAGGTTGTCTTCTTGTGCCCACAGGAAAATCTCATGTGATCTTTTACGCGAAAACAAACTCTTGGAAAATTAACCCTGATGATTGTCTAACCTCTACAGCCACAGAGTTTCCTACAGTCCTGTAATACCTTGGCCCTGCATGAAGCTTGAAGTGCGGCCCGGCCCGACTCGCGGGTCCTCGATTTGATTGGTTGAGTTGAAGGCTGATTTGATTGGTTGAATTGAAGGCTAGGGTCATGGCCAGATTTTTGCCGAATACGCATTGTCGCGATCTTCCGCCTATGACGCTATATGACGCGATGAGAACAATTGAACTGCCAAAGTCGGAGGAACCAATACGACATGCCCTCGCGAGTGTTCGCTGTCAAGGCCATCCTCTGCGCCACTACTAGTAGTAGCGGTAGTAGACCCAAGTTGTCAGGGACAGGATCGCGCCCAAGGACCGTTGTAGCACACTCGTCCCACGGTTTTCACGTTGCTAATCTGCCCTTCTCGGCGGGTTTGATCGGGCGGACTTGCTCCTCTTTGTCAATCCTCGACAAACCTTTCCTCAGAACACGCCGTCACCATCACTACAAATCGATTCCGATGGATGCTACCCTCGCGAAGATCTTCTCCGCCAATGCCCAGTGGACGGAGGCCGTGAACGCCGCCGAGCCAGGCTTTTTCGAGAAGTCGGCCAAAAGCCAGACCCCCAAGGTGAGTTGCCGCTCGCTCTGGCTTCCCATCGTCATCATATCTCCATTCGCGTTCGTCTCCACGCACGCAGGTGCTCTGGCTCGGATGTTCCGATGCCCGCGTCCCCGAAAGTGTCATCACTGCCTCGCGCCCAGGCGACATGTTCGTCCATCGCAGCGTCGCCAGGTAAGTTACGCACACCTTCCTTCATCTATCCCCCAATCGCCATTCTAGATGCCTCCCGCGCGGCCCTATTGACGCTCATACGGTTTATGTACAGCCAGATTCACCCCGATGACGATAACGCGCTCTCGGCGATCACATTTGCCGTCGCGTATGTCAATGTCGAGCACAGTGCGTCTCTCCTTTCGCCCCTCACCCCCCTCCCCCTTCTCTCTGTTTGGGCTGACCGGCCGCTCTGTCGCTTGCGCGTCTCACACAGTCCTCGTCGTCGGCCACACGAACTGCGGCGGCGCCATGGCGGCTCTCGGGGCCGCCGCTGGGACGCTGGGGCCAGTCGAGCCGGTGCTCGAGCGCTGGCTTACTCCGCTCATCTCACTCGCCAGCAAGCTCGACTCCGAGGCTTTGCCCTCTCCTGACCCTCTCCTGAGGCTCATCGAGGAGAGCGTGCGCATGCAGGTCGAAAACGTCATCAATTCGGAGCCCGTCCGCAAGATGTGGGCCGAGGGCAAGAAGAACCTGTGGGTGCACGGGCTCGTGTATGAGCTCGAGACGGGCCGGCTTAGGGACCTAAACGTCACGAAGGGACCCCGATCTTAAATGTGGAAACATTAGGCGGCGGGGAGTACCGCAATATTTCGTGTTCAATGCGTTTTTTGGAGAAGGTCGACGATTCTATTTCGATGTTGATACCGAGGAAATAAATAAGAGATCGCGCTGTACAAAGCTTGTTGGAGATTATTATTTTTTCTTTACAGTAAATTGCTGGTTCAATTAGAACGCGGTCACGTATCGGTTACGATAGCCGTCATGTTCAGAATATCGAGTATCACCGGCAGTACAGTAACTGAACTTGACTCCTACACCAGTACTGAATGCTCAAATTATGGCCGTAAATGTGGAAAAAGGTTAGTCCAGTTGAGATGCTACCCTCATGTCTCGTGAATTCATAAATTTTCAAGGTGTCCGGATCTTGTCCATTACGGTTGCCCCTTAATCTGCAGTTGGTCACGGCTGAGCAGATAAGTTTCCTATGTCTGGGTCTATCAAAGACTTGATCAAAGAACAAGATTTCAAGGGGTACCAGTCAGATAGGACTCGATGTCGTGCGATATGGCAATCACGGTTGCAACCCATGTTGACTCGGAAGCTGAGTTTAGCATTTACAGTAGTAACTTAGCTTCGGCCTGGAACTTTGGTTCACAGCTTGGTTCCATCACTAGCTCCGAGCATAAGGCGCTGCCTTGGAAGAGAATCTCCCTCGCCTTTTCTGTCCAATGGCGGCCGCGATGGCTTTCTTTTACCAATCCGACTTTCGCATAGCCGATCATTATCGTCGCACAGTCACTGACTCGCCACTTCCGGACGAGGTGAACCTATCCCTGACAAGGAGGTCCGTCTCCGACATGAAATGGACCACGGTGATGACCATTCCAAGGTGCCTAGGGGCTCAGGATATAAGTTCGCCCGACTGGCCAGGTCAAGGGTTTTGCGCTTGCAATGAACCTGCGCACTAGCAGCGCGTCTTGCCCATCCTACCCTGGCATGCAGGGAGAAAAAGTGGCCTTTGGTTTGATTTTCTGAAGACATTCTCAGGATGTCTTTCCCGAAGGCGCGCTGCAGCCCGCTGGTGTGGTTCGATTGGTGGTACTGGGGGCAGGTCTTCTGTTGTAGATGAGTCTGTGGATGGTGACAATCCATTGGCTAGGGTGGAGTGACCAGCTTCCGGCATATGGCCTACCATTGGTAGCTCTTGGATGAGACTAACGACCGCAGGCAAATGTGGACCCGCTGGGAGGTCGATAGCCTCACGCGGATTGTCGGTGCTGATCATATTCCGTGCCACACTCACGAAGTCTTTCAAGAATCTTATCATTCTTATGAGAACATCTCACTAGAACAACCTCCCCCCCCTCTTCTATCATCTACGCATGTCTTCCATAATTGACCCCGTTTTCTCACAATTCCCTGCTTGATTCCTGTGTTGTCATCTTGTCGCGCCTGGATCAGCCCCACACACTGACTGCAGCTTTCATCATGTAGGGTTTTTTCCCCTCATCCTTCGTCCAAATACGGATGTGCCCTGTGACCCTATCTATGTGTTGCAGATATATATAAAAAAAGCAACTTCCCTCATACCCGTTAGGCCACGTACTAGTAGCCCAGTACGGGTTATGTCACGGCGTTGCTTGTGGCGACAACCGTGTACCTAGTACAGTATTTGAGCCTGTAATATATAATACTGCAAATTTAAACCCGGACTCGAAAAAAAAAAGGGGCAAATGCGATACGTGGCTGAGCTTAGAAGTGCCGAGAACAACCATATCAACAACCCACGGTGTGGAGGGACAAAAACTATGAACTTGAGACTACTACGGACCCTACGCCTCACCATAACTTGGCGGCGCTTCAAATATCTCAGCACGAACTTGTTGAGCACGAACTTGTTCCACTTCGCGCCGCAGATTCTCAACTTCCAACTGAATGGCCCTAGCTGGCGTTGGTTCGCCCTGCCCTGCGGTAATAACGGGGGGGGGAGTGGGTTGAGAACCACTTGATGATGACTCCGCGGGGATGAGCTGGGTGTGTGCTGCACTTGAGCGCAGCCGCGCGAGCTCTTTGCTGGACAATCCGACATGGATGGGCACCGCACGTAGCGAGGACTGGAGGAGTGGCCCCGACGAAGACGGTTCAGGGTTCAGAGGAAAGGTCGACGTCCCGACATGATCGGAACCCTGTTGCTCCCGGTCTATCTGAGACCCTGCGTCCAGCGGTGATGTGTCGGTGAGTGTTGGGTTGAATGGCGTCACTTGCGTCACTATTACCTCCGAGCCCGCCCCCATAAGAGCGTTCGAGAAGGAAGGACCAACAATTTTGCGCATATGATCTTGTCTCCGCCGACGCCGTACAAAGGCAATAGCCCCAATCACGAGGATTACGGCAGCGGCGCCACCTATAATACCCCCGGCAACGAAGCTGGTGTGCGAGATCGCCATTGATGATGTTCCCGTCGTAGTAGTAGTGGACGTGGAGGAAGTCTGGGAAATTTGAAGGATACAGTCGACATTCGTGTCGTTCTGAACGAAGAATGAGGACGAGGAACCGTCAAAAACATCCTGGACGGTAGCCACCATCCGGTACCAGCCCTGGGGAACATTAACAGAGGACCACCTCCAGATGCCTACAAGAGGGTCCAACTGCGTTGCGAGCTGTTCTTCAATCGGGGGGAGATAGGAGCCGCCATAGCTGGAGTATGGACGCTTGCTTACGTCCCTTTGTGTGACCGAACGAGTTGCGGAGGCAGCTCCACTCGTGATCGATTGTCCGGTGTTTGCGACCGAGCTGGCCATCGGGGCCTGCTGGACGACGTCCACGTTCGTGATATTGAAAGACATCGGTGAAGGACTAGAGTATGTCCATCGAACCTCAGCGACTCCGCACGTATACATTTCATCGATGACCGCAAATTGAAAAGCTGGAGCCGCTGAGCTGCTCGGTTGCACTGTGCTGGATGTGGTCGTTGAAAAGCCGTTGGCCATGGGCATAAACCAATTATCCACGATGGACGGAACAACAGAAGGCTGGAGAGAGCAACCAAGTGAGCTGCCGCTGGTCGTGGACTTTTAGCGGCTTGGGCATGCGAATTCTCAACCCTGGGTCATCCAACGGCATTCGAGGGTTTGATCATCCCCAGCTGTAGTTCCGCGGCTTAGCAGGCTTTACGGGATCAAGAGTGGCGGGTTTACCGGCACGTATGGCACAAGGAATCGCCAGTTACTGGCGATTGACTAGATTTGGCATGCGGATGATGTAGAAGTGTCACCCTCTCGAGAATGAGGAGTTCCCAGAAGTCTCTTCCACATGCTTTTAGTACTGCATTAAACCCAGTCTTTGCGCTTGAATTTTCTCGATCACTCGAGCTTGCGCAGCGAGTCTGGGCCGGTCTGACCTTTCCAACGCTGGCGTGCAGAGAGAAAACTGAGACGCAGCGGTCTTTGCGTCGGTGCTCCCAAAGCACAGGACGACTTTCCCGTCTTCGGACTGCACAAGGGGCTGTAGGCGTGGAAGGTGGTACTGGGGTGGGTCTCCGAGCCCTGCCATGGGTGTATCTATCGTCGGTGACCACATGCCTGGGTACCTATGCTGTTTTTTTCAACGTGAGAAGCTTCCAGCTTCTGGCCTACCTATACTCTTTCAAGACCGCACACAAATCATGATGCGTCTATGTGAATGGAAGGTGTAGATGGAAGGTGTAGGTTACAGTAAACAATCTCACGCGACCTCGCCCGTGATTACATAAATATATACCCGATTAAGCTTCGATTTTGGCCGCATCTCTTGCCGCATCGCATCTTGTGTTGTTTTCCCCGTTCACCGGTGTTTCTTTACGTGGATGCATCGTTCACGGGTCTCCGCTATTTTTCTAGCCAGGCTATCCTGTAATGATAGCCCTACTTCAAACAATCATGAAACGATTTCAAGACCAAGAAGACACCGTAGCCTACGAGAGATCAACCGCAGGTGGCTATGGAGATGAACGATAAAGTACACGACTGCTGATCTCAGTCTTTATACAGGAGATGCGACTGGTGGAGCAGATCCACGTAAAACACAAGTGAGAAGAGGGTAGCGTCCGAACGAGGTCATGCGTCGAAAAGCGAACCCATCGCAAGGCGAAGTTGGTACTCCTACCAGCACACTGGGTCGTGTGGAGCCGGACGACCTTCATGGCTCACAATGGAAACCCAATGGCCCTCCATTTCCCCCGCCGACCGTGCTGACGCACAAACTTGCGCGCGAGGGTGACCGCGCGGTCCATGAACTCGGATGAGTGTCTGAACGCTCCGCGCTGGTCTTGATACGAGACGTTTTTCTCCACGGCGCGATCGAGGAGAGCGTCTATGTCGGCCACGTCTCCCCCCTCCTTTGCGCGGAAGTCCTTGCGGGGCGAAATGCTATGGTCCCACCAGCCCTGCGTCTTCATGACGAGGAGGTCGAAGAGTGGCATGACGGGGATACGGCTGATTACGGGCGTTTCGGACGAGTCGATCTTGGGAAGATTGAGGGTTGGCGGGACGAGGATATCGACCTTGACGCAGCGGCCGTAGGCGCGCCATCCGGGGAGGCGGCAGATGAGGATCTTGTGCGTCGCATTGCGCCGTCTGGGGGGCTTGAGGAAGTATCGGCTATCCGCGTCAACAATGACCTCTTTGATCCTTTCGGCAGCGGAAGATTGGTCTCCGTCGTGGCGAACAACGATGTCGATATCCTGCGTGGGCAGTTAAAGGTATTATGTAGGGAAAAGAAGGCGGGCGGACGCAACGTTAGGGACATGGCCAGTGTCGGCCCAGAGAAAGGCAGCCGCACTGCCAAAGAGGCAGACATTCGATGTGATATAGGTTTGGATAATGCCGGTTGTGCGCCGAGCAATTTTCAATATTTCCTTTTCATTTGGGGGACTTCTGGGCCACATGTCTAATGGATTTCGGGGATGGAACGGGAAATGTTAGAAGTGCTGTAGAGCACAACTAAATACACACAATCAGTACAGTATGAAGAAGCGTGGAACGAATACACTACTAACCTCAGCCGTTTGGGGAGAAAAGCTGAGGTCTCGTCACGAAGGCTACAAACTATTTAAACCTGTTCGAGATCGAGCAACTGAGCTCAACTCAACCGTACCAAACTAAAACACGTTCACCGGTCCCGCTGTGTCATGACCTGTCGTTACTAGGGGCAGCTATGCGCCCGCTAAAATTGAGTGCTGCCAGTCTCGGCTAGTACCGCCAGTAACATTCCATTTTCCTGATGCTGGTCCGGAGTCAATTCGTGACTCGCAACTGACTCGCGTGTCAATGTGATGTCCTGTTCTGAACTTCTGATTGTACTTCGTAACAATACCAAGCTAAATACATTTCTGAGTGACTTAGCGCTGACTCGGCCTCTTACACGTCCCATTATACCTCTACAATACTGAATCTGCGACTAGCATCTGCGGATGCAACTCATTCATTGGGAGGGAGTCACCGTGACACGACGTCATCGTGTCATCATTGGCAGCTGGCGGCCCCCCTTTGCCATTAGCTAGCTGTCCCATGCACTTGTGCATGCATAGCTGTCCCCAACCAGTACTGGGTCAAAGACCGCCTCAACATGCAAATCATCCCGCCACAACATTGATGATACAGACTCTGAGGACGACACCGACAACTCAGGCTGCAAAGCCATGACACCCTCATCCAATGCATGGCCCGGATGGACAAGTGGAAGTCATACCTAAATACAAATGAGGATATACCCAATGGTATGGGAATTGTACACTGGGGGTATGATGTAAATTTATTGATTCTATTCTGGGTCTATCCATGTGCATTGCTAATACTTGTGGGGATGAATGGGACCCAATATCCCACCTGGCGTTCAATTGCCTGTGACTACCTCGCAGTCATGGCATCCTCAGTATCCAGCAAAAGGGCTTTCTCTGCCAGGATTACCATCAGCAAGTGCCGCAACCAGCTCAATGGTGACATCATCGAGGCTCTTCAATGCCTCAAGTCTCTCCTCCATCAAGAGATCTCTTTGAGGGCTGTTCTGAGCGTGGCTGATGAAGAAGAGGCCTGCCTAGATGAAGCCGACCAGCAACCTGCAACCAAGAAGGGTCCGCAAGCAAGACTGTTAAGGATGTGGAAGATTGGACTTCATCAGCAAAACAGACCTGACCTGTCATTACTAGGGGCAACTAGCACCCACTAAAATTGAGTGCTGCCAGTGCTGCCAGTCTTGGCTAGTGCTCTCTAGTGACATTCCATTTTCCTGATGCACTTATGGCAGCTGTTAACTCAGATGCACTACAAAAATGAATTCAGACACTGCAGATAGAATGCATAATGCGCAGCAATTAAAAACTACACAACTGTCCACTACACAATCACGATATGTCATTTCATCTCATTTCTTGAACATGACAAATGCTCTCGGGTTGATGGTGCAGGAACCAAGAGCTTGTGCAATGGAGGTGCCATTTGCACATAATGGCACAAGTTAGTGACAATGTGTTGACACAGACTGCTTTGCTGGTACAATGTGTCATTAGATGATTAAGTCATCTTTGGCTTCCTGATATGGTATCTGCCTGTTTAGGACTTACTTCTTACTTTGGACTTATTCTGGACACTCACGGACCAGTTATTGTTTATCTTTATTAGGATTCTATATAAGGTCCTTATTGTTCTTATTGTTAAGATACCGGCTCTAGATGGCTCTAGGCCTTCTATTGTTCTCAGCCCTCCAATGGCATTTCTCCCTCTGGCGCACAGACCACCTGTATTGTATTTGGATCACCTGTGTGCACAGACCATTCTTAGGTAATCCTTTAGTATATAAGGACTCCTGTTTTCACCTCTACACTTCAGAGTTCTTCTACCTCTGAAGTGTAAGTCCCCTCTTGTCTATAGCTCTCTACCTTAGCTCACTCCCTTCTGCAGTGCGCTCTTGTCTAGGTGTGTAGTATAGCAATATAGAGTTCTT
>WNGR01008189.1_pt1 | contig 12328 bp, 10 predicted proteins | sample 5407581 | NCBI WGS metagenome assembly WNGR01 (sample SAMN13153383, study PRJNA577476) | soil metagenome | isolation source: 80 cm soil or saprolite under Garry oak tree replicate 2 | place: USA:California | collected 2016-06-15
GGCCGTGAGCGGCTGGGGCGAGGAGCTGACCATGCGGGTCCACCGCGAGCCCGCCAGCGAGGCCCCGGGCTGGCCGGCGCGCCTCCTGGCCCGCCTCGGCGAGCTGGTCTTCGAGCGGGCGAGGCCGTTCTGGCCCGGAGGGCGCATCGAGCTGGGCGACGGCGGCGACGAGATGCCGCCCGCGGTGTGCTGGACCCCCGACCCTGAGCTGGGCGAGATCACCACCCCGAACGGCAACCTGGAGTTCGTGGCCACGGTCGGCGTCAGCCGCGACCTGCTGGCCCGCCTGCGTGCGCAGGGCACCGAAGCGGGGCTCGCCGACATCCGGACGGTCAACCCGCTGCTGGTGACAGGCGCCGCCGGCCTGAGCTGGTAGGCAGCCGTCGGCCGCGGCCCCGACGCGCCCTGCCGGCCGTCGTCAACGCGTCCGTCGAGCAAGTTATCCACAGATTTCCGAAGCGTGTTGTCCCGAACACACGTTCGTAGTACGTTGCTTCCGCCACACCGGCGGGATCCTCGCAGCTCACCGCCGCCGCCCTTGAGACCAGACCGAGATCCCATCAGAGAGAGTCGATGAGCACCCGATGACGAAGAAGCCGGTGGCGAAAGGAACTGTCATGGCCACGACCTATACTTCCCGCAACGGCAGTGTTCGGGGAGGGACCGTGGAACGCGAGAAGGCGCTGGAAGTCGCCCTGCTCCAGATCGAGAAGCAGTTCGGCAAGGGCGCGGTGATGCGCATGGGAGAGGCGTCGATTGGACCCATCGAGGCGATCCCGACCGGAAGCCTCGCCCTCGACCTCGCGCTCGGTATCGGTGGGGTCCCGCGTGGCCGTGTCGTCGAGATCTTTGGCCCAGAGTCGAGCGGGAAGACCTCCGTTTCGTTGCACATCATCGCCGAGGCGCAGCGAGCGGGCGGCATCGCCGCGTTCGTGGACGCCGAGCACGCCCTCGACGTGGCCTACGCCCGCAATCTCGGCGTCAATACCGACGAGCTGCTGATCTCCCAGCCCGATACAGGTGAGCAGGCGCTCGAGATCGCGGACATGCTGATCCGCTCAGGCGCGATCGACGTGGTCGTGATCGACTCGGTCGCCGCCCTGGTGCCTCGAGCTGAGATCGAAGGCGAGATGGGCGACTCCCACGTCGGCCTCCAAGCCCGCCTGATGAGCCAGGCCCTGCGCAAGCTGGCCGGCACGATCTCCAAGTCCAAGACCACCGCGATCTTCGTCAACCAGCTTCGCGAGAAGGTCGGGGTCCTGTTCGGAAGCCCCGAGACGACCTCCGGTGGCCGGGCACTCAAGTTCTACTCCTCGGTCCGCCTCGACATCCGGCGGATCGAATCGCTGAAGGACGGCACCGAGGTCGTGGGGAACAGGACCAGGGTCAAGGTCGTCAAGAACAAGTGCGCGCCGCCCTTCAAGCAGGCGGAGTTCGACATCATCTACGGGCAGGGGATCTCCAAGGAGGGCAGCCTCCTCGACGTCGGTGTGGATGTCGGCCTGATCAAGAAATCCGGCGCCTGGTTCACCTATGAGGGCGATCAGCTGGGGCAGGGTCGCGAGAACGCGCGCAACTTCCTGCGGGACAACCCGGAGCTGGCGCGCGAGATCGAGGAGAAGGTCAAGGCGCAGCTCGGGGTCGGTGTGCCCAGCGACGTCTCCGGAGAGGTTGGCGGCGTCCCGGGGGACCTTGACGGGGACGAATGATCGGCCGCAGAGCCACCGGCTCGCGTCCGCTGCGGCGAGCTGGCGGCGACCTGGAGGACCGCACGGCCGCGTCCGAGGAGGCGGCACATGCCGCGGCCCTCTGGCTGCTCGAGTCGCGAGCGCGGACGAGGCTGGAGCTTCGTCAGCGCCTGGAGCGGCGAGGCTTCGAGGCTGAGGCGATCGAGCGGGCACTCGACCGGCTCACCGGGGTCGGGTTGGTCGATGACGAGGCGTTCGCGAGAGACCTGGCGGCCAGCCGGGTGGAGCAGGGCGTGGACGCACCGAGGATCATCGTCGAGCTGAAGGACCGTGGAATCGCTCCTGACCTGGCGGTTCGAATCGCGGGGGAGTCGGCGCCGCCAAGTGATCGGGCGGAGCGGTGTCGCGAGCTCGCCGAGGATCGGCTCTCGAAGCTCAAGCGGCTACGCCCCGAGGTGCAGTACCGGCGGCTCGCCGCATACCTCGTCAGGCGGGGGTATCCGGGCGATGTGGTCGAAAACGTCGTCAGCGAGCTTGTCGATTCGAATGCGTATGAGGAAAGCGAGGAGGAAACGGACTACGGCCAGATCTAACCTTTCATGAGTGGTCTTGACCTGCCGTTCCTTGACCGAGCAACTATCACGGCCTACGCTGAGCCTGCCCGGTCCTACCGAGCCTAACTCTAGATTACGTAACCTTGGTGCCTCGATCGTCCAGCAGACAACCTACTTCAGGAGGCAGGGGACTGCCCTCTTGGTCGCCCGTCCCTCACATGTAGCAGTCTTCATGGACGCGGCCTTCGGGTCGTAATCGAGAGATGCCTCGCAGCGCCGGGCGGCCGCTCGGCGCTGTTGCCGCTCCAGGGGGCCTATGGTCGGCGGCCATGCCCAGCGGCCTTGAACCGGCTGGACGTTCCGGCCGGGTGGAGCGCAAAGGAGGCCGTTGTGCTGGCCGGCATCATCGTGGGAATCCTCGTTGGCATCATCGTGGGCTTCGCCGTGGGCGCGGTCTACCAGCGGAAACAGGCGGCCGGTCTGCTCGGTTCGGCGAAGGAGCAGGCGCGGGCAATCTTGGATGACGCACGTCGGCAGGCCGAGACTTCTCAACGAGAAGCAGCGGTAGAGGCGCGAGACGCGGCGCTGCAGAGTCGCCAGGCCGCGGAGGAGGAATCGACAAGGCTTCGATCTCAAGCTGAGGGTGAGGCACGAAACCGACTGCTGGAGGTCCAGCGCAGAGAGGAGCGCCTTCTCGTCCGCGAGGAAGCGATCGAGGGCAAGCTGATCACGCTCGACAGGCGCGAGAGCGGCCTGGAGGAGCGTGAGGCGGCCGCCGACGCGACTCGGCGCGAACTCGACCAATCGACGGAGGAGCAGCGTCGCCGGCTCGAGCAGATCGCCACGATGACCGCGGTCGAGGCCAAGAGCCTCCTGATGAAGCAGGTGGAGGAGGAGGCCAAGCGCGACGCGATGGGCCTCGTCCGCGACCTGGAGCAGCAGGCGCGCGAGGAGGCCGAGCGGCGGGCGCGCAAGATCGTCACGCTGGCGATCCAGCGAGTGGCGTCCGAGCAGACCTCCGAGTCGACCGTAGCGGTCCTGCCGTTGCCATCGGACGACATGAAGGGCCGGATCATTGGCCGCGAGGGTCGCAACATCCGCGCCTTCGAGGCCGTGACCGGCGTCAACCTGATCATCGACGACACGCCGGAGGCCGTGCTGCTGTCCTGCTTCGACCCGGTCCGCCGCGAGGTGGGCCGGATCACGCTGGAGAAGCTCGTCTCCGACGGCCGGATCCATCCGGCGCGCATCGAGGAGACCTACGACCGCGCGAAGATCGAGGTCGAGAGCGAGGTGCGCCGCGCGGGCGAGGACGCCTGCATCGAGGTGGGCATCACCGACCTGCACCCGGAACTGGTCCGGGTACTCGGTCGGCTGAAGTACCGCACTTCCTACGGCCAGAACGTGCTGCGCCACCTGATCGAGACCGCGCACCTCGCCGGGATCATGGCATCGGAGCTCGGCATCGACGTGCAGCTCTCCAAGCGCTGCGGCTTCCTGCACGACATCGGCAAGGCGCTCACCCACGAGGTCGAGGGCTCGCACGCGATCATCGGCGCCGAGCTGGCTCGCCGGCTGAAGGAGCCGCCGGAGGTCGTGCACGCGATCGAGGCCCACCACGGTGAGGTCGAGCAGCGCACGGTCGAGGCGGTGCTGTGCCAGGCGGCGGACGCGATCTCCGGTGGTCGTCCCGGAGCCAGGCGGGAGACGCTGGAGTCCTACGTCAAGCGGCTCGAGCGCCTGGAGGAGATCGCGGTCAGCTATCCCGGTGTGGACAAGGTCTTCGCCATGCAGGCCGGCCGCGAGGTGCGCATCATGGTCAAGCCGGATGACATCGACGACGTCGCTGCGCAGGTGCTGGCGCGCGACGTGGCCAAGCGGGTCGAGCAGGAGCTGCAGTACCCAGGGCAGATCAAGATCACCGTGGTGCGCGAGCTGCGCAGCGTGGAGTACGCGAAGTAGCGGCAGGACCGAGGTCGGGCCCCGGCGACCCGCCGGGCCCGACCAACGTCGGCCGAGGGTCGGGGCCCGCCAGTGCCGGGCAGAAGCGCTCGGGTGGGTCGGGCCCGCCGGCACCGGGCGGGAGCTACCATGACGGGCTGATGAACGAGCGCTATTACATCCGCACCTTCGGGTGCCAGATGAACGAACACGACTCCGAGCGGATCGCCGGCCTGCTGGAGGCGCAGGGCATGGAGCCCGCGAACGGGCCGGACGACGCCGACCTGGTCGTGCTCAACACCTGCGCGGTCCGGGAGAACGCCGACAACAAGCTCTACGGCACCCTCGGGCATCTGGCCACCACCAAGGCCCGCCGGGGGCTGACCATCGCGGTCGGAGGCTGCCTCGCCCAGAAGGACCAGGGCCGGGTGCTGGAGCGCGCCCCATGGGTCGACGTGGTGTTCGGCACCCACAACATCGGCAGCCTGCCGGCCCTGCTCCGGCGCGCCAGGGAGCAGGGCGTCGCCCAGGCGGAGTTCTTCGACGAGATGCAGGCGTTCCCGTCGGCGCTGCCCGCCCGGCGCGAGGCGGACTGGTCCGCCTGGGTCGCCATCAGCGTCGGCTGCAACAACACCTGCACCTTCTGCATCGTGCCCAAACTGCGCGGTAAGGAGCGAAGCCGCCGGGTGGGCGACGTCGTCGCCGAGGTCGAGGCGCTGGTCTCCAGCGGGGTCGCCGAGGTCACCCTGCTCGGACAGAACGTCAACTCCTACGGCACCGACCTGCCCGGCCACCGCCAGCTCTTCGGCGACCTGCTGCGGGGCCTGGACAGCGTCGACCGCCTGGAGCGGCTGCGGTTCACCAGTCCCAACCCCAAGGACTTCCGCGACGACGTGGTCGATGCCATGGCGAGCTGCCGGCCATTGTGCGAGCACGTCCACTTCCCGCTCCAGTCCGGCTCGGACCACGTGCTGCGCCGCATGCGCCGCGGGTACCGCCGGCGCCGTTACCTCGAGATCCTCGGCAATCTGCGGGCGGCCATCCCGGGGGTCGCCTTCTCGACCGACATCATCGTCGGCTTCCCCGGCGAGACCGAGGAGGACTTCCGCCAGACGCTGGAGCTGGTCGAGGAGGCGAGGTTCGACTCGGCCTTCACCTTCCAGTACTCACCGCGGCCAGGGACCGAGGCGGCCGGCATGCCGGACCAGGTTCCGGCCGAGGTGGTCGGCGAGCGCTTCCAACGCCTGGTCGCCCTCCAGGAGCGCATCGCCCTGGAGCGCAACCGCGCGCTGATCGGCACCGAGGTCGAGTTGCTGGTCGAGCGGGCCAGCTCCAAGACGGACGCCACCCGCATGTCCGGCCGCACCCGCACCAACAAGCTCTGCCACTTCCCCGCGCCCGGGATGGCGGATCGGATCGCCGGGCCGGATGGGCCCACCCCGGCGCCGGGGGCGTGGGGCGAGGCCCGGATCGCCGGGCTGGGCGGGACCACCGCGGCGTCGGCGGGGCGGGCCGGGGCGCCGGCGGGCATCGCCCCTGGTGACCTGGTGACGGTGCGGGTGGAGCATGCCGCCCCCCACCACCTGCTGGCCGGGCCGGTGCTCAGCCACCGGCCCCGGACCGCGCCGGACTCCTCCTGTGCGGTCGCTCCGCCACCGCGGCCGCTGCCAGCCGGAGCGGTGCCGCTGCCGCTGGTCGGCTGATGGCCATCACGGCCGCGGCGCTGGTCCCGCACCCGCCGCTGCTCGTACCGGAGCTGGGCCGAGGCGCCTCACCCGAGCTGGACCAGCTTCGCTCGGCATGCCGGCGCGCCGTCGGAGTGACCCTCGACCGTGTCGACGCGCTGCTGATCGTCGGCCCCGCACCCTCCTGGGGTGAGGTCGAGCCCGGCGCCACCGGCTCGTTCGCACCCTACGGCGCGGCGGTGACCACCCGACTGCCTACCCCCGCCGACGACGTCCCATGGCACGGCGTGGCCGGCGTCGGCCCGGCGCGACCCGGTCTGGGACCGACCACCCCCGGGGACGACTGGCTGGACCGCCGCGACCTGCCCCCGGGCCGGCTCACGGAGCTGCCGCTCTCCCTGGCGGTCGCGGCCTGGCTGCTCGGCCTGGAGGCGCAGGTGCGCCAGATTCCGCGGTTGGCGGCCTTCGGCGTCCCGGCTTCGATGCAGGTCGGGGAGGCGGCGGCCACCGGGCGCGCCCTGGCCGGCGCCGTGCGGGCCCGGCTCCACGCGGGCCTGCTGGTCATGGGCGATCTGTCGGCCCGCCGGACCCTGAAGGCACCGGCCAGCTTCCACCCGGCGGCCGAGGAGTTCGACCGCCAGATCGGCGACGCCATTCGGAAGGCCGAGATGGGCCGGGTGCTCGACGCCGACGCCGAGCTCGCCGCCGAGCTCCGGGTCGGGGGGATGGCGGTGCTCTGGCTGCTGGCCGGCGCGCTCGAGGACGCCGGCGACTTGCGGGCCGAGGTGCTCGACGAGGCGGCACCCTTCGGAGTCGGCTACCTGGTGGGGGTCGTCGAGTCCCGGTGAACGCCGAGCACCCCGGCCCAGTGCTCGCCCTGGTCGGTCCGACCGCGGCGGGCAAGACCGCGCTGGCGCTCGAGCTCGCGCCCGCCCTCGATGCCGAGATCATCAGCGCGGACGCCATGCTGGTCTATCGCGGCATGGACATCGGAACCGCCAAGCCGACCCCGGAGGAGCGTGCTCGCGTCCGCCATCACCTGGTCGACGTGGTCGACCCCGGCGAGGAATTCTCGGTCGCGCGGTTCCAGCCGCTGGCGCGCGCCGCCATCGCCGACGTGCTCGCTCGCGGTCGCACGCCGCTGCTGGTCGGCGGCTCCGGCCTGTACTTCCACGCGGTGGTGGACGAGTTCGTGTTCCCCCCGACCGAGGAAGCGGTCCGCCGCCGGCTGAAGGCCGAGGCCGAGGTGGTGGGCCTGCCCGCCCTCTACCAGCGCCTCGTCGACCGGGACCCGGAGGCGGCCGCCCGCGTCCAGCCGGCGAACCTGCGCCGGATCGTTCGCGCGCTCGAGGTCATGGAGCTGACCGGTCGCCGCTTCTCCTCGTTCAGAGGCGCGATGGACGCGCCGGTCTCGCGGTACCGGCTGCTCGTGCTGGGACTGGACCCTGGGCAGGAGCTGCTGCGCGCCCGAGTCGCCGAGCGGGTCGCCGCGATGGCCGCGGCCGGCCTGGTGGAGGAGGTTCGCCGGCTCGCCCGCCGTCCCCTGTCGCGGACGGCCCGCCAGGCGCTCGGGTACAAGGAACTGCTGGACGCCCTGGCGGCCGGCACGGCGCTGGAGGCCGCGCTCGACGAGGTGGTCGCCCGCACCCGCAACTACGCGCGCCGCCAGCTCGCCTGGTTCCGCAGGGATCCGCGGGTGCGATGGGGTACCCTTCCACCCGGGCCAGACCTGGCAGCATGGGCGATGCGAGGGTTCACCGAGCAGGCTGGACACGAGGGGTAGCTGTGGAGTTCGTCAAGGCGCACGGGACCGGCAACGATTTCGTGGTCATCGAGGACCTCGAGGACCGCCTCGAGATCGGGCCCGAGTTCGTGCGCCAGGTCTGTGACCGGCATTTCGGCATCGGCGCCGATGGGGTGATCCGGATCGCCCCGGGCTCCGCGGCTCCGTTCTTCATGGATTACCGCAACGCCGACGGATCGCTGGCGGAGATGTGCGGAAACGGGGTCCGCGTGGTCGGCAAGTACCTCGCCGACCGCGACCTCGTCGGGAGCGACCTCGATCTGGAAACGCGCGCCGGGGTCAAGCACCTCGAGCTGACCGTCGACCGCCATGGCATGGTCGAACTGGTGTCGGTCGACATGGGAGCGCCCAGCTTCAACCGCGCCGATCTGCCGATGACCGGTGAAGGCGAGGCGCTCAAGGAGCCGCTGGAGGCGGGCGGGCAGGTCTTCGAGGCCGCCTGCCTGTCGATGGGCAACCCGCACGCGATCGTGTTCGTCGACGACGTCGATGCCGCGCCGGTGACCAGCGCCGGTCCGCTGCTGGAGCACCACCCGGCCTTCCCCAACCGCACCAACGTCGAATTCGTGCAGGTTGTGAGTCCGCAGCGGTTGCGGCAGCGGACCTGGGAGCGCGGTGTCGGCGAGACGCTCGCCTGCGGCACCGGCGCCTGCGCGGTGGCGGTTGCCAGCCAGGTCCGCGGGTTCGCCGGTCAGCGAGTCACGATCGAGCTGCGGGGCGGGCCCCTGGAGCTCGAGTGGGCGCCGGGCGGCACGGTGCGCATGACCGGCCCCGCCCGCGAGGTCGCCCACGGGACCCTGACTCCTGACTTCCTCGCCGCCATCGGCGACCCCAATTCCTCACCCAAGGAGTGATCGCTCGAGATGCAGACGGCGCGTCGGATCGCAGCGCTTCCCCCGTACCTGTTCGCCGAGATCGACAAGCGCGTCGCGGCCGCCAAGGCCGCCGGCGTGGACGTCATCTCGTTCGGGGTCGGCGACCCGGACCTGCCCACCCCCGGCTTCATCGTCGAGGAGCTGGCGCGCGCCGCTCGGGACCCCTCGACCCATCAGTACCCGAGCTACTTCGGCCTCCCCGAGCTGCGCGAGGCCATCGCCGGCTTCTACGAGCGCCGCTTCGGCGTGAAGCTGGACCCCACGACGCAGGTCCTCCCGCTGATCGGCTCGAAGGAGGGCATCGCCCACCTGGCGACGGCATTCGTCGACCCGGGTGACCCGGTGCTGATTCCCGAGCCCGGCTACCCGGTCTACGAGATCGGCACGATCCTCTCCGGTGGGCAGCCGGTGCACATCCCGATGTCGGCCGCCCAGGGCTGGTATCCCGACTTCTCCAAGGTCGATGGTGCCGTCGCCGATCGGGCCAAGATCCTGTGGCTCAACTACCCGTCCAACCCGACGGCGGCCGTGGCCACGCTCGACCAGTTCGAACGGGCGGTCCGGTTCTCCGCCGACCACGACCTGCTGCTCGCCCACGACAACGCGTACTCCGAGATCACCTACGACGGCTTCGTGGCGCCGTCGATCCTCGAGGTGCCCGGAGCGCTCGACGTCGCGGTCGAATTCGGCTCGCTCTCCAAGATCTTCAACATGACCGGCTGGCGGATCGGCTGGGTGGTCGGCAGCGAGGTGGCCATCGAGGCGCTCGGCCGCGTGAAGACCAACATCGACTCTGGCGTCTTCAACGCCGTCCAGCGCGCGGCGGTCGCCGCCCTGGAAAGCGGGATGCCGCACCTGCCCGAGCTGGTCGCCACCTACCAGCGCCGGCGCGACCGCATCATGGAGGTCTTCTGGGACGCCGGCTGGAAGGTCGACGCGCCCAAGGGCGCCCTCTACATCTGGCTGCCGACTCCGCCGGGGGAGTCCAGCGTCGCGTTCACCGCCCGCCTGCTCGAGGAGGCCGGGATCGTGGTCGCCCCCGGAACCGGCTACGGGCCGAGCGGCGAAGGCTTCATCCGCCTCTCGCTCACCATCCCCGACGCCCGCCTCGAAGAAGGCTGCGAGCGCGTCCGCAAGGCCCTGGTCGGCAGCTAGTTCTCAGCTAGCCCGGCTCCGGTCCTGCTCGCCGGCGCCGGGCCTCCTCGAACCGCGCCCTGCCGGGCACCCGTGGCGCTGCGCGAGAAGAGCCCAGGTCAGGTCCGGACGACCTCCAGCATCGTCTGGTAGGTCTCGGTGACCAGGCCGTTGGGGAACTCCGCGAGCAGCGCTGTGCGCTCGGCCTCAAGGAAGGCCGCCGCGGCATCTGAGCCGAGCGTCGCGACGTAGGACTTCGAGTTGAGATTGGCCAGGTGCGCCTCCAGCGGCACCTGCCGCGCCCAGCGGAACTCGGCGGTCCGCATCGGAAGCCCGTAGGGAGGGGTGGCCGGATCGTTGCTGCGGGCGTTCGGGTAGTGGGCTCTGGCCTGGTGGTAGGTCGGGCATGCGGCGACCAGTCGCTGCTCCTGCGCGGCAGCCCGCGGCTCCTGGCGGTCGGTGACGTTCCACCACGCCGCGAGGGCCCCGCCAGGGCGCAGGACGCGGCGGAACTCCGGCACCGCGCGGTCCGGGTCGATCCAGTGCCAGGCCTGCGCATAGGTGACGAAGTCGACGCTGTGATCGCGGAGCGGCAGCGCGTTGCCATCACCACGGACCACGTCCACGCCCGGGGACGATGCCGCCAGCGCGGCCAGCATGCCCTGCGAGGGCTCGATGGCCACCACGCGAGCCCCCCGGTCACGGAGCTGCCGCGCCGCGATCCCCGTGCCCGCCCCCACGTCCGCCACCAGCGCCCCGTCCAATCCGCGCCCCGCCAGCTCGGCCAGCCGCTCGTACAGCTCCGCCGGATACCCCGGTCGTGCCGCCGCGTACACGCCAGCCACCGAGCCAAACACTCCTGTCACCGCCGTGCCGATCCCTTCACCGTGCCCTTTTTCACCCCTATAGGCAATTCTTGCGGGCCGTTGAGCGGCCCGTCGCCTGACGCCGGACGCATCTCGTGAGGCCGACCGTATCCTCCTCGCTCCGCGGCAGGATTCGAGCCTACCCACCCGCGCTGCCGGATCGCGGTCGTTGCACGCGCGGGCCGGACGGCGCTCGAGAATTCCCGCGACGGATCGGCCGTGGCTCGCTACCGTGGGGGCATGGCTGACATCACAGAGCGGACGAGTCCGACCGGGACCCGACGGGACGACGCAGAGATCAAACTCGTCGAACTGCGCAAACTGCGGCTCGAACGAGTCATCCTCGTGGGCGTGGCGGTCGGTGGATCGATCGAGGCCACCGAGCGCTCGCTCGAGGAGCTCCGCCGCCTCACCGAAACCGCGGGCGCCGAGGTCGTCGACGCGACCTTGCAGCGCCGAACCCGTCCGGACGCCGGCACCTTCGTCGGGAAGGGCAAGGTGCCTCGACATCTTCGCGCAGCACGCGACCAGCCGCGAGGGCAAGGCCCAGGTCGAGCTGGCCCAGCTCAATTACCTCCTGCCCCGGCTGCGTGGCTGGGGTGAGAGCCTGAACCGCATGGGTGGCGGTATCGGCACCCGCCGGGGCCCAGGCGAGACCAAGATGGAGGTCGACCGCCGTCGCATCCGCCGGCGCATCACCAGGCTGCACCGTGATCTGGAGGAGATGGCCAAGACCCGCGACGTGAAGCGTCGCGGCCGCGAGCAGGCCGGTCTGCCCGGCGTGGCGCTGGCCGGCTACACCAACGCCGGCAAGTCCACGCTGCTCAACCGCCTCTCCGGAGCTGGTGTGCTGGTCGAGGACAAGCTGTTCTCCACGTTGGACCCAACCACGAGGCGACTGGACCTTCCCGCGGGACGCTCGGTGACCCTCACCGACACGGTGGGCTTCATCGCCAAGTTGCCGCACGACCTGGTCGAGGCGTTCAAGTCGACGCTCGAGGAGGTTGCGCTGGCCGATCTCGTCGTGCATTTGGTCGACGCGGCCCAGTCGGACCCCGTGGCGCAGGTCGAGGCGGTCCGCAAGGTGCTCACCGAGGTCGGTGCCGGCGACGTCCCCGAGTTGCTGGTGCTCAACAAGGGCGATCTGGTGGACGACCTCTCCCGCGCTCGGCTCATGCGGCAGTTCCCCGGAGCACCGCTGATCTCCGCGGCGACCGGCGAGGGAATCGACGAGTTGCTCATCGAGGTCGCCGCCCGCCTGCCGCACCCGGACGTCTACCTGACCGCGGTGCTGCCGTTCCAGCGCGGGGACCTGCTCGACCGAGCCTATCGGGAAGGCGAGGTGCTCGAGGTCGAGCACCGACCGAGCCGTTCGCGCTGCCGACCGCCCCGTTGGCGGCGTCGGTGTCATCCGAATCGGCGCCGGCCAGCGGCGCTGCCGCCGCATCGCTTTCCGACAGCAAGCCGCCGCCCCGGGATGCGGTTGACGTCACCGCGGCCCAGATCCCCATGGCCCGACCTCCCAGCTCACGTTGATCGGCACGCGATCGGCACCGGGATCGCGATCGGCAGCGGGATCGGGATTGGAACTCCGATCGGAATGGCGATCCCCACTGCGCTGGTTCCGGCACCTGAGGGTGATCGGAGTCAGGGCCCGCTCTCGGCCGGGCTGACCGGCGTGGTCGTGGGCGCTACAGACGGCGTAGCACGGCGACCACCTTCCCCAGGACGGACGCCTCGTCCCCGTCGATCGGGTCGTAGGTCGGGTTCGCCGGCATGAG
>WNGR01007343.1_pt1 | contig 12326 bp, 15 predicted proteins | sample 5407581 | NCBI WGS metagenome assembly WNGR01 (sample SAMN13153383, study PRJNA577476) | soil metagenome | isolation source: 80 cm soil or saprolite under Garry oak tree replicate 2 | place: USA:California | collected 2016-06-15
GCCAAAAGAATACGGAAGAACGCCGTCGAAGCTGAGATAGGAAGACCAGGAATCAGCTATACTCAACTGTCGTCTAGAACGGTTTGCCGCAGGACCCGCAGAACCGCGTCCCAGCCGCACTCCGCGCACCACACTTACCGCAGACAATACCCTGCATCTGAGGAGGCTGCTGCTGGACCATAGCAGCCGTCGGCATCACAGGCGCCATCCCCGCGTATCCCGTTGAGAATGGTGTCTGGAACCGTGAAATATTCGATCGTATGATCCCGTAAGCCTTCTCCGCATCACTATTCGGTAGATCGCTGAGATTCAACGGGTCCCCGCCAAACCTCAGCGTAATCTTCACGGTAGAACGAAGTATTCCCTTGTCAAGAATCGCGTTCGCAACATCAGTGTAATTGAAATCGGTAAAATCCTTCTTCAAACCTAGATCATGCGGGTGACGCAGAATAATCCGTTGCGTGGTTAACACAACAGAGTCGATGTTGATCTTCGGGTGATAGATCTTCTGCTGGATAAACAACTCAACCTGCTCACCGGGACCGAGAACCCGAGCAATGTCCGATGGGACGTTTGCCAATACCAGAACCTTCCAGAAAGCCACACTGATAAACGGTAATATCTGTTTTCCAGTACCCAACCAGAAGCGCTGAAAGGTCAGGCGAGAAGACTGGCCGTAGCCTTCGTAAGCTTCCTGATCTCCTCTTCCAACGGGTCCAGCTCGACCTTCCTATACAAGAAGGGAACACCGACCACCATGCAGAACCACTCAGCCATCTCCTTCGCATCGGGAAAGATGAAGACCGTCCCATCCACGGTCGTTACCGTCCAGCCGTTCTCTAAAATCAATCCACGAGCCAAGAGTCACCTTGAGAGATCGGGCTCGTCGCCTCACGAAAAGACTCGCCTTACCGGCAATATGAGAATGGTGTTCCCTACTCCATCTTGCTCAAAGAACCCCGTTTTCGACGTTTATGCGCCACGAGACCCCTTGGAAGAACGGCGGAAGCACGAAGACAGCAAGATTACCCGCGTAGTCTCTCGAGGCCTGACGGTTTGAGCTTCCCCTCAAGCCATAACCCTGCATAGTTATCTTCCCGCGGAACCCACTCGAGCCGGACATTGCCCAAATTCAAGATAGATTCTCTTGCCTTTTCGCTCAGCTCGAGGAGCTTGGAATCCTCAACCCGCCACGCTCCATTAACCTGGTTTACCACAAGTTGGGAGTCCGACCGTATCAGAATCTCTCCAACTCCACCCAGAACTTTTCCGGTCGTCTTGTCCGCCCATCGATCCGCCGCTAGCGCCAGGGCCTTAAGCAACGCGTAATACTCCGCCTCATTGTTAGTCCTGTCTCCTATCGGTTGCCAGTAGATCCTAAACTTGCCAGGATCGATTTGGCCAGATGACTCAGTGTAGGCAATTGCAATTTTCGCGTTTCGAGGCAGGCTATTCTGCTCGTTCCCCTGACTCTGCCCGTCGATATAGAAGATCGGCAAATTCTGGTCCTGCAAATTGCTGGGTTAGAAGGTCCAGCCGAACATCCTCATGATGAACGGCGTAATATCCGCCTCAATCAAGCCCGCTATGAAGAAGAGCGGTGCAAGCCCTACGACAACATAGACAGCCAGCCTCATGGTTTTTGAAAGGTACGCATCATTTTCAGGCCCAGGTCGAAACTTGGTCTTCAAAGCCGCATATCCCAGTCTCATCCCAGCTGATCACGACAAGAGAAACGATGGAATCTCGATAATTCCATGCGGCAAGATAGCCGCAGAGAACATTGTCAAGCTCGGCGAGAGCTGTGGACCCACCAGAATTCCAAGCGTGAAACCTGTGAACAGTATCGAGATGAAGCTCGGGGCCCCAAACCCCAAACCGGAAAACGCGGTAGCAAAAGAGACAAACCAGTTGTTGAGAAAAATAGCGAGGCCGACAAAGGGTGTCGTAGCCGTAAACTGTCGGAAATCAGGGTTGCCGTGTCCTGGCTGATACCCAAAGCTGAGGAAACTGCTCCCTATCCCGTTGACAGACACGTTGTAGCCCAAGTAGATTCCCATTACGAAGGTGGCGAGCGAGGCGAGATGAAAGGGAAGATTCCTAGGTCCGACAACAAACCTGAGGCCTTCCCCTAGCCCGGCCCTGATTTTAAGCCAGACAGCACACGGCAACTTTCGGAATACATCCTGCCAGACAGGGCGGGAGGTCTGGAACGGCATCTCCCCAACCGACTGTCCTGCGTGGTAGTAGATCATCGACTTTGTCAAGTGAAGCATCGGGGTTAGGAGGAAGCTCAAGGTCACCGTGACGAAGGGTGCCGCGAGCGTCACTCCTAACCCGCTCACGAAATATACGACGACAAGCAGGACGCCTTGGAATACTAGCCGAACAATTGAGTAAGTCAAGGTAAGCCCGAGATTGTGGCTTGCAACCCTAAAGCTTCGGCGGACGGCTCCCATGCCAGAAGCCCCGTCTACGACCACCGCGGGATACGAATATACCGTGAACACAGACAATATCAGCGATGCAAAGAACAGCGGTAGAAACGCGTAAGATCCGGCGAGCAATCCAACTACGCCTGCCGCACTGTTTATGTTCGCAATCGAGGCCACGATCAATCCGAAACCTATCGCTGCAGGACCCCACGTAACGAGGTTAGAAAGCAGCAGAGTCCAAGCCATCGACCTCCACTTCCTGGAGCCACTAGAAACAACTGAAGAGATTGGGACGTTCTCGTTCTTCCATGCTTCCAAGTACATTCCATACTCAGAAGAGTACACCCAGCCTCCTCCTACAAAGGCAACAAGAACTAGCGCGACCACAACCGCCGCAGCCAAAGGCAGGTTCGTCAGCCAAAACGCAGGGCTCAGGACAACACCAAGCAATCCCGAGGTCGAGCTGAGCATTGAGGCCAACAGTCTTCCGAGCTGTGGGTTGGCAGGATCAATGGTGATGAGCAGTATCACAGCGAGAGATATGACTGACTGAAGGATGAGGGATAGCGCACTCTGGAGCATGGATGGAATTATGATTGCCGGGTGTTTCCTCCAAGTCCAATAGGACCGCTCAAAGATCCGGTCGAAGAAGATTCTCTTCAGGCCGAGCAGAGCGTTTCGTGACATTTATGCCACTCCCGCATCACCATTGGCAGTTTCCGGCAGTGCTCGTAGCATGTCAACTTCGAGCTGAGAATGATAATGGAAGTGGCCAGCTGGATCCCTCATAGATAGATCGATCCAAAAGAGGGAAAACGCCCCGACGGTCAAATAGATCAGGATGAGAGAGCCGACGAGGCCAATCACGAGGCTGGAGAACAATTCGATTATTGAAACGGTCACAATCGTGATGCCCAGAGCATCATGTGATCGAATCGGAACACGTCTAACAGGTATGCCCTGTGTTCCCACACTTCTAAGCGCCCTGTCAACATCTTCTAAAACCAAATCCTCCAGCCGGCTGTGTTTCTCCAAGTCACGTGAGAGACGCCACTGTGCCACGACTAGGAAAATCCAGCCGACAAAAGGAATTAGGGATAGAAGTGCCCACAGAACGGCACTCCTCTCTCGCTCGCCCCGATTGAGTTTGTAGAAACCTTCTTCGGCCGAGTTCAGAGGAAGAAGAGCTCGTTGGCCGGAAGGTCCAGCCCGCGCTTCGAGCGAGCTCAGAGTGGCGAGAAGTAGGGCGCGAGTTCTGGCGGAATGCTCATTCCCCCTATTCACCAATCTGAATACTAGGTAGGTCGCTGCTGCCGATGCGGCCAACCCGAGGACCCCTAGTCCACTTGTAACGAGAGTTAGGTCGCTCGTTCCCAGACCTGCACCCGCAGACCACCAGGCGACGGCAAAGATTGCCCACAAGAGATAGCTTGCAAGAGGCAACAACAACCACACTGTAGGAATCTCAATGTCAGTCCTCATTCTCATCTGAACCAGAGTTGAAAGGGATGGTTCCTGGCTGACGAATTGAGGAGAGGTCATGGGTTCACTGATGATATTTCTCAGCTAGCTTGGAGAGGGAGCAGGAAGTGGCGCCGAGGGTGATGTCCCAGGCAGCTGAGCCATTATAGTGTCTTCCATGAGCATCTGTTGTCGGAAGTGGTTGTTAGGGTCAGTAACTAGCACGTAGACCCAGTATACTCCGAAGATGCTCGCAGTTATCAGTGTCAAGACAAAGTAGAGCGCAAAACTTCTATCAGGGATTGGCGGGTTTCGATAGGGGAAGTTTATCGACACGCCGAGAGCATTGAAAGTCCTGAGCATGTCATTGATGAACAGGTCCTCTCTTCTCTCATGCCTGAAATAGTCCTTCATGAGAAAATAGGCGGCGTAGATCCAGACGAGGCCGCCGAGTATCGCGTATAGGGTGGCGTTTTTCTCAGTCTCCTCTAGGCGCGCTTCTCTCACGTTTCTTTCCATGTTGTTGAGGAGAATGGAAACGTCAGCACCCCTCTTAGCTGCTAGCTCCTTCGCCATGCTCACCAGGTCTTCTTGGAGGAGGATTTGTCGGTTGAAGTGCGTATTGCGCCTGCTCACTAGCTTGAAAATCAACACAACAACCAGGACTAGGACGACGAAGTAGGAGATGTAATCGATGATTAGCGCTCCGAAAAACGCGCCGACCAGCCCAACAGCAGTGGCGTTTGTGATCCTCCCCCCAGGCACGCTGGCAAGGGAGCTGAATAGAAACGCGAAAAAGAGAACTGTGGCAACTATGCCTACGATTATGGGTAGCAACGGGACAATAGCCCAAGCGCCCGACATCTGCTTGTCACTTTCGAGCCGCGTTCGCAGGTCACGCCTCAGGTTCTCTAGTGAGATGCTCAAGATTGCGACTCTTCCGAAATCAGGCAAGCATCTATTTTTCTATTTAAGACAATAGAACATCTCGCGACTCGGGACGCACAGAAGGAGAGTCTCCCTTGCAGGCTCTTCAGTTTGCTCAGTCTTTAAATGACTGGGAGCTTTCGATGTTCGTTTTGTGCGGCCGTGGTCTAGCCTGGTCTATGATATCAGCCTGCCATTGCTAGGCTTAGCAGATCGCTGACGACCCGGGAAATCGCCTTAAACAGCGGTTCGGGAATTCAAATCCCGGCGGCCGCACCATCAACGACCGACTTGCTTGCGAGCTCGCCGAGATTGGAGCAAAGGTCTGCTAGAGTCCCATGCTGTTGATTACGTTTCCAGAGTTTCCATCCACAACAAGAATGATCTTCTTTCCCTTGTGATCGTATCTTGCAAACCATATTGGAACATGCAACAGCTCTGCATCTGAAACGTCCTCCTCCGAGGCTATTTGCTGGATCATATGGTATTTCGCGTGCGCCTTCTGCGATTGAAGCTGATCGACAAGGGTCTTCGCCTGATATTTCGCCGCGTCCTCGCTGATATCACCGTTCAGCGTCTTGATCCCCTTTGGAAACTGTGAAATGTCAAACAGTGTTCTACCTTCGAGAGCGAATTGGTAGTCCCGTGGTTGATAGGTCGTGAGCGCCTTCAACCCGATTATCGGAAAATTATAGTTCTCGTTCATCTGAACCGCCTTTCTGTTCCCGCCTCCGCGGTTCATCATTGAACCCAACATCGCGCCCTCCAATAGAGGTGCGCCGCCGAACCCACCTCTTCGCCCTCCACCCATTCCTCCAGCCAGGACGCCGAACAATGCCGCGGTTGTCGCCACAGTAGCCCCCTCAGTCACCATGTCCGTAGCTACGATAGAAGTTCTCGCCGAGACAGCAACGAGCCAGTAAGGCACAAGCGAGAGTGTCATCTCTTCGAGCGTTGAACTCTCTTGTAGATGCCTATTGAGCAACCCTTTATCCATCATTGACCTGACGAGCGAGGTAATCTCATCAGTTGTCGGGATCTTCAGAGGCAGCATTGTCTGCTTCTGGATATTTGCCCAACCTGAGCTTCCTAGGGTAATGCTGCTCCCACAGTACTCGCAGGTGATGATCATCTCGCCAAACTTTGGAGAAATGGGCCCCGCGCAGCTGGGGCACTTTAACGAACTCGCCCCTGAAGGCGCTATCACCTGGACTGTTCCAACGGGACCGCCGCTAGGCTGATTTGGATTGGTTGTGGCGGCCTGGCTTAGGTTTGCTCCGCATTTGAAACAGAATGCCGCATCATCCGGTAGTTGAATTCCACACTTCAGGCAATACAAATGGAAGCGCCGCTTAACCGGGTAGACTTCTCCACGGTAATTTGAACTTATAGTGCAAAGCTCCTCGACCACAACGAAAGTCGCTCAGAAAAGCAGATATTCGTCAAGTTGGATTCTAACCAGTCGAATGAATGATCGAGAATTCCTCAGAGCGTTCCATGAATCTGCATTGTCTTCAGAAGATTTCAGGCATAATGGTCATCTAAGACTCGCTTGGCTCGTTCTGACGAGGCACAGTCTTGAAGAGGCATTACCTCTTCTATCGGGCGGGATAAGACGGTATGCGAACTCCAAAGGAGCTGGTGGCACGTACAATGAAACACTGACGCAGTTCTGGATACGCATCGTAAACCATGCCATTCAAACGAATCCTTCCGCTCAAGAATTCGAACAGTTCATCAACACCTTTCCGATTCTGCTGAACAAACAGCTTCCACTCAATCACTGGCGACGAGAGACACTTAGTGGCAACCGCGCACGTTCCGACTGGCTGGAACCAGATCTGCGGCCGCTACCATTCTGAAACGCCTACAGGATTGTACTGATAGCCTCAACAGCGATTCTCGCTCGCCCGTTAATTCGATTCAACCACGAACCGCAAGGGCTCAATCCTATTACCACCGGTTGGACCATTTAGTGCTGTATGCCTAATCCTCTGGTTATGCACCACGAGACTATGGGTGCCCGGCTTGAAGAGGGCCGGATTCCATTATCTTACACGAATCCGGTTGAGGAGTACTGGGCCATTCGAAACCATTCAGGCATGGCTGACCTCTCACACCTTGGCCTACTGCAAGTAACTGGAAAGGACAGACTATCCTTCCTAAACGGACTACTAACTAACGAGATCTCGAAGATGAATGACGGAACGGCCGTCCGTTCAGCGCTTCTCAACACGAAAGCCAGAGTCTTGGCGGACCTCTACCTCTATGCAAGAGAAGATGACCTTCTCATGGACACAGGCGACGTCCCGGGAGTCATTGTCAAAGAAATCTTCGACCGTTTCATCATCACAGAGGACGTTCAAGTCAAAGACATCACTTTCGCGTTCGTTCATCTCACATTGCAAGGGCAACAAGCCGCCGAGAACGCGGGAGCAATGTTCGGGGTCACGTTTGCAGACATGAAGCCACTGCAGCACAAGATGATAGGTCCCAGTATGATTGCTAATCGTGACCGAACCGGTCAAACTGGATACGATATGATAATTCCAAATGACGAGGCGGAAGGAGTTTGGCAAAGCCTCCTTCTCAAGGGAGTCACGCCCGTTGGGCTAGATGCGCTTGAAATTCTAAGGCTTGAAGCAGGACACCCAAGATACGGGGTCGACGTGGACGAGAACATCATAATCCTGGAAGCCGGATACAAGGACGCTATCAGCTTCAACAAGGGATGCTACCTCGGTCAAGAAGTCGTAGCCCGAGCCACCCACATTGGTCGAGTTAACAAAAACCTGGTCCAATTCCAAACGAACTCCGATCACGTACCCGGTCCGAAATCAAAGATCACCTCAAGTGGCAAAGACGCCGGACATGTCACTAGCGCTGCATTCTCACCCGGACTGAAAGCAGTTGTGGGTCTGGGTTACGCGCAAAGAGACTTTGCCATCGAAGGAACCAAACTAGTCGTAGAATCAGACTGGGGCCCACTGCCGATGGTAATAACCAAATTAGTCTAGTTCTTGTTACCTAGCTGCTTGAAGCAGGGCAGATGCCAAACTTCTAGTTGAGTGGACGAGGTTTTCCGAAAGACCACTGTTTGGGTGTCGAAGGAAATATTCTTCCTGCATCCGACGCAGAAACCGCCCGCTATGTTGGGAGTATTTGTGAAAGTGATCCGCATGTTTTCGGACTCTTGCCCGAGTTTTTGCAGTTTGCTGTCGATGTAGGCTCTGAAGGCAGTAACTTCGTTATTATGGGGGTTCACCTGAAGAATCTCGTTAATCGCCTCTTCAGCATCTCCTAAGACTTTGACGATCTCTTGGAATCGGCCAAGCATCTGGTTCGTCATGGCCCCATCAACCATTAGCACACCCTCTCCTAACTGCTGAATTGGTTGCGGCAATGTGCTAAGCTCATTACTTATGCTGTCTGCAATCTTGTAGCAGAAATATGATCGGAGAAAGAGAAGACCCTCGGATGCAGGATGGGCGTTCAATCCGTCATTGACAACCTCTAAGGCGCCGGTAAAGTTGGAGCCTTCAGCCTCCTTCATAGCCGGTTCGACAAAATGCTTAGTCTCTTCAGGGGTGCACTTCAGCGGAACGTTGAAGGCACCTGCAGTAGCTGCCAAGGACGAACAAGCCTTATCACGAGCGGAACGAAAAAATGTCTTCCGTGCCTAACAAACCACGCCTAGAGTACTACGCGTCCGCGTGGACTCTCCACGAAGAATCCGTGAAGACTCCCGAGACAGATGTTAACTCGACGATTGCCGAAGTTTTTCCTCGATGCTCTTGAGCTCGCCGTGTTCTTTTATCCTAATCTTCACGTCCATACTAAATGCAAGTCCGAGTCTCCGGAGAAATGAATACAACTCTTCTCCTGATATGGGTCCTCTCAGCCTTCCTTCCGTGATAAGGGAAGCAATGCTCGTCTCTAATCGTTCGATTTCAGCAGGATAGTATCTGCGAGCAGTCTCCATCACTTCAACGCCCCTACCAGCTAGGATTTTTCGAACGATGTCGCGCGGAGATTCTGCCGGTTTTGGGGGCGGAACGCTAGTCGGTTTGCTCTGGGACTGTAGCAACTTTCGGCGGAGTTCGAGAACTCGCTTTTGTCTCTGAAGTTCCAAATCGGAGGACATCAGTCTAGGACCATTCGACGGAGAAATTCCGGCTTGGTCTACATAAGGCTAGTTTTTGGGAAGAGTGCCTCTAGGTGCAATCGCTCGCTCGTAGTCGTAGATCGCTCTCGCGACCACTGTCCATGCCTCTAGACCCTGGCTGTGAATCTGGTATGATTCCTTTGCCTTCGATAGTGTTTCCTTCGAGAAGTGTCCGTTTGGAAATCCTCCGACCAACAATACTGGGTTGTCATGTTCTGCCAATCTCGAAGCTACTTCGTCTATTCGTTTCGGGAGTCCTCTTGTCGTGAGCGTTATGACTTTCCCTGAAATTTCGTCGAGGAGGTCTCCAATGTGCCCGGGCTTGATCGAGAGAAGAGGGTGTCCTATCGGTGGAACAACTTTTTCCTGGTAAAGCTGTTCGAGTAGCGAAGTGAACCGATCAGTGTTCCTCGGAAGTCGCGTCTTCGGATCGACTTTGATGATATTGTTATCTCTCGTATGAACGTAGCATCTCAATCCCCCTGTCAAGTTGAGCGGGGAACCAAGGGCAAGCAGCAACGAGAAATGCGGGATGTCTGGACGGCCCCTCCCAGTTCCACGGAGTCCCAGCCGGAGAATAGCAGAGTGATGATAGGTCTGGTCCAAGACAAGGGTTTTGGGGTCTTTTCTTTTCCTTTGCGCCCGTTTCACTACCGCAGGATGATGGACCAGCTCATTAGGCACAAGCTCTATCGAGGACTCTGCGAGGACCAGTGACAGCACCAACGTTGATCAACCTAATGCTTCAGATGCTAGGTTATGAGTCTCATGGGAAGTAAGTCCACAAGGCGAAACTATGGAAAGATGCGTTCAGCAATAACCGCTGTCGCGCGTGAACGGATCGACCTTCTTCTTGGCCAAGCCGTTGAAATCCTTCCTCGAGACCCCAAGTTAGCCACTAGATATGTTGGACTCGCAAAGAGAATCTCAACCCGAACTAAAGTCAGAATACCGACAGAGAAGAAACACTACCTATGCAAGAACTGTGGCCAGCCCTTGATCCCCGGCAAAAACGCGCGAATTCGCCTTCGGTCCGGTAATTCTAGAATCATAATTTCATGTCTCAGCTGTGGCACAGTTCGAAGGTATCCTTACAGAAAAATAGGATAGCTACCGCAGTTTTCAATGAAGCCTTATATTACGCTGCCCTCGCCTTCCCGACGAAAATCTAGAACCAACTAAGGACACCACCAGAATTGCCCACCGTATTCGAGGTTCCAGCCGAGGAGCTCATAGACAAACTAGCCAAGCACTTGAAAGAAAGCATGAGCGACATCACACCCCCACCCTGGACCGAGTTCGCGAAAACTGGCGCTCACAAGCAGCGGCCGCCCCAGAACCCGGATTGGTGGTACTTTAGATGCGCTTCCCTCCTCCGAAAGATGTACGTACGGGGACCGGTCGGAGTGTCGCGGCTAAGAGTACAGTATGGAGGACGTGCAAGTCATGGGAATCGGCCAGCTCACCACGTACCAGCAGGGGGCTCCGCCATTCGAGAGCCCTTGCAGCAGCTTCAGAAGGCTGAACTCGTTGCGATCGACGGGAAAAAAGGTCGAAAACTAACTCGGGAGGGTATCGCACTTCTAAACCGTACCGCAGCTGAGGTTGCCAAGGAATTGAAGCCCCGGCCTCAAGAGGCCCCAAGTTAATGTCTAATGGAGACTACACTGACGAAGAGCTTGAGGCATTACGGCGACGAAGAATGGCCGAGATGCAACGATCAGCCTACGATGAACAGCGTCGTTCACAAGCCCAGCAACAGGTGGAGCGTCAGAAACAATCGATCATCCGCCAAATCCTCACACCAGAAGCAAGGCAACGGCTTGCCAATATTCGAATGGTGAAACCTGAGTTCGCTGAGGAATTGGAAATGCAACTCATACAGCTCGCTCAGTCAGGGAGGCTTCAAACACAGATCACGGATGAGCAGCTGAAGAGAACACTTGTCCAACTACAATCACAGAAAAAAGAGATCAAGATCCGGCGAGGATAGATGGCACGCAACAAACCCTCAGGAAAGAAAAAGCATCTATCACATGCTCTAAAACAGGCCCAACCTGTCCCATCATGGGTCGTAGCGAAGACTGAGGGTAAAGTGCGGCGAAACCCGAAGCAACGACACTGGCGAGAAACAAAGATCAAAGTGTAGTGTAAATGGCAAGAAAACAAGTAGCGACTGAAGACGATTCTGACATAGAACCATCCAAGGAGACAGAACTCGCCAAGCCAGGGGAAGGGAAACCGGAAATCGCAGAGGAAGAAACTGAAGAGCTAGAAACCGAAGCAAAGACACCAGAGGCACCTAAAGCTCCTGGAACTGAGGAAGCTGCTGAGGAAGAGGAGGAGATAGAGATCGTTGAGGAGAAGTTCTACGACCTGAACCTTCGGCGCATTTGGACGGCTCCGAGAGAAAAACGAACCCCTCGGGCTGTAAGATATGTCAGACAGTATGCAGCTAATAGAATGAAAACGGATAATGTTTCGTTAAGCGAAGAGACTAACAGTCTCTTGTGGAATCGCGGAATCAGCAAACCCCCGCGAAAGATTAGGATTCGAGTCGTTAAAGACAAGGAAGGCAAAGTCATCGTGTTTCCAGGTGAGGGAAAATGAATAGTGCCGATCATTCTCTCTGATGTTTTCGGGGATCCAAACGTCGGAATTTTCTCGTTCGCAAACGATAAAATAGTAATCTTGCCTGCAGGCCTTTCTCACAAGAAGATCAGTAGCTTCCGCGACACGTTGGGAGTAGAACCCTGCTCGGTGGGAATCGCAGATTCCAGACTTGTCGGAATCTATGTCACAGGTAACTCCAACGCCATCCTTGTCCCCTACATTACCACGGATGATGAGCTAAAGCAACTCCGCTCGACAGGGGTACACACAGAGATCCTAAGAGAGAAACGAACGGCACTGGGCAACATAATACTCTGCAACGATCACGGTGCGATAGTCGACCCTCGACTCCAACACAATACAGTCACAGCACTCGAAGAAACACTAGACGTCCCGGTCCGACCCTCTACAATCGGAGGACTTCCCCATGTTGGGGCACTAGCCACTGCCTCAAACAAAGGGGTCCTAGTGAATCCGATAATCACTGACAATGAGAGTAAGACCATCTCGAGTGTTCTTGGCGTTCCAGTCTCGAAAGGGACCATCAATTCAGGGGTTCCATACCCCAAGGCTGGATTAGTGGTAAACTCTAGAGGCGCAATCGTCGGGTCCCACACTCTGGGATCCGAACTTATCACTCTAAGCAACGCTTTCCAAACGGATTAGGTTAAGTACCGCCCATTCGCGAACTCCGATATTCTAGGGCCAGGCTGCCACGATGAGTC
>WNGR01015735.1_pt1 | contig 12326 bp, 12 predicted proteins | sample 5407581 | NCBI WGS metagenome assembly WNGR01 (sample SAMN13153383, study PRJNA577476) | soil metagenome | isolation source: 80 cm soil or saprolite under Garry oak tree replicate 2 | place: USA:California | collected 2016-06-15
AACCGCGGCCGACTACCCCGATGCGCCCGTCGTCGAGGCCGCCAGCGTGAAATTCCTGCGGCAGGCGCGTGTGCTGCCGATCGCGGATACGGCGGAGGTGATCGCCCTCGCCATGGTCGATCCGCTGAACCCGCAGCCGGTTCGCGCTTTCGAGGTTCTCTGCGGAAAGCCTGTCGCCGTATGGGTCGCGGCTCCGTCTGACCTTGATCTTGCCTATGAGCGGCTCTATGGCGGCGGCAAGGGCACAATCGGCGAGATCATCGACGAGATCGCCGAGGCGACGGATAGCGGCGCCGATGAGGACATCGCGCGCTTGCGCGATCTGGCGAGCGAAGCTCCCGTCATCAGGCTCGTCAATCTCTTGATCGCGCGCGCCGTCGAGAGCCGCGCCTCGGACATCTCGATCGAACCCTTTCAAGACAGGCTGGCGGTTCGCTACAGCATCGACGGCGTGCTGCGCGACGGCCCGATCCCGCCGCAGCGGTTGCGCGCCGCCATAGTCTCGCGCATCAAGATCATGGCGAAATTGAACATCGCCGAGCGGCGGCTACCGCAGGACGGGCGCATCCGCATTGCAATCCGCGGCAAGGATTACGATCTGCGGGTCGCAACGGTGCCGACCCTCCATGGCGAGTCGGTCACGATGAGAATCCTCGACCGGTCGAGCCTTGTCGAAGATTTCACCGGGCTCGGCTTCATGCCCGACACGTTGCAGCGCTACCTTCTGCTGCTCGAGCAGCCGCAAGGCATCCTGCTGGTCACCGGACCGACCGGGAGCGGCAAGACGACCACCCTCTATACGAGCCTGATGCGCCTCAACTCGCCCGAGAAGAAGCTTTTCACGGTCGAGGATCCGATCGAGTATCAGCTCGACGGCGTCCTGCAAGTCCAGGTGAAGCCGCAGATCAAGCTGACCTTCGCCGAGATCCTGCGCACGCTGCTGCGCCACCGGCCGAACATCGTCATGATCGGCGAGATGCGTGATCTCGAAACCGCGCAGGTCGCCATCCAGGCGGCGCTCACGGGACATCTCGTCCTCTCGACCCTTCACACCAACAACGCCGCAACGTCGATCACGCGTCTGCTCGATATGCGGGTCGAGGACTATCTCGTCACATCGACGGTGAATGGCGTCATGGCGCAAAGACTCGTCCGTCGGCTTTGCGCGGCTTGCCGGCGGCCGCGGCAGCCGATGCGCGAACTCATCGAACGGATGGGGCTCGCGCCGCTCGCGCAAGGACGGGACATCACGCTCTACGATACGGTCGGCTGCCCGTCCTGCAACGGTAGCGGCTATGAGGGGCAGACGGCGGTCATCGAGGTCCTTATGATGTCGGACGCGATCCGCCGGCTCGTCCTCGATCATGCCGAAGAGCGTGAGATCCAACGGGTTGCCGTCGAGGAAGGCATGCGGACGATGTACCAGGACGGACTCCTCAAGGCTTTGGATGGAACGACGACGCTTGAGGAGGTTCTCCGCGTCACGCGAGACGTCTGAAAATGCCGCAGTTTCGCTACACCGCCGCGACCACCTCCTCCGAGCCCATCGAAGGGCAGATGGAGGCACCGTCGAAATCGGCCGTCATCGACCGCATCCATGCGCTCGGCCAGATTCCGATCCGCATCGAGGAGGTCGGGACCTCAGCTCTCGCGAAGCTGCTCGTCGCCGAGCTTGTTCCCGCGCGCCGGATCTCGGTTCGCTCGCTCGCGCTCCTGACGCACCAGTTGGCCACCCTGCAGAAGGCGGGGCTGGCGCTCGACGAGGCGCTCCTCGTTCTGCAGGACCTCTTCGAGACGAAGTCGGAAAAGGAATGCCTGCGGCTCCTCGTCGAGAAAATCAGCGGTGGCGCGACGCTCGCCGATGCGATGGCGGCGCAGAGGAGCGTCTTTCCCGAGTTCTACGTCAGCATGGTGCGGGCCGGCGAGGCGGGCGCAACCCTCGACGCCGTGCTCGAGCGTCTCGCCGAATTCCTCGAGCGTTCGCAGGCGACGAAGGAGCACATCAAATCGGCGCTCCTTTACCCGGCGCTCGTCGCCGTCACATGCTGCGCCTCGATCGCCATCCTCTTCATTTTCGTGGTGCCGCGGTTCAGACCGCTCTTCGAACAGAGCGCCGATACGCTGCCGCTCGCGGCCCGATCCCTGCTCGCCTTCTCGGATTTTCTCCAGCTCTATTGGTGGATCTTCATTCTGGTGCCGTCGCTGATTGGACTTGTGCTCCGGCGACAGATCAGGAACCCCGAGCGGCTTCGTCGGTGGGACCGGCAGCTCTTGAGGGTGCCGTTCGTCGGGGATCTCATCCGGAAGATCGAGGTCGCTCGTTTCAGCCGCACGCTCGGCACATTGCTGAAGAACGGCGTGTCCCTGTTGAGCGCGCTCCTTATCACGCGCGAGACGATCCGCAACAAGATCTTCGCCGAGGCGGTCATGACGGTCGTCGATGCGGCGAAGACCGGCAAGGGTCTTGCCGAGCCGCTCCGGCGGATCAAGCTGTTCCCGCCGCTCGCCGTCCACCTCGTCAGGGTCGGTGAGGAGAGCGGGCGCCAAGAGGAGATGCTGCTCAAGATCGCGGATATCTTCGATGCAGAGATACGGCGCAGCATCGACCGCCTGCTGGCGCTGCTGGCTCCCGCCGTGACCGTCGTACTCGGCATCGTCGTCGCCGTCGTGATTATATCGATCATGAGTGCTTTGCTCAGCGTCTACGATCTGACGTTATAGTGGCCAGGAATGATGTTACCGATCCGCCGACCGCGAGAACCACGAAACCCGACGCCGGGGCGCAGCTCATATCTCCGCGAACAGCGCGGCTTTACGCTGATCGAGCTGCTCGTCGTGCTTGCCATCCTCGGATTGCTCGCGGCGCTCGTGACGCCACAGGTGCTGAAGTATCTCGGCAAGGCAAAAATCGACACCGCTCGTATTCAGATCCAGAATATCGGAACCGCGCTGGATCTGTTTGTCGTCGATGTCGGACGCTACCCCTCGCAGCAGGAGGGCCTCGCGGCACTGGTGCAGGACCCGGGCGGATTGCCGGGCTGGGGGGGGCCCTACGTCAAAGCAGTGCCGCTCGATCCTTGGGGACGCCCTTATCAGTATCGGTTTCCCGGTCAGCACGGTGCCTACGACCTCTATGTGCGTGGCGCCGACGACGCTTCCGGCAGCGCCGGTGGAAGCGAGGTGACGAATTGGTGAGCGAGCAAACGGCCGCGCCCGGCTTTACGCTGATCGAGCTCGTCGTCGTTTTGGCGATCGTCGCGCTCGTTCTGGGCCTCACTATGCCGCATCTCGGCCGTCGCCCGGGGAGGGCCGAGCTCGTGTCGAGCGCACATGACATCGCTGCATCGCTGCGAATGGCGCGTAGCCGAGCGATCACCGAGAACCGGCCACGAAGCTTTCTTGCGGATACCCGCAGCGCGACTTTCGGGCTGGCGGGACAGGGGAGCTTGCGCGCACTTCCGCGCGGAATTGGCCTCTCCCTTTACACGACGGAGGACCAGGAGATCGCCGATTCTGTCGGCACGATCCGCTTCTATCCGGACGGCAGCTCGACGGGCGGCGGCGTTGCGCTCGTGGAAGGTGAGCTGAAATACCAGGTGCTCGTCGACTGGCTCACCGGTGGTGTCTCGATCAATGAGCAGCAGGCGGCGCGCAAGCGATAGCCCGGCAGCTGGGTTCACGCTCATCGAGATCCTGGTGGCGTTCGCCGTTGTCATGCTGCTGCTTGGCATTGTGTATCGGATCTTCTCGACTGCCTTGGGCTCGGCCTCGGTCGCCGAGGACTATAGCCGGGCGGTCCTGCTCGCCGAATCGGGATTGGAGCTGTTCGGGACCGCAGAAGCCCTGACGCCCGGCGATACGGGTGAGCGGATCGACGGCCGATTTGAACGGCATGCGAGCATCCGGCCACGCCCGGATCTTCTGTCCGGGGCCAGCGATCATCCCGATCTGCTGCCCTACGAGATCGAGGTCACCGTCACCTGGCGGTCCGGCCGACGGCCGCGCACCGTGTCGCTGTCGACGATTCGCCTCGGCCCGCCGCCATGATGCGGGCGGGCAATACGTGGCCCGAGCATATGGCCCTCGCCGCAGCGGGGAGAGAGCATTTGTGGTCCAGCCCATGGCATCCTGCGCTATGGCCGTTGGCGAGGAAGCCGTAGTGCCGGATGCGATGGAAGCCGTCCGGCAGGGTGTGCAGCAGAAAGCGGCGGATGAACTCGTCGGCGGCAAGCGCCATGATCTTGGACTTGCCGTGGTGGCGATAATCCTTCCAACGGAAGGCGACACCGCTATCGCTGATGCTGACTAGGCGGGAGTTGGAGTACAGACCCTAGTCGCGCCCGCGGGGATCGTGCCGTTCGTCGACGGGGTCTCGGTCCAGCGCCACGCCGGAATGCTGCCGATCAAGGTCAGCACCGGGTCCACCCCGGAGATTACCGCGCAGAAGCGTCCTCACCCCGTGCAGCCAATCGGTCGAGATTCTCGCGCGCCTCAGCCGATCGGGTGTCTCGGCCCAGGCGCCGGGAACACGATCCCCATAGCCCGTCTCCCCATCCCGCGGGTTCGCTCAGTCCGGCTTCAATGAGGTCGCGATCTCGCCTAATCTTACGCCGTGGTCGGCCGAGCGGGGTCGGCGATAGCGGGCGCGGCGGAGCTGGCCAATCCGGATTTTCCGAGCCCGGCCGTGAGGAGGTCATCCTTGACCCCGTCATAATGCGCACGGTGGATCTCGCCATGGATGAAGGCCATCGAGTTGCTGCCACAAAAAAGCGGCTCCGGAATGGAGCCGCTCTGACGAATATCAGCGGGCGCGCCGGGGCGCGGCTATCCCGTCACCTTCGGCAGGGTGGAGGGATCAGGCGGGTTGAGGCACGTCGCATGGCCGAAGCCGCCGGCGCTGACGCCGGTGCCCCCATCCGGGTTCTGCTTGATATCGAAGATGATGTTGTCAGGCCGTGTCTTGTCGCCCGACACTCCGGCGATGTTCGACATGTGGTCGAGGTTCAGAGCATGGCGAACGCGCCAGGCGACCATGTGGTCGGTGCAGGAGGTATCGCCGCTGACGCCGAGGCCACCGACTTTCTCACCTCCGGGGCCGTAAAGTCCCAGCCCGCCGCCGAAGACGTTGACGCCGCCGATGCGGCGGCCAACCATCGGGTCGGACGACGTGCCGAAGAGGCTTGCGCTGACAACGCCACCCTCAGCGTCTTCGTAAGCGACTTGTGTGTCGACCGGATTGCTGTGCTGGAGGCCGTAGAGCGAGCCGCCGGGCTGCACGGCCGAGTACAAATTTGCCGTCGACAATGCCAAGCCCTGACCCGAAAACAAACTCGTCGATGGTGTGCTGGTCAGGCTGAAGGCATTCGCCGTATTTGCCTTTTGCGCGGAAATGACCCGACTGCCCAGCCATTGGGACGTAAAGTTGCTGCCGGAAAATGCAACGGCGCAGACCGTGCCATCCACGGTAACGACCGTTGCCCACATGTTGAAGCCGAGACCGCCATTACTGGCGGCCCCAACAGCGCTTCTCAACGCAGATTGCAAATGCGAAAAGCTCGGTAACGGCGACGGGCAATCAGCGAAGGCGGGACTGGCCACCACAAACAAACCAAGGCCAATTGAACCCGAAATCAACGAGCGTTGGACTTTCATGGGTGTCTCCTCTCCTTGGCTAGCTTCGCTTGGTACGATTACTTCACCTCATTTGAAATTGTTGCCACGTTCGGCGGCCCCTTCGCCGATGCCATAACGGCGCCAGCGTCGAAGACGATGGACAAAGAATACGTCTTCAGCTTGTTTTTTTTCGGCTCGTTGACCGAACCGTTCATCCCCGGCAATTGCATGGCCGAACGAGGCAATGCCACGATCTCCATCGCGATGGCGCGCAAACGTCTTTTCGGTGATGCGCTGCTACCCTCCCCCCATAAGATAACTGATCGGCGCTCTCATATCAACCCTGCGTTTCTTATCGCAGCGGCTTGGACCGCGCGCCGGCGACGGCCTCGACCTCCTTTGCGTCGGCAAAAACACACGTCGCGTGCCAGAAAAGGTGCTATTATTAAATCGCGATCGTTTAAGATCATAGTGTTCGAGATGTGCGGCCTTTCGAAGGTCCTCCCACCGAGCCGCGGCGTCCCGCGAGCGACCGAATCTCGTCGCGAAGGATCAGCGACGGCCAGCGCATCTTTATCGAACGACCTCAGATGATCGCCGTCACGAGCGATATTCTTGCCGGCGTCCGGACATTTTTCCGGTGGTGGCTCGCCGAGCTGACTTCATTTATGCCGGCGCGGCTTCGCCAGCTCTCGGTTCGATTGGAACAGATCGTCCTGATGCTCGACCGCGGCGAGGTGGTGTTGAGCCATGATCACGGCACCCGCGCCATCGTCCTGGGCCGTATCGGGGATGGCGACCACCGCGGGCGGTGCGAGACCGTTCAGTCGATCCTGAAGCGGCGCGGCATGGGCCGCTTGCTTGCGCGCGGTAAGCTCATCCTTTGCCTTCGGCTCCCCTCGAATTGCGCGCTGCGTAGCACGATCGAGCTGCCCGCCATTGCCGAAAGCAACCTCGCCGAAATCGTCGCATTCGAACTCGACCGGCACACGCCCTTTCAAGCGGAGCAGGTCTATTTCTCCTACCGCCTCCTGCCGCGCGACACGGCGACCCAATCCCTGCGGCTGGAGGTCACGGTCGTTCCGCGCGCGGTCGTCGACGCAGCGCTGAAAACCGCCGCCGAATTGGGGCTCGAACCGGACCGGGTCGAGGTTGCAGGACCAACACCCGAGGCGAGACCCTCGGAAAACCTTCTCATCGAGGAGGGATGGCCGGCTGCGCGGGGTGCGGGCGCTTCGCTCACGCTCGCATTGAGCGGGGCGGCGATCGTGCTGGCCGCGATCGCGATCGCGATTCCCGTGGAGACGGCGCATCACAAGGCGGCGGAAATGGCGCAGGAATTTGCTGCCGCAAGGAAGCGAGCCGAAGCCGCGGCGGCGATGCGCCAGCAGCTTGCCGCGCTGCGCGAGGAAGAGAATTTCCTGATCGGCCGCAAGCGACAGGAGCGAACCTTATCGAGGCTGCTCTTCGAGACGACACGCATCCTGCCGGACGATACCTGGCTCGTCGAATTTCAGCTTGTCGGCACGGACGTGCAGCTGACCGGCTTGGCCGGCTCGGCCTCGGCATTGATCGGCGTCCTCGAGCAGTCGAAGGTTTTTCGGAATACCACCTTCCGCTCGCCGGTGACGCAGGACACCGAAGCGGGGCGCGAGCGCTTCAGCATCGCCGCGCATGTCGTTCAGGAGAATGAGCGGTGAGGCCGCAGCTCTCTCCGCCACTGCGGCGATTTCTTGCAATCGCGCTGCTGTTTGCCGCAGCCTCGCTCTTCTGGTCCGTCCTCGTCAGTCCCGTGCTCGACGACTATAGCGAGGCCCAGTCGACGATCGAGCGCTTGGCGGCGGCGCTCGAAAAAAGCCGAGCGAGCGAGCGCGACGTTGCCGGTCTGGAAGCCGAGCTGGCGCGGCTCAAGGAACGTCAGAAATCGGTCGGCGGCGTGCTCCAGGACGGGAACGAGTCGATCGCAGCGGCACAGCTCCAGAACCGGTTGAAGACCGTCGTCGACAGTGTCAAGGGCGACCTGCGAAGCACTCAGGTCCTGCCCTCGCGTGAGGAAGGAAATTTCCGACGCATCACCGTGCGTGGGCAAATCTCGCTTGATCTTGCGGCCCTGCAGCGCGTTGTCTACGAGCTCGAAGCAGCCTCGCCCTATCTCTTTTTGGACAACGTCGAGATCAGGACGCGCTCCGCTCTGCGCAGGCGCGACCGGGTCAAGGACGACCCTCTGCTTGATGTTCGCCTCGACCTGTCAGGGTATATGCGGAGGGCAACGTGAAGCGATCGCGGCGCAAGCGTTTCGGCAAGCTGCGGCTCCTCTTGAGCCTGCTTTGCCTCGGCCTTCTCGCCATCATCTACGACGAGATCGATCGCCCCGAAATCGAACCTGCAGCCAATGCGGCGCCGGCGAGCGCAATGCCGAAACCCGCGGAAGGCGCGCTTAACCCGAGCTTTGCCATCCTGCCTGTCGGCGAGTTTGCCGAGGTGCTGGCGCGGCCGCTGTTTTCGCAGACGCGGCGCGCTCCGCTCGAGGGAAAGCAAGCGCCGACGCCGCCAGCATCGCCATTCGTGCTGGTCGGCATCGTCATCTCGGCAGATGGGCGGCACGCGCTGATCGAGCATGGCCAACCGGCGCGTCTCGTGCGCATCGCCGAGACGCAACAGCTCGACGGTTGGATCATCGAAGCGATCCTACCGGGCAAAGTCATCGTGCGGCTCGGCGATAACCGCGAGGAGGTCAAGCTGAAAGAAAAATCGCCATATGTCGTGAAGCGAGCGAATGCGGCGCCGGTGAACGCAGCACAGCAACAAGAGGGCGCGAAGACCGCCGCCCCGGCCGCGGCGAGCGACATTCTCGGGGCGACAGTGCCGGCGGCAAACGCGCCAGCGGACAACCGACAACCGGCGCGATCTTCGCGGCCGACCCCATGAAGGCCGCCTCCGACGTAAGATCGCGCGGTGTCTCTCCCGTCAATCTGATCGACGTGCTTTGATGAGCGGCTGTACGAGCCCGCCCCCCTCGGCACCATCACGTGGCGGTAAGACGCTCGACACCAGCGTCGCCGTTGTCAAAGGGATTTTGCCTCGCCCCTACAGCAGCCGCATCAATCCGAGCCGACGGGATCGCCGTGTGCCAGCGGCGGACAGGGTCTTCATGAAGCTCTCGGCTTTGGCATTGTCGTGGGGGTTGCCGACGCGGCTCGTGCTCGGCCGGATCTCGTGGCCGGCGAGCAGCCGGCCCGCCACGAGCCGGAACGGCGATAAATGCGAGTCTGACGCACTGCTGTCCCACAGCGGATCAGTGAGTCGGATCATAGGGCTAGTGCCCATTGACCGGGCGGTGATCGCAGGGGCGGCGGCTCGTTCTTGAACAGTGCCAAGAGATCGCGGCGCAGGAACAAGTTGAGCTGGAGCAATCGCGCGATCTGTTGCATCGATAGATCGACGCACGAGACGAACTTCAGATAAGCGAGGAGCAGGCTGACGCAGAGCGCCGCCCAGATCTGGGTGAGGACGGCGTTTTTCGAGGTGCCGAGGAAGCCCTTGAGCTTGAGGTTCTGCTTCAGCCATTTGAAGAACAGCTCGACCTGCGAGCGCGCCTTGTAGAGGTCGGCGATGGTTTGTGCCGCGAGATGCTCGATGTTGGTGAGAAAGACGTAGTCGCGGCCGGTCTCGGGGCAGGTATAGCCGACGAGGCGCAACGGCTTCATCGCCATCTCGCGCGGGCGCTTGCCGGCGAGCGCGATGCGGCGGTCGAAGCGAACACTCTCTGCGGTCGGCACGACGTGCTCGGCGAGCGTCGTGGCGTCGATGTTGGTGCGGGCGCGCGTGACGAAGAAGACACCGCCCTCGCCCAGCGACTTCATCCAGGCGTAATCGCTGTAGCCCTTGTCGAAGACGACGATCGAGCGGCGCGGGAAGACGAGGCGGCGCGCTTCTGCGAGATCGGAGACACGGCTCTCGGTGACGACGGCGAAGGCGGGCAGCAAGCCGTCATGGTCGAGCCCGAGATGGAGCTTCATCGCCGCCTTGCCGAGCGCGTAATGCGCCCACGGAAACACCGCGAGCGAGAGATCGATGAGCGAGCTGTCGAGCGAGTAGAGCTTGTTCTTGAAGCGGAAGCCGTGGCGCGGCGCCACCCGATGACAGCGCGCGTAGAGCTGCCCGAACAGCGCCTCGTAGAGCGTCCAGGGCTGCTCTTCATTGACGCGCGCCAGCGACGTGCGCGCCACCGGCCGGGCGCCGAGGTGATAGAGGTGCGCCGCCTGCGCCGCGAGATTGGCAACCACATCGCGCAAGCTGTGACGCTTGGCGAGATGTGCCGTCGCCAGCGCAACGAACTGTGAGAACCGCGTCATCCGCCGCAGCGGCGCGGCGTCATGGTGGGCTGTCGCGAGCGCATCGAAAACATGTCGCGGGATCAGCCTTAAGAATTGGCCGAACACTGTGCTATGATGTCCCAAGGCTTAGTTCTCCGTTGTGGATCAATGGTTTCTGGCAATTCCATTGTACCACTCCGCGGCGGAACCAAGCCGTCTTTATTGCTGATTCTGTGGCACAGCAGTGAGTCTGACGCCGATTTCCTGCTGTCATTTCTCGGTCATTTCTTGGGGAAAGTGCCAGGCTGGCCTCTCACAGAGATCCAGCCCGGCCCCCGACCAAGCGCTGATAATATAGGACGCAGCTTCTCATATGGTCACGGGATCAGTTTCATACCGTGCTCGATTTTTCGCCGGTCGAAGTAGCGAAACCTAAGACGTCGCTGAGCAAGAAACGTCCCCTGCGGGCACGGGGCCATCGGTTGTCGCAGGGGTGAACGTGCACTCAAGTGTCAGCACGACTGTCGGCTGGTGGACGGTAATCGTGGCATCCGTGAATGACAGATCGGTAATGTCCTCGGTCCAACTGGAGTTGGGACAGCCCGGGGCTCCGGCAATCGGCGTTGCCGGCGCAGTCGTCGTCACCGAGAACGACACGGTGCCATTCTTGATTGACGACGCTGGGATCGCCTGCGTACCTGACACAGTAACCGGTGCGGGATTCTGCCCCGCAGGTTTAGTTGACCCGGCAGGGTTGGTGCAGGTAGCCGTCGCGCTCGCATGGGCAGTCATATCGATCACAATGTCCCCGTTCCCAAGTCCTGCCAGGACGGCAGACGCTTTCAGCGTCAGCCCCCCATCTAAGAACGAAGGCTCGCTACCCGGCGGCTTGAGGTGCACATTGCTCGCATATGCGGCCGTCCCAAGGAGCAGAACCAGTGTTGCAATAGGTATCATCCGTCTCATTGGAGCCTCCTATTTCGCACTACTCGCCAACAAGGTTCGCACTACTCGCTACCAGAAAGGGCAAAACGAACCCGCCTCGGCCCTGTTGGGCCTTAGCGCGCGCCGAAATGATTTGAATTTGTCTCGCTGCGCGTAACCGCGTGCCGCGTGCACTGCGCTTCAATGACGATAACGAACCGATCAGGCGTCGAGAAAGAAGCGACACCGGCGGCCTCCCCCCCAATCATTGAAAGAAGCGTGGCTATCAGACCCCTAACGTCAAGTACTGCCCCTCGCGCTGTCAGTACTTCAGGGCGCACCTTTCCTTCGCGGGGCGGTTAGACCAAGCCCTGCAGGAAGGTACCTCATACGATGGAACAGGTGCTTTGCGCGTGCTTTGACGTAGCCCGCCAGCTTACGAGAATACCATCAGCGCGGGACCGAGTCCAATTCGAAAAGACCATTTCTTATGTCTCTTTGGTATTATCTTTTCTTTTCGTGAGCCGATAAGAGGCGTAGCGTTCAACGACGACGCCGCTCGATGAGGAGGCGCTAAGGCAAGGCGGATTGGTGCCGGTGCGAGCGTTGGTCCGTACGCGGCAGAGTGCTGGCGCTCTGGGTTCGGCTCGGCACCGAGAAAAGACTGAGGACAAGGGCCGGCGCCAGCTCAACATTGACGCGCCAGCGGACGACGATCATCCGCAATGCTTGGCCTGATCCTCGTCCGTGAGGTTCGTCCGCGTCCGGCGCCCGTCGCGCTTGATCTCGCGCTTCTTGTGGAGCGTGCCGGTGAAGGGGTTGCCGTAGCCGAGCTTGGCGACGGGCGGCCAGTTGAAGAGCGCGATGAAGAAATCGCCATGCTTGTTCTGGTCTTTTTCGAGAGGCGCTCGACCTTGGCCCCGAGCTTAAGCACCGCGGAAATTTTTGACGGATCGAATTTGCCGCGCTCGATGGCGTCGGCGCGCGTGATCGCCGTCGGCGCCGTCAGGCCCTTGAAGACGCTCTTCCCGTGCAGCTTGGGCAGGCGGGAGAGGCGCTCGCGAAACTCCCACGGCTTGCGGCCGATCTCATCGAGGCGGCAGTCGTCCATCAGCTCGAACCAGAGCTTCCAGGCCGCGCGCGCGTCGGCGGCGTGATCGTCACGCCAGGCGTTGCCCGCCATCGCCTTGCAGAAGGCGTCGAACTCTTCGCTGAGGAGCGGCGCGGGTCCTTGCGGCCCCCACGGCACCGGCCCCAGCGCCGGCACCGGGGGTGCGATGGCGGCGAGATGGGGCGGGAGCGTCGGCGCCAGCGCGTTCGTCGAATAGTCGCCCTCCTCGCGTTCGGCATCGATAGTGCGCGCTTGAATGTGGACGTGCATGGCGTCGCGCCGGATCGCTGCGGTCCCGGGCGCGCTCGGATCGAGGTGGAGACCGCGTGCCCCGAGAACGGCGTCGAGATCGGCGGCGACGG
>WNGR01025275.1_pt1 | contig 12325 bp, 9 predicted proteins | sample 5407581 | NCBI WGS metagenome assembly WNGR01 (sample SAMN13153383, study PRJNA577476) | soil metagenome | isolation source: 80 cm soil or saprolite under Garry oak tree replicate 2 | place: USA:California | collected 2016-06-15
GTACGGCGTCCTCGAGGTCGCCCTATTCCGTCGGCTGCCTGGCCGGCGGGTGCGCCGCCGTCTGAGTATCCGGGTCCGGGCACGGTGCCGCTACCGGCTGGTGATGCAGCTGGCGGCATAGTCGGTGTCGTAGGGTAGCGGCCCGGTCATGGACGCACCGCGGGGCGAGCCGAGCGGGTCGAGGAAGCTGGCGTTCTCTGCCGTGAACTGGGCCCCTGCTCGGGCACGTCGTCTTCGCAGAAGATCGCCTCCACCGGGCAGTCAGGCTCGCAGGTGGCGCATTCCACGCACTCATCGAGGTGGGTATAGAGCATCCGCTCACCCTGGTAGATGCAGTCGGCCGGGCACTCACCGGCGCAGGCCTTGTCCGTAACATCGAGCATGGCCCGGCGATCACGTATGTCATGGCCGGCTCCACCTCCAGACGGCCCGCCGGGAGGGGGTCCGGCCGGGCCTTTCCTGACCCCGCGGCTTCCTAGCCGCCGATGTGCGACATCTCCCACCGCAACCGCAACCAGATCCAGGCGCACCTCCCGCCACCAGAACCCGCCAGCCAGGAACCCGCCATCGGCGACGTCCTGGCCCTCCCTGCCGACGCCGGCGCGAGACTGCAGCTGACCGGTACGGACCAGCCTGCGGGCGCCGGCCGCCGGAGCCTGACGGGAAGCGCCGCCGCCGAGCCCGATGACCACCGCCCGAAGGCCATGGACGTGCCCGGGCTCTCGCGGGGCTGCCTGGCCCGCCCCGCGGCGCCTGCGGATGCCATAGCGGCCGTGTTCTCGCGGTCAGCCACTTGGCAACGGGCGGGCCGGGGGAACCGCCCCGGTTCTGGCCGGCGGGTAGCCGGCGCCGGCGCCGGCGCCTGGTGCGCGTTCCCTACGGGGGAACCGGGGGAGAATGAGTCAGTACCAGCAACCGCACCGCATCCGGGCCGCGGCGCGATCGGGCAGTGGAGGCGCCGCGTGAGCATCGGTGAGGTCCTGGCAGCGGCACGGCGCCAGGCAGGTCTGACCATTACGCAGGTCAGCCAGCGGACTCGCATCAGGGAGACGATCATCCGGGGGATCGAAGAGGACGACTTCGCCGCCTGCGGCGGCGACTTCTACGCGCGCGGGCACATCCGCGCCATCGCTCGTGCCGCGGGCGTGGACGGCGAGCCGCTGGTCCGCCAGTACGACTCCAGCCACCGCACGCCATAGGCCAGCACCGCTGCCGACGTGCCCGGGCCGCCCGCTCCCCTCCGGCTCAGGCAGCGCCGCAGGCCAGGCCGCGGCGTCGTGCTGCTGGTCGTGCCCGCGGCCTACCTGGCCGATGCCAGTGCCTAAACCCAGCGAAGGCAACGTCCCGCAGGCCCTGGCGCTGCTGCGTTCACCGCCGTCCAAGGACAATTCCTGCGGAGCGCGACCGATTATCCGTTATGCGCGGCCACAACCCCAGAGAGTCCGCGCTTGAGAACCGCGCAGAACGGCGGATATCGCACACTCACTCGCCGGGCCGACGGTGACGTTCCGTCACGAAGCTCGCTGTCTCCGGAGTTCCTGGCGGGCTGGGTTGATGTTGCCTGCGGAGGATGCGCCGAGCCCGGTGACGTCAACGTGCTCGCAGCGCCTGGTGGCCGCCTGTGCTCTTCCGGCGCGGACGGTGAGGTGTCACGCTGCTGCTATGCGGCAGGTTCCCGAACCAGATCGCGGCGAGTGGGTGGCGCGTCTGCGCGAGCGCGCCCGGCTTGATGCGGAAGAACTGATGCCACGTCCGCCGTTTCGGGTCTTCGGGCTGGCGGCACCGCAGCTGCAGCCGATAGCCCTGGCCGAGGCCGGGCGGGTGGACGGCGAGTGGGAGACTATCAGCCTTGCGTATGGGGACTGGGCCGATCCGGCCGGGCCGTTCATCACAGTCACTAGCGAAGTGGTGCGGCCCGATGCACACGGCCTCGGCACCGAGGCGGAGCTGCTCGGCGTGATAGATCAGGAGCATAACCGCCTCGCTGACCACGCTGGGTTGGACGAGGAGGAACCGCCCAGGCCACCCGATTACCGGCAGGAAGAGTTTCTTGCTGGCGACGTGGGGGTCAGCGGGCTGGTCTGCCGACACGGGAGCGTGTGGGCGGCGCGTTTGCCGGCCGACAGGGTGATGGTGACGGTTGCGGGCCGCGGCGTGGGTCCGGGCTCGGTGCAGCTGGGCCTGGTGGCTGATGTTGAGCCGTATCTGCGGGGCCGCAGCGAGATGCTCGGCCGACTGGCCGATCGTTACCGGCAGCGGCCGCCGCCGGTCCTGGAACCGGCCGAGGGTGTCGCGGCTTACCGCGCGCTGGCCGAGGCGGCGCTGGGGTCGCAGGCGCGGGCTGTCGCGGCCCGGCGCGCCCGGCGGGTGCCCAGGCACCGGGTCGGTGAGGGCGCGACCATGCACGCGCTGTGGCAGCGCGCGGTCCGCGAGCAGGCGCGCATCTCCGGCATCGGCGCAGGCCGGGCCGGCGAGATCGTGACCCTGGTGGTCAACCATCTCACCCACCTGGAGGAGGAAGCCCCCTGGTTCACCGCGGAACCCCGGCTGCGTGAGGCCGCGATCGATGAGACGCTGCGGCACGCCGTCCTGGGTGCGGACGTCCCGAGCAAGCCAGCACAGCAGCCTGGGCCCGCTACTGGGCGCACCACACGTCGCTGCCAGGCGATGAGCCTGCAGCCGCCCTCCGCGCTCACCTGGAGGCCGGCGGGCCGCTCATCTCGGCCTGGCTGGCGGCGTGGTCGGTCTGGGCCCGGCGAGACTGATCAACCCGCCCAGCAAATCACCCTGACCGCCACCGCAGGCCGGGAACCTGGTGCCGACGGGAAGGGCCGCCATGCTGAGCGGCCGGGGCCGCAGCAGTCTCAGTCCGGCAGCAGGTCGGCCACCAGCCGCGCGGGCACAAGCTCGACCGGGAACGGACGCTGCGCGCGGAACACCTGGCCGCCGGTGACATGCGCCACCTGCTCGAAGCGGCCATCGCGCAGCTCGAACGCGATCAGCTCGGGCTGGTCGACGTCTGGCACCGCGATCCAGTACGACTCGATGCTGAACCGCTCGTACACCGCCTTCTTGGTGTTTGAGGTCGAACAGCGCGGTGCTGGGCGACTGGATCTCGACGGCGAGCAGCGGCGGGCGGGTTACCCTGCGCGCGGCGAGCTGGTCCTTCCGGATCACTACGAGATCCGGAATCAGCTCGGTGTCGTCCGACATCCGAACGCCCGGCCCCGGCACGACGAACAGGCCAGACGGGCAGGCTCCGTGCAGCTGAACGACCAGCTCTTTCAGCACGACCTGATGCGGGACGCTCGGGGCCGGACTCACCATGAGAACCGCCAGGCCTCGGCGATCGTCATAACACCCATGGTGCCTCCTGTCTAACATGAGTGCACCGTGGCACGGGGTACCGACAGTTCCTCGCGGGCGGGTCATGCCCCCGGACGGGGCCGGGGGAGGACCTTACGTTATGGCCCTTGGTCGTTGTCTTATTCCCACTCGATGGTGGCCGGGGGCTTGCTGGTCACGTCGAGCACGACCCGGTTGATCTCCGGCACCTCGTTGGTAATGCGCGTCGAGATCGTGGCCAGCACCTGGTCCGGCAGCCGGGCCCAGTCGGCGGTCATCGCGTCCTCGCTGGTCACCGGGCGGAGCACGACCGGGTAGCCGTAGCTGCGGCCATCACCCTGGACCCCGACCGAGCGGACGTCGGCGAGCAGCACCACCGGGCACTGCCAGATGTCACGGTCCAGGCCGGCCGCGGACAGCTCGGCGCGGGCGATCGCGTCGGCGTCCCTGACGATCCGCAGCCGCTCGCTGGTGACCTCGCCCACGATCCTGATCGCCAGGCCGGGCCCGGGGAACGGCTGCCGCCACACGATCCGCGGCGGCAGCCCGAGCTGGCGGCCCACCTCGCGCACCTCATCCTTGAACAACGCCCGCAGCGGCTCGACCAGCTCGAACGTCAGGTCATCCGGGAGCCCGCCCACGTTGTGGTGGGACTTGATGTTGGCCGCCGCGGCGCCGCCGCCGGACTCGACCACGTCCGGGTAGAGCGTCCCCTGGACCAGGAAGGCTGGCTGTTCATGCCCGCCCGCCCGCTCTCCGCCCGCCCGCCCTCCGCCCGCCCGCTCTCCGCCCCCCATGCTGGTGATCTCGCGGGCCGCCTGCTCGAACGCGCGGATGAACTCCCGTCCGATGATCTTCCGCTTCTCCTCGGGGTCGGTGACCCCGGCCAGCGCGGCCAGGAACTCCGCGGCCGCGTCGACCACCGTCAGGTCTACCCCGGTCGCGGCGACGAAGTCCTGCTCCACCTGCTCGGCCTCGCCCGTGCGCAGCAGCCCGTGATCGACGAACACGCAGCTCAGCCGGGATCCTATGGCCCGATGGACCAGGGCCGCGGCCAGCAGCATCTCCATGCCGTGCGCGGTGTGCAGCACCTCGGGGTGGAACTGCACGCCGTAGAGGTGCCTGGCCGGGTCCTCGGCCGCGGCGACCGGCGTCCGGTCGGTCCGGGCCGTGACCGTGAAGCCGGGGGGCGCGGCGGCGCAGGTGTCGCCGTGCGACATCCACACCTGCTGGCGGCCGGGCTGTCCGCCGAGCAGCACGCCGGGAGCGGCGAGCACTTCGAGCGCGGTCGCGCCGTACTCGCCCCCGCCGGTGTGCTGCACCGTGCCGCCGAGGCCGGACACCATCAGCTGGAAGCCGTAGCAGATCCCCAGCACCGGGACGCCCGCCTGCAGCAGCCCGTCCGGGGCAGGCGGGGCCCCCGGGGCGTAGACCGACGCGGGCCCGCCGGACAGGATGATGGCCCGGGGCCGCCGCGCCAGCATCTCGGCGGCGGGCATCGAGGCGGGGACGATCTCCGAGTACACCTGGCATTCGCGCACCCGCCGCGCGATCAGCTGCGCGTACTGGGCCCCGAAATCGACGACGAGAACGGTGTCGGTCGCCTCGGCGGCGTCACCGTCCTCCTCAGCTGAACGCACGGACCCGCCTTCCTGCGATGCGCTGCCTTCTCGGGCCGGCCGCGTTCCGGCCCTGGTCAGCTGCAGTCCGCAGTCTAGCGGCGCAGCTTAGCGGCACGGGCTAGCGGCACGGGCCGCGGTTTAGCCGGCGTCCGGGCCAGGTTCCGGCCGGGGGTCCGCGACAGCCGGCACGGCCTGGCCCACCCGCACCTTGGCGATGCGCCGGCCGTCCAGCTGGGTCACGGCCAGCTTGCGGCCGGAGACCTCCACCGACTCCCCTTCGCCGGGCAGGTGGCCGAGCGCGGCCAGCAGGTAGCCTGCCACCGTCTCGTACGGGCCCTCGGGCAGCTCGACGCCGGTCTGCTCGGCGAAGTCGTCCAGGTTCAGCAGGCCGTCGACCTCAAGCTCGCCGTCACGCAGCTGCCGGGAATGCCCCTCCTCGACGTCGTATTCGTCCTGGATTTCGCCGATCAGCTCCTCGACCAGGTCCTCGAGGGTGACGATGCCCGCGGTACCGCCGTACTCGTCGAGCACGATGGCCAGGTGCGCGTTCTCCCGCCGCATCTCCGACAGCGCGGACAGCACGGTCTTGCTCGTGGGCAGGAACTTCACCGGCCGGCAGGCCTCGCCGACCCGCAGCGGGCCCCGCCCGGCTTCGGGGCCGAGCAGGTCCCTGGCGTGCACAAAGCCGATCACGTCGTCGTAGGACTCCTGGTAGACAGGGAACCGGGTGTGCGGCGCCTCCGCCACGATCGACGCGGCCTCGGCGATCGGCATGGTGGCGGGCAGGAACTCCACCTCGGTCCTGGGCACCAGCACCTCGCGGATCTGCCGTTTCCCGGCATCGAACACCTCGCCCACGATGCGCCGCTCGTCGGGGCTCAGCGCCTGGTGCCCGGCCACCAGGTCGCGGAGTTCCTCCTCGGTCATGACCCCGCGGCCGACCGCTGGATCACCGCCGAGAATCACTACCACGAGGTTCACGGATTTCGACAGCAGCCAGACCAGGGGCGTGGCCAGGGTCGCGAGCCGGTCCAGAAACGGCGCGGCGAACAGCGACACCCGCTCCGAGCGCTGCAGCGCGATCCGCTTGGGCGCGAGCTCGCCGAAAACCAGGGTGAGGAAGGAGATCGCCAGCGTGATCACGGCGATCGAGAGCGCCGACGCGAGGCCGGCCGGCATGTGATGGACCAGCCAGGACTTCAGGCTGCTGGCCAGGGTGGCCGCGCCGAACGCCCCGGACAGCAGGGTGGCCAGGGTGACGCCGATCTGAACGGCGGAAAGAAACCGGTTAGGGTCATGCGCCAGCCTGGCCGCCCGCTGGCCGCGTTTGCCCCGTTTCGCGAGCGTACGCACCTGGCCGTCGCGCAGCGACACCAGGGCCATCTCGGCGGCCGCGAAGAAACCGCCGATGAGCACAATGACCAGGACAATCAGAATGTCCCAGCCGATGGCGTTCACGTCTGGATCCCTGACCTCGGCAGTTAGCCTAGTGGCGTCGGCCGCGGCCGGACACGGTGCCGACCACGGCGGGCACCGCGCGGCGCGGTGTCCGCACAGTCTAGTGACCCGGCCTGGGCTGCCCGCAGGGGAGGAGACGACGGCCGATGGCCGAGGTACGTGACGATGCGGCGGCGATCTCCGGCGACCTCGCCGGCCTGCGCCGCGCCATCCACCGGGAGCCTGAGATCGGGCTCCACCTGCCCAGGACCCAGGAGAAGGTGCTCGCCGCCCTCGACGGGCTGCCGCTGGAGATCACCACGGGGCGGTCCCTCAGCTCGGTGACCGCGGTGCTGCGCGGCGCCAGGACGGACCGGAGCGTTCTGCTGCGCGGCGACATGGACGCGCTCCCCGTCGCCGAGGGCACGGGCCTGCCTTATGCCTCGCAGGTCGGCGGCCTCATGCACGCGTGCGGCCACGACCTGCACACGGCGATGCTGGCCGGGGCGGCGCGGCTGCTGTGCGCGCGGCAGGCGGAGCTGGCCGGGAACGTGATCTTCATGTTCCAGCCCGGCGAGGAGACCGGGGGCGGGGCCGAGCTGATGATCTCCGAGGGCGTACTCGACGCGGCCGGGACCCGCCCCCTCGCCGCGTACGCCCTGCACGTGGCCTCCGGCCTGCTTCCCCGCGCGATGTACACCAGCCGTAACGGAATTATGACCGCCGCATCAGACACCCTGGAGGTGACGGTCCACGGGCGCGGCGGCCACGGGTCCCAGCCGCATATATCGGCCGACCCGATCCCCGGGGCCTGCGAGATTGTGACCTCGCTGCAGGCGCTGGTCACCCGGCGGTTCGACGTGTTCGACCCGGTAGTGATCACGGTGGGGACCTTCCACGCGGGCACGGCGAGCAACGTGATCCCCGACTGGGCGCACTTCGAGGCCACCGTGCGGTCGTTCTCGCCCAAGGCGCGCGCGGCGGTGCAGGACGCGGCGCTCCGTCTGGTGGCCGAGATCGCGGCGGCCCACGGGCTCTCCGCCACCGCCAAGTTCGCCGACGGGTACCCGATGACGGTGAACAGCGACGCCGAGGTGGCCTTCACCGAGCGCGCCGTGACCGAGCTCTTCGGCAGCGGGAGCTTCCTGCGGACCCCGCACCCCGTTACCGCGTCTGAGGACTTCTCCTACGTGCTGGACCAGGTGCCGGGCGCCTTCGTGATGCTCGGTGCCTGCCCGCCGGACACCGACCCGGTCACGGCCCCGTTCAATCACTCGGCCGAGGCGGTATTCGACGATGCGGTGCTGCCCGGCGGGGCGACACTGCTGGCCGAGCTGGCGCTGCGCCGGCTGGCTGTGTTAGCCCGGGGGGGACGACCCCCCAGGACCCCCCCGCGTGCCATCCGCTCGGGCCGACCTCCGGCCGGCCGTCGCGGCTGGCCCGGCTTCGCCGGGACCACGCCCGCGCTGGCCCTACCCTCCGCCGGCCTCCCCATCCGCCGCGGACGCGGCACGCGCCCGGCGTATATGGCGTAACAGCTCTGGTGTCAGAGGCTGGCGACGTCGGCCTGCTTGGCCCGGACCGCCTCGGCGGCGGTCCGCAGCGAGGCCAGCTCCGCCTCGGTCAGGTCCCGCTGCACCACCTGGCGCACGCCGACCCGCCCGATCTCGGCCTCGACGCCCAGGTAGACGCCGGATATGCCGTACTGGCCGTCCACCCAGGCGCAGACCGGCAGCACGGCACCGGAGTCCTCGGCCACCGCCCGCGCCATCCGGGCCGCGGCGGCCGACGGCGCGTAATAGGCCGACCCGGTCTTCAGCAGGCCGACGATCTCGGCCCCGCCGTCACGCGTGCGCTGCACCAGGGCCTCGATGTCAGCGGCGGGCATCAGGTCGGCGAGCGGCTTGCCGTCCACCGAGCAGGCCGAAGGGACCGGCACCATCGTGTCCCCGTGCGAGCCCAGGGTGAGCGTGCGCACCGAGCCGACGGGCACGCCGAGGCGCTCGGCCACGAAGTAGGTGAACCTGGCGGTGTCCAGCATGCCCGCCTGGCCCATCACCCGGTGCGCGGGGAACCCGGAGACCTTCGCGGCCAGCGCGGTCATCTCGTCCAGCGGGTTGGACACCACGATCAGCACCGCGTCGGGCGCGTGCTTGACGACCTGCTCGGCCACGCTCCGCACGATCTTCGCGTTGACCCCGATCAGGTCCATCCGGCTCATGCCCGGCTTGCGCGGCAGGCCGGCGGTGATGATCACGATGTCCGATCCGGCGATCACCTCGTAGCCCTCGCCGGCCGCGCCGGTGGTCCGCCCGGTGACCTTCGTCTCGAACCCCTCGACCGGGCGTGACTGGTTCATGTCGAGCGCGAGCCCTTCCGGCTTGCCCTCCACGATGTCGGTCAGCACTACCTCGTCGAAGATGTCGTACTCGGCGAGCCGCTGCGCGGTGGTCGAGCCGTAGAACCCGGCCCCGACGACGGTCACCTTGCCTGTGCGGGTCATTTCTCCTGCTCTCTAACGTGCGCTGATGGCGGACTGCAGGCCCTCGTCCAGTGCGGCCAGGAACTCCTCGGTGCTCAGGTACGGGCAGCCCGGGCCCACCAGCAGCGCCAGGTCCTTGGTCATCTTCCCGCCCTGCACGGTGTCGACGCACACCCGCTCCAGCGTCTCGGCGAACGCGCTGACCTCGGGAGTGCCGTCGAGGGTGCCGCGGTGGGCGAGCCCCCTGGTCCAGGCGAAGATCGAGGCGATCGGGTTCGTCGAGGTGGGCTTGCCCTGCTGGTGCTGGCGGTAATGCCTGGTCACGGTGCCGTGCGCGGCCTCGGCTTCGACCGTGGAACCGTCCGGCGTCATCAGCACGCTGGTCATCAGCCCGAGCGAGCCGAACCCCTGGGCCACGATGTCGGACTCCACGTCGCCGTCATAGTTCTTGCACGCCCAGACGATGCCGCCGTCGCCTTTGATGACCTGGGCGACCATGTCATCGATGAGCCGGTGGTCGTAGGTGATCCCGGCGGCCTCGAACTCGGACTTGAACTCGGACTCGAACGTCTCAGCGAAGATATCCTTGAACCTGCCGTCGTAGGCCTTCAGGATCGTGTTCTTGGTGGACAGCTGGAGCGGGTAGCCGCGGCTCAGCGCGTAGCGCATCGTGGCCCGGGCGAAGTCACGGATCGAGTCATCGAAGTTGTACATGCCCATGGCCACGCCGCCGCCCTCGAAGCGGGCCACCTCGAGCTCGAACGGCTCCCCGGCCCCGTCGTCAGGCTGGTAGGAGATCTTCACGGCGCCCGGGCCCGGAATCACGAAGTCGGTGGCCCGGTACTGGTCGCCGTGCGCGTGGCGGCCGATGATGATGGGCTTGGTCCATCCCGGCACGAACCGCGGGATGCTGGACATCACGATGGGCTCGCGGAAGACCACGCCGCCGAGGATGTTGCGGATCGTGCCGTTCGGCGACCGCCACATCCGCTTCAGCCCGAACTCGGCCACGCGGGCCTCGTCCGGCGTGATCGTGGCGCACTTGACGCCCACCCCGTGCCGCTTGATGGCGTGGGCCGCGTCGACGGTCACCTGGTCGTCGGAGGCGTCCCGGTTCTGGATGGACAGGTCGTAGTACTCGAGCTCGATATCCAGGTAGGGCAGGATCAGCTGGTCCTTGATGAAATGCCAGATGATCCGCGTCATCTCGTCGCCATCGATCTCCACGACGGGATTCGCTACCTTGATCTTGGACATACCGCTACGTTCCCTTCATCATCCGAGCGTCCTTGCCGACACCAAACGCGGCCAGGACCGCCACGTCAGCCAGCCGGCGCCTCGATGCGAGCATGCCTGCCCGGCGCTCCGGCAACGCCAGCCTGGCCAGGGCGGTGGCGAGCAAGGTTCCAGCCACCGCCAACGTACCGCCTTTGACGCTCTGCCCGCCCTGCCGCATCCAGATCAGGGCCGCCGCCAGGCAGCAGCGCGCGATCCCGTAGGGAAGCTGGCGACGACACCAGGCGCCCCCTGACACATCCGCGCCGCCCGGCCCGGCCGCAGCGCCATGCTGCACGGACGCGGCGCGGTGCGGCCCGGCGGCGTGGGCACCGCTGTTCGTGGCGGCCGCCGATCGCGCCCCAGGGTCCCGGCGCTGCCTGCGCAGCCGGGACGCTGACGGCGCGGAATGCCTCACCGGGCGTCCAGTGAGATCCAGGTCAGCCCGCTGTCGCCGATGTACTCGCTGTCCGGCCTGATCAGCCTGTTGTCGGCGTGCTGCTCGATGACGTGCGCGGTCCAGCCGGCCATGCGGCTCACCGAGAACACCGGGGTGAACAGGTCGGTGGGGATGCGCAGGTAGTGGTACACGGTGGCGGCATAGAAGTCCACGTTCGGGTAGAGGCCCTTCTCGGCGAGGACAACCTCTTCCATCCGGCGGGACATACGGTAGTAGGTGTCATCGCCGGAGGCCCCGGCCATCTCGGCCGACATCTGCCGCAGGTGGCTGGCGCGGGGATCTTCCACCTTGTATACCCGGTGCCCGAACCCCATGATCTTCTCGCCGGCCTGCAGCCGCTCAGCGGTGACGGTGCCCGCCGCCTCGACCGGATCGCCGTCCTCGGCTTCCGCGGCCTCCCTGGTCGCCTCGAGCCCGCGCATGACCTGCTCGTTGGCGCCACCGTGCAGCGGGCCCTTGAGCGTGCCGAGCGCGGCGACCACGGCCGAGTGCATGTCGGACAGGGTCGCGGCGCAGACGCGGGCGGCGAACGTGGAGGCATTCATGGTGAGCGTCCCGCTCCGACGGGCGTGACCCGGTGACCTGGAGCAGGAAATTAGCCGCCAGCCCGGCCTGGGCGTCCGGCTCGCCGGCCGGCCGGCCCCGCCGCGCCGCCTCATAGGCCGCCACCAGGACGGGCTGCTGCGCGGTGAGCCTGGCTGCCTTGCGGACGTTCGCCGCGGGCTCGTTGGAGCCGGAGTCCGGATCATCCGCGCTGGCCAGCGAGACCAGGGTGCGCAGCGCCTCCATGGGCTCCTGGCTGCGGGCGACCTCGGCCATGCTGCCGGTGACCAGTTTCCCGAGCGCGCGCCCCGCCGCGATCTCGGCCCGGTAGCGGTCAAGCTCGGCGCGGCTCGGCGGTGACCCGCGCTGCAGCAGGTAGGCGATCTCCTCGAATGTCGCGGACCCCGCAAGCTGGTTGATGTCATAGCCGCGGTAGGAGAGGCGGCCAGCCTGGCCGTCTATGTCACTGAGCGCCGTCGACGCGGCTACGACATCGGCCAGTCCCCTGGACGGCTTTCCCGGCATATGTCTTCCTCTCGGACAGCCCGCTCGGCAGTGTACTTCCGCCCATTCTGCGCATCCGCCCTGACCGCCCCGGCCGGACCCCGGCGCCGCGTCCCCGGGTGTACTGGGCAATCCGTTGGGCCGGACACGGTACAACGGCGGCTGAGAAGGGTAGCTGGACAGTGAGATATCCGTAGCTGCTCCGACAGGCAGGAGGAACGGGAGATGGATGGCCCTTACATCCGGGTCGAGGACAGCGGGGTGACGATCCCGCTGCGGGAGGATGTGACCACCATCGGGCGCGGCAAGTCCGTAGATGTCCACCTGGCTGACCCGAGCGTATCCAGGCTGCACGCCGAGATCATCTGCCGCGGGCCCTATGCCTACGTGACCGATCTCGGTTTATCACGCAACGGCACCAGGGTGAACGGCCGCCTGGTGGCGCGCCGTGTCCTTGACGATGGCGATGTCCTGACCTTCGGGTCCGCCCGCTGCCGGGTGTTCGGCATCGCAGCCGAGGAGTTCACCGCTGAGGCCGAGCTGCGGCGGCCCGCGGCGCCGGAGTTGACCCGCAGGGAGCTGGACGTGGTGACCTCGCTATGCCGCCCGGCCTTGTCCGATGAGGCGTTCGTCGCGCCCGCGACGGCGCGCGAGATC
>WNGR01007317.1_pt1 | contig 12321 bp, 10 predicted proteins | sample 5407581 | NCBI WGS metagenome assembly WNGR01 (sample SAMN13153383, study PRJNA577476) | soil metagenome | isolation source: 80 cm soil or saprolite under Garry oak tree replicate 2 | place: USA:California | collected 2016-06-15
TATGGGTCAAACCCGGCCCTCGCGCTCTATCGGTGGCACTTCCGTTTAACCCCAGTAAGCGGAATTCCGGCGACGGCCGTGAGACGTCTCAGTGGCGCCACTTCCGGAAATTGGAATCGACTCTCGGGAACGGCCATTGCGAATTAGTTTCACCAACATCTTGCACGCTACTGGGGCAAGTAGCGTGTTCCCTATTTGATCGACAGGACGAGTGGTACGCTGCGTCGATCTGGGCAACTCATAATTCCATTATCGAGGCTCTTCAGATCTCCGTTGTAGGTGCATTCGGAACCATCAATCAGTAATGTCCCCATTACACGAGTTGACATCTCGGACATCCGCAGCCGCAGCTCCCCTTTTTTCTCCTCAGGGCCGTCCACTGTGCAAATGCCTACATGTTTAAGGCTCAAGGGACCGACGAACTCCTCGGTGCCGCCGGTATTCCGCTGGGTAACCGTCGCCGTAAGCTCCCATTCGCCGAGAATACCTGCCTGTCCGGTAACCTCTCGCGACTGGGCGTGAGCCGGTGCCATGAACCCCAGGAGAGCCACGAGTGACATGACGGCTCGCATCAGAAGGTCTCCGCAGCCATGAGGGGGAGATGGGACCAGAACCGGTTCGATGCCGCGTTTATCGCACCTTCGCTAGGAATGCTTGCGCCTCCTTGCCTTCTGACCGGGTCGCATCCGCATCGCCGGTAAGCTCGGCGACCTTTGCGTAATATTCCTTCGCCTTCACCGCATCGCCCGCCTTAGCGGCGGCCCTCGCGGCGCCAACCGTGGCGCCAAGCCGATTCGGTTCTTTTTTCAATGTTGCCTCGAACGCTACCAGCGCCTCATTGGCCATACCGCGGTCCAGCAACATTACACCATAGAGCTCGCGCGCGGGCGCAAGTGGACCGGGGGTGACCGGATGCTTTTCAGTCCTGTCTTCCGCGTCCGCGGCGGCGCTCAAGGTCTTGAGTGCCTCCTCCGACTTGCCCGCCGCATGGAGCATCCAAGCCGTAGCGACCTGCCACTCGATGTCGACCTGCTCGGCCCAGTAGGCATCCTTCTTCTCGCGTAGTTGATCGCGCAGTTCGGCAAGTTTTGCGATCGCGGCATTTGCCGCATCCGGATCGCCAGAACGGGCTGCTCCAAGCGCTTTGGCAAAATACGTGACCGCTTGAACATGGGGCAGCGGATTCGGCCGCACCTCGAGCGCCGTTGCAGCCTTCCAGTCGCCGCGCTCGAAAGCGTACCGCGCGGGAGAAGCCGCGAGCGCAAACGGTCCGGGGATGAAGGTTTCGGCAAAGCCCGAAACCGTTCTCATCTCGTCGATAACCGCGCGCGCTTTCGCGTCCTGCCCGAGCTGCAGATACGCGTAGACCAGGTAATCCATGGCGTGGAGCTCGTCGTGCAGTTCCTTGTCGGACTTCGCAACCCGAGCCGCGACCGCGTTGGATTCGATCGATTCCTTCCAATAACCGACGCGGGTGAAGATGTGCGACGGCATGTGCTGCGCATGCGCAGCATCGGGGGCGATCTTCGAATAGCGCCGCGCCGCCTCGATCCCGCGGTCGGCCAGCGCCGGGGTATCGTAAAGATGGATCAGGTAATGTGCCACGCCCGGATGGTCGGGCTGACGCGCCCAGATCTTTTCCAGGATAGCCGCACCTTTCAACTGATTGGAATAGGTCTTGTCGGTCGGCGAAGCCCCGATATTGAGCGCCAAAGCATAGTAGATCTGCGCTTCATCGTCCTCTGGATATCGAGTTGCGAGTTGCTCCATCGCTTTGAGATAGTTCAGCACGCGGGTGCGATGGTCGACCTTATCGTAATTGGCATACATGGCGGAGAGCGCTTCGAGGTAGTCGCGCTCACGCTCAGTCTTGGCGCCAATCCCCTTGCCTTTGGCCAGCGCGGCAGCACCATCAGCAAGATTCTTGGCTGGCGGTACAGTGTGTGGATTCCACAGCAGACTTAGTGCGATTCCCCAATACGCTATCGCGCAGTTCGGATCTTCCTTGAGCGTCTCTTCGAACGCGCGCTGCGACGACCGATACCAGAACGAATGCTGGTACAGCATCGCCCTGTCGAACTCCCGTTGGGCGGTAGGGCTGCATGAGGTGGCGAAGTGCACCTTGCCAAGCTTCTGGTCGACATCTTGGGCCGATACTGATTGGCTAAGGCAAAGTGCAGCCGCAGCTAGGGCGCACGCAGCTGATGAATTGAAAAATGTCATGGGATCCTCCCTGCTCGAACTGGTCTGCAAGAGGCGGAAGATACGTAATCTACCATGAAGAGAGGCTGTGCTCCAGGGTGCGGATCGACATGTTCGGATGGGGCTGGCCGCCAACATCCACCTCCGGAGGGTGAATCATTGCGTCAATAACACTGTCGTATACCCTGATGTGACCCATCCAGTGAGCGCATCCCGAATATTGGGATAAAGGTCTCGATGAATGTCCGAATGGGGTCAAACGCGTCGATTCCGCCATGTCCGAGCCACGTCCGCTTTGCCCCCAATAGCGACCATAAACCGGACATGCCGGATTGGCAGTTCAGTCCCAAGAGCGGTCATTGACCAATGTCACTCGATGACCTCGTCGGCGAGCAATTGGATCGAGTTGGGCACCTCAAGGCCGAGTGCCCTGGCCGTTTGCAGGTTGATGACGAACTCAAATTTGGTGGGCTGCAAGACCGGCAGGTCGGCAGGCTTGGCGCCCTTGAGGACTTGACCGGTATAGGCGCCGACGTGACGCCACATGATGTCCGGAGTATCGGTCCCATAGCTCATCAGCCCGCCGGCTTCGACCTCCTCGCGAGTGGAATAGGCTGCGGGAATCCCATGGCGCGCCGCGAGCGTCGTAATTTGGACCCGCCGGCTGATGAAGAACGTATCGGGCGCGACGAACAGGGCGTCGGCCCGGTCGCGCACGAGGGTGGCGAAGGCCGCCTCGATTTCGCGGCTGGTGCTGGCATTGAGGACTTGAATTTGCAGTCCGATGGCGCGTGCGGCTTCCGGTATCTCTCGTAGCGCGGCCTCGGCGGCCGGCGTGTTAGCCGGATTGACCAGCGCAGCAATTCGAACGGCCTTCGGCACCAACTCGTGCAGCAGACCCAGCTGCTTGGCCGTGATCTCTTGGAGGAAAATGTTGATTCCGGTCGCATTGCCGCCCGGCCGGGCAAGGCTTGAGACCAGCCCGAGCTTGACGGGGTCTTCGCCGACTCCGAACACGATTGGGATCGTCGTGGTCGCGGCTTTGGCCGCAAGCGCGGCAAGGGTGCCGCCGGGCGTGGCGATAACGGCCACGCGGCGGCGGACGAGGTCGGCCATCAGCGCCGGCAGGCGGTCGTATTGGCCGCTGAACCAGTGGTACTCCACCGTCACGTTTTGGCCATCGACGTAGCCGGTTTCGCTGAGGCCTCTGCTGAAGGCGGCGGGTCGGTTCGCTGACATATCAAGCGACCCGGCGTTGACAAGGCCGACAACCGGGACGCTGGACTGCTGCTGCGCACGCACTGCAAAGGGCCAAGCAACCACTGCGCCGCCGAGCAGCGTGATGAATTCGCGACGCCTCAAATGATCGAATTGCATTCGGTCGCCAGCCAGGGCCAGATTGCAGGATATCAAACTGGCGATGGTTAGTCAGTGGGTATGACCTGCATTTTGCAACCCGTCAGCGCGTCCGAGTCCGTTGTGGGTCAATCGCGTCATTTCGCGCGCGGAGTCACCTTGACCGCTTCACCCCGATGAACGGACATATCTGGCCGTGATCGCGTCGTCTGAGTTATGCCAGCTGCTGACTCATGCACTGCAACAAACGACGTGCACGGGTCACTCGATCACCTCGTCGGCGGCCACGAGGAGCGTCTGCGGCACGGTCAGGCCGAGCGTTCTGGCAATCTGTAGATTGATCACGAGCTCGAATTTGGTTACTTGCATCACTGGCAAGTCAGCCGGCTTCTCGCCCGCCTCCTCCGAAAAAAGAGCCTTACTCGGCGGCCATTGCTGTTAGCAATTCCGGTTCCTCCGTCGAGTCCTCATGGATGTCATCTGCGGTCGGCTTGATCCGGAACCACGCAGCATAGAGCGCAGGAAGGAAGAGCAGGATCAGTACCGTGCCGACCGCCGTGCCGCCGATCAGCGTATAGGCCATCGATCCCCAGAAGACGGAATGCGTGAGAGGGATGAAGGCCAGCACGGCGGCAAGTGCGGTCAGGATCACGGGCCTCGTGCGCTGCACCGTGGCTTCGATGACGGCGTGATAGTCCTCAAGGCCGGCAGCACGGTTCTCCTTGATTTGTTCGGTCAGAATCAGCGTATTGCGCATCAGGATTCCGGCCAGTCCTATCAGGCCCAGAATGGCGTTGAATCCAAAGGGCTGGTTGAAGGTGAGCAACATAGGCACGACGCCGACGAGGCCGAGCGGCGCCGTCAGCATGACCATGGCCATCGTCGAGAAGGATCGCACCTGCAGCATGATGACGATCAGCATGGCGGCAATCATCGCCGGGAAGATTTTACCCAGCGCGATGTTGGCCTTGGTCGCCTCCTCGATCGAACCGCCCGTATCGATGCGGTAGCCGGCCGGAAGGGACGCGATCAGCGGCTGAAGGGCCGTCATGATCTGCTTGGAAACCTCCGGAGGCTGGGTCGCCTCATTGATGTCCGAGCGGATCGTGATGACGGGTGTGCGATCGCGGCGCTTCAGGATCGGCTCTTCCAGGCGGACTTCCGAATGCCCAACCTGGTCGAGCGGAACCTGGCGGCCGTCCCGGCTCATCAGTGAGAAATCCGCCAGACGTGTCGGATCCAGCCGCTCCCCGCCGGCGCTGCGTGCCACGATGGGGACATTGCGGATGTCCTCGCGGACCTGCGTGACGGCGATGCCGGTGAGGAGGAATTGGAGCTGCTGACCCACCTCCGCTGGCGAGAGGCCGATGAGATTCAGTCGATCCTGATCCGGGATGAAGCGGAGTACCGGCGCGCGATTGCCCCAGTCGCGGTTGGCCTGCCGCACGTCCGGTACGCCCCGCATGATGTCGAGGGCCTTTTCGGAAATACTGTAGAGTTGCGCGGGATCGGGTCCCATGACTCGGAACTCGACCGGGAACGGCGTGTAGGGTCCGAACACAAGCTGAGTGACGCGCACATAGGCCTCAGGTGCAAGCCCCTGTGACACCGCCTCTCGGAGCCGGTGCTTCAAAGCCTCGCGTGCCTCCGCGTCCGGGGTAAGCACGACGATCTTCGCGAAGGCAGGATCAGGCAGCTCCGGCGCCATTGCGAAGAAGAAGCGGGGAGCCCCCTGACCGATATAGCTCGTGACGATCTTGGCCTCGGGCTGGTGGTCCAGCCAGCGTTCGAGCTTCTCGACCGTGGCGCTCGTCGTCTCAATGCTGGTGCCTTCCGGCAGACGAACCTCCACCAGCACTTCGGGGCGGTCGGATGTCGGGAAGAACTGCTGTTTGAGCGCGCCCATGCCGACGCCGGAAAGCGCGAAAGCGATGCCAACGATACCGCAGGTTAAGAACTTGTGGCGCACGGCGAAGGTGATGAGCCGTCGCAGATGCCGATAGTTCGGTGTGTCGTAGATCGCGTGGTGACCACCCTCGATCGGCTTGATCGCGGGCAGCATCTTGACGCCAAGATAGGGCGTGAAGAGCACCGCGACGATCCAGGAGACGATGAGGGCGAACCCCACGACCCAGAAAATGTTGCCGGCGTATTCGCCGGCCGTCGAGCGAGCGAAGCCCACCGGCAGAAATCCGGCGATCGTGACGAGTGTCCCTGACAGCATCGGCGCCGCAGTGTGGCTCCACGCATAGGCCGCCGCCTTGATGCGGTCCATGCCCTCTTCCATCTTCACCACCATCACCTCGATGGCGATGATGGCGTCGTCCACGAGAAGACCAAGCGCCAGGATGAGGGCGCCGAGCGTGATGCGGTCGAAGAACCGGCCGGTCTCCAGCATGATGAGGAACACGACGGCAAGCGTCAGAGGGACGGCAGCCGCCACGACGATGCCGACGCGCCAGCCGAGGCTGAGCAGGCTCACCAGCAGCACTACGCCGAGCGCCATCGCGAACTTCATCATGAATTCGCCAACCGCCGAGGTGATGTTGACGGCCTGATCGGTCACTTTGTCGAGCGACATCCCGAGTGGCAGTGCCTTTGCGATAGCCGCAGCCCTGTCCTTCAGCGCCTTGCCGAGCGCGAGACCATCCCAGCCCTCCTGCATAACTGCCGCGAGCACTATGGTGGGCTCACCCTGGTGTCGGATGACGTAGGTGGGAGGATCCTCATAGCCGCGGCGGACCTCGGCGATGTCGGACAGCTTCAGCGTCCGCCCCGCAGCGACGATTGGCGTCTCGGCGATCGCCTGGACGCCATCGTAAGCGCCGTCGACCCGGATGAAGACCCGCGGTCCCCGGGTGTCGATCGAGCCTGCCGGTGTGACGGTGTTCTGCCGCTGCAAGGCGGCAACGATACCCTGTGCCGACACGCCGAGGGTTGCCAGCTTGGCGTAGGAGAACTCGACGAATATCTGTTCGGGACGTTCACCGAGGATGTTGATCTTCTTGACGCCGGGCACGTGCAGGAGGTCCTGGCGGATCACCTCCGCCTGCCTGGCCATCTCTCGCATCGGCATGCCCCTGGCCTTGAGCGCATAAAGGGCGAAGCTCACGTCCGAATATTCGTCGTTGACGAAGGGGCCGAGTACGCCCGACGGCAGGTTGCGGGCTTCATCCCCGAGCTTCTTACGGGCCTGGTAGAACTCCTCCTGCACGACAGATGGCGGCGTGCTGTCCTTCAGCGTAACCGTCATATACGCATAGCCTGGCCGTGTCGTCGTCTCCACGCGGTCGTACCAGGTCAGCTCCTGAAGCCGCTTTTCCAACGGTTCGGCGACGAGGTCCTGCATCTCGCGCGCTGTCGCGCCGGGCCATGCCGTCGTTACCGTCAGGGTCTTGATGGTGAAGGAGGGGTCCTCCGCCCGTCCGAGCATGATGAAGGCGTAGGCTCCGGCGGCCGCCAACAGGAGGATGAAGAACAGGGTGACGGCCCGTTCGCGAACGGCGATCGCGGAAAGATTGAGGCTCATCAGTCGCTCCTGCTTTCAGACGCAGCCCTGACGCGAGCGCCCTCCTGCAGGAGATGAGCGCCGAGCGAAACAATCGGATCACCAAAGCTCAGTCCGGAGATCACGGCGGTTTCACCGCTCACTCGAACAAGCTTGACTGGCCGAAAGCGTACGGTCGAGGTGGCGCTGTCCAGGACCCAAACGCCGGTCTTCCGGCCGTCATCGAGCACGGCTCCCAGCGGCACCTGGATTTCCGGCTGACTCGCCTGGCTTGCCAGCCGAACGGTCACCGTCGCGCCAAGCGGTGCTGCCGCGGCGTCACCGTCGAGCACATAACGGGCCTCATAGGTACGGGTCTGAGCATCGGCGGAGTCCGATAACTGCCGTAGATGTGCCGTATAGCGCCGCCCATCGCTTCCATACACGCTGGCCTCGGCCATCGAGCCGATTGTCGGCCGGATCGTTTCGGGAAGCGCGACCACTGCTTCGCGGGGGCCGGCCTGGGCAAGCCGAACCACGGTCTGGCCGGCGGAGACGACCTGTCCCGGCTCGCCAAGCGTTTCGACCACCGTTCCATCTGCGTCCGCCACCAGGACGGAATAGGTCGCCTCGTTCTCGGCCACCCGCGCTTCGGCTTCGGCGGCGGCGAGCTGCGCCTCGGCTGTATCCGACGCGGCTTTCGCCTGCTCATAGCGCTGTCGGGAGACCCATCCGTCGCTCATCAACTTGGCGTATCGCCGCTCGTCCGCCTCCAACTGAACGACAGATGCGCGTGCCGCGACGACGGCGTTGCGCTTCGCCGTGAGCGCAAGACGAAGGTCCGTCTCGTCGATCCGCATCAGCGGCTGACCGGCTTTGACCTGCTGACCGACATTCACAAGCCGTTCCACGATCTTGCCGGCGACGCGAAAGCCGAGATTGGTCTGCACCCTCGCCCCTATGATGCCCGTGAAGCCGCGTTCGGATCCCATCACCCGCGCTGCCGTCGCCACTCTTACGATCGGAGCTTCCTGCCTCGGGTCGCTCACGGCAGAGGCTGCCTGCGTGCGAAGGGAAACCGGGACGAATGCGGCCAACCCTGACACCGCGATCAGGAGGCCCCCCAGCACAACAGCGGGTCTCTTTTTCATGGCCATTGCCTCCTGAAATAGCTTGCGTTCGAACTCTATATTGCATATATAGATTTCGAACGCAAGCTAAATGGAGGTTGACGATGCGCGTGAGTCGCATTCAGGCCGCGGAAAACCGCCAAACCGTGATCAATGCGGCAAGTCGCCTTTTTCGGGAGCACGGTTTCGACGGCATCGGCCTTAAGGATCTGATGAAGGGTGCCGGGCTGACCCAAGGTGCGTTTTACAAGCAGTTCGCGTCAAAAGACGACTTGGCGGCGCGGGCGTCCAGGCGGGCGCTGGAGAGCGCCTCCCGCCGATGGTCAGCCGCAGCCGCAGCCAATCCGCAGGACCCGCTTGGCGCGGTGATCGCGTTCTACCTCAGCATGGAGCATCGCGCAGAAAGGATGGACGGCTGCCCGATCGTTGCGCTCGGCTCAGATGCTGCCCGGCAGGGCGTCGACGTGAAGGCGTCATTCGAAGCCGGGATCAGAGAATACCTCGAGATGCTCGGCTGTTGGGTTGGCGAGGCGGACGGCGAGGAGCCCAATGGCAAGGCCATGGCCATTCTCTCGACGATGGTCGGTGCGGTCGTCCTCTCGCGGGCGGTCAACGACGAGCGGCTATCAAAGCAGTTCCTGCAAGCGGCCGCCAAGGGCGTGCTGATGGGGTTGTCTGCCGGCGATTCCCAACAAGGACCGCTCCAATGAGGACGGATTCTCCAACCGAGGTGCGCAACGGAACTGCTCCTATCTCCGAGTTGGCGGGATGCGCCGGGCTTGAGCTCGTTGCGAAGCTGGCAGACGGGAGCATCCGTCGCCCATCGATGGCGGAAACGTTCCCCTTCACCTTGCTCCCCCCGGAGGAAGGCAAGGTCGGGCTCCTGGCCACCCCCGAGCCGCGTTTTTGCAATCTGACGAATACCGTCCACGGCGGCTGGATCATGACGATGCTCGACACCGCCATCGCGCTTGCCGCCCAGACTACTCTTTCGCTTGGCGAAACCTGTCCGTCACACGAAACCGCCGCCAAATTTGTCCGCCCGATATCCATGGATTCCGGCGTAATGCGCGTCATCGGCCATGTCGTTTCGCGCGGCCGGACCGTCATCACGCTGGAGGGCAGGATCGAGGACCCGCAAGGCAGGCTCCACGCCCATGGCACGTCGACGTGCCTGATCGTGCGCAGGAAGCCGTGATGTCCGCGCCTTCCAAGCACCGTCTGACAGGGGGAATCCTGTTCCTGCTCGCTGGGCTGGCTGCGCTCGGCGCACTTGCCACCAACATCATCCTTCCTGCCTTTCCGCGGATTGGCGCCGGCCTCGGCGTTTCTTCCCAGGAACTCGGCCTGACGTTGAGCAGCTTCTTCGTTGCCTTCGCGGTCGGGCAGCTTCTGGTCGGACCGCTTTCCGACCGCTTCGGCCGCAAATGGCTGGTGCTGGGGGGGCTTGTAGTCTTCGTCGCCGGCAGTGTCCTTTGTGCCTTCGCCGACACCTTGTCCTTCCTGGTCCTCGGCCGAGTCATCCAGGCGCTTGGGGCTTGCGCTGCCTCGGTCCTGTCGCGCGCCATCGCACGTGACCTGTTCGACGGCGAGGAGCTCGCGCGGGCTCTGGCGCTGACCATGATTGCGATGGCGGCTGCGCCGGGCTTTTCGCCTCTGCTCGGAAGTGCGCTTGACAGCCTGTTCGGTTGGCGGATCACCTTCCTCGTCGTTGCGGCGTTCGGCGCGGTGCTCGCGCTGCATTATTCAACGCGCGCCGGCGAAACTCATCCGGCCGACCGCAGGGCGTCCCTGGCGGCTTCGGCCGTGGCATCCGCCTATGGGCGCCTAGCCGCCGATCCGCGCTTTCTCCTTCCCGCCGTTTCAGTGAGCCTTGTCATCGGTGGGCTTTACACCTTCTTCGCTGCGGCGCCCGCCATCCTGATGAGCGAACTGGGCCTTACAGCCTTCCAACTCGGATTGTCCTTCGCGACTACGGTTCTGATCGTCTTCGCGGCTGGTTTTCTCGCGCCGCGCCTGGCTCATCACTGGGGCCAGCGTACCGTCGGCATGATCGGCCTCTTCATCGCGCTCGCTGGCAGCCTCTTTCTGTTCGCGTTCGCCGCAGCACCGGCCTTCATGCCCTTCACCATGGCCATCGGGCTGTATCTGCTCGGCATGGGATTGATCAATCCGCTCGGCACCGCGATTGCGCTTCATCCCTTTGGAAGGCAGGCCGGGCTGGCATCCGCACTGCTCGGCTTCCTCCAGATGGGCTGTGCAGCCATCGGCGCGTCGCTTGCAAGCCTTCTGCCTCTTCAGCCGTTTGCTTCCCTTGCCGTCATCCTGACGGCGGGTTCGGCGCTTGCCCTTCTGGCCTTTCTTCCTGTCGCGCTGCGCCAGTCCCAAGCGGGGCTGGGCGGCTCTGGCGGCGTACCGGAATCGACAGGAGGGTAGATGCGACGGATTGTTGTCACAGGTCTGGGAGCGGTCACGCCACTTGCCGCAGGTGTCGAAACGTCCTGGTCGCGTCTCCTGGCTGGCCGCTCGGGCATCCGGAGGCTTCCGGACGATGTGGTGGGAGATCTGCCGGCTAAGATCGGCGGGGCGGTTCCTGCTTTTCTCAATCCATCGGGGCCTGCGGCTGACGAGCGGACGCGATATTTCGAAATACAATCCAGCACAAAGAAAGGAGCGACTTCCATGAACAAGACTAATCTTGGCGTCGCCCTGGTGACCGGGGCATCCACCGGCATCGGGCACGCAACGGCCAAAGCCCTGCAGAACGCGGGCTTTCGCGTGTTCGGGACCAGCCGCCGCCCGGCCGCTGAACGATCCGACGGCGTTACCATGCGGACCTGCGACGTGACCGATGACGCGTCCGTGGCAAAACTGGTCGATGACGTGCTGGCCGAGGCCGGGCGCATCGACCTGCTTGTTAACAATGCCGGCATTGGCCTGCTCGGTGGCGCGGAGGAGTCCTCGACCGCCCAGGCTCAGGCACTGTTCGACGTGAACGTCTTCGGCGTTCTCCGCGTGACCAACGCGGTGTTGCCGACAATGCGACGGCAAGGGAAGGGCAGAATCGTTAATTTGAGTTCGGTGCTGGGTTTCATCCCAGCTCCCTACTCCGCGCTTTATTCGTCGACCAAACATGCCGTTGAAGGCTATTCCGAATCGCTTGACCACGAGCTGCGCCCGTTCGGAATTCGCGTTGTGTTGGTTGAGCCCGCCTATGCCCGAACGTCATTTGAAGAAAATCTCGCCAAGCCCGATCAGTTGCTTGGTATCTATGACTCTGCGCGCGCTGGCATGAATGTGATCCTGCGGAAAGCGATGGAAACAGGCGATGCTCCCGAAGTTGTGGCCAAGACGGTCTTGAAAGCAGCGACCGAATCCGTTCCGAGGAGGCGCTATGCGGCGGGAAAAATGGCGCGCCAGGTCAGTTTCCTGCGCCGTTTCGTCCCCGCATCCGCATTCGACAAGAGCCTCCGAAAGCAGAACGGGCTGCCGGTCTGAAGTCGACATCAACGACATTCTGTTTTGCTCAACGACATTCTGTTTTGCTCGTGCGCTGCTCAGACGAATAGCCTCCGGCCAAGCCGCGACTGGGCTGCAAGCCGAGTAGGAGCGTTCACCGCGCCGAAGCCTTGGTAGCTACGTCGTTCGACGATCTCCACAAAGAACAGATCCTTGAAGCTTCTGGTGTATAGCTGCAGGTACTCGCCACTTTCGTCTTTATCGTACAACAGATTCTCGTTTTTCATCCTCTGGACGTCCGACGGATCCACTCCCCACCTCGCCCCGACATCATCGTAGTAGGTCTCCGGAATTGGAAGGCTTTCGATACCCTTCGCTCGGAGGGTTGCGGCAGTCGCGTAGATGTCGGCCGTGGCGAACGCAATGTGCTGAACCCCGGATCCGAAGTACTCCATGAGGAAGCGCGAGGACTGAGTTCGCTGGCTTTGGGACCCATTCAGCGCGAGCCGCAATGAGCCATCCGGAGCTTCAACGACTTGGCTGCGTATGATTCCTCCGGGATCAGTAATGTCGACTTGTGGGGTTTTTCGTAACTCAAAAAGCGAGATGTAGAACAGCAGCCACGATAACATTTCCTCGTAATGCATCGATTGCGAAATGTGATCGACGCGTGTTAGACCTGCATCC
>WNGR01013768.1_pt1 | contig 12321 bp, 10 predicted proteins | sample 5407581 | NCBI WGS metagenome assembly WNGR01 (sample SAMN13153383, study PRJNA577476) | soil metagenome | isolation source: 80 cm soil or saprolite under Garry oak tree replicate 2 | place: USA:California | collected 2016-06-15
GTAAAGCCCACCGCCGCGTCGAGGCAGACCGGCCGGCTCCCGGCTTGCGCGGCCGCCGGGTCGGGCGAGGCGGCCGCGGGGATCTCGGGCAATGCCGGGGAGAACGGCAGCACGCCGGTGCCGCGGACCCGGAAGGTGATGGCCTGGATGCCGGCCTCGCGGAAGCCGGTGTCCGCGCCGTACAGAGCGGCGTAGCGCTGTTCGAAGGCGGCCGCAGCCGCCTCGATCGCCGCGGCGTCAAGCGGGCCGCCGGTGACCGGGGCAGCAACCTCGGCGAGCTGCAGGGTGTACCGCATGTCGATCTCGCGGTGCAGCCGGATGGTTTCGAACCGCACGCCCTGCCGGTCAAGCCCCTCACGGACCAGCTTCTCCAGGTCGGTGAAGTTCTGCTCGGCGCGCGCGGGGTCGAACGGCACGATGACCGGATCGGACACCTCGGCGGCCAGCACGATGTCCGAGGACGCCAGGCCGAACGCGGAGAACGCCGAGGCGACCGGGCCGAGCGGGACCACCACCTCGGTGACCCCGACCTCGGCGGCGTAGCGGGCGCAGTGCGCCGGCCCGGCCCCGCCGAAGGCGTAGAGCACGAAGTCGCGCGGGTCGTGGCCGGCCTCGACGATGGTCTTGCGCAGCAGGTCGCCGGTCTGCGCGTTCTGCACCGTGTAGATCGCGGCCGCGGCTTCCTCGACGGACAGCCCGAGCGGCTTGGCGATGTGGGTGTCGATCGCCTGCCGGGCCAGTTCCAGGGTCAGCGGCTTGCGGCCGCCGAGCAGGCCCTGCTCGGGCAGGATGCCGAGCACGAGGTTGGCGTCAGTGTTGGTCGGCTCGCCGCCGCCGTTGCCGTAGCAGGCGGGGCCGGGGACGGCCTGCGCGCTGCGCGGGCCGATCCGCAGGTTGCCGCCCGCGTCCAGCCAGGCGATCGCGCCGCCGCCGGAGCCGATCGCGTCGACCCGCAAGGTAGGGACGTTGATGGGATGGTGGTTGATGACCGTGGTGGTATCCCGGACGGGCTCGCCGTCGACGATCAGGCCGGCCAGGAACGTGGTGCCGCCCACGTCGGTGGAGATGATGTTGCGGTGGCCGAGCTGGCGGCCCAGCGCGACGGAGCCGACGACGCCGCCGGTGAGCACCGAGCCGATGGTGCTGATCGCGGCGGCCGGGGCTTCCCGGGCGGTGACGGCGCCGCCGTTGCTCTGCATGACCAGCAGCGGGCCGTCCAGCCGGTTTTCCCGCAGGGTGTCCTCCAGCGCGGTCAGGTAGTCCCGCAGCCCGGGCCCGATCTGGGTGCTCATGATCGTGGTGGCGTTGCGGGAGAACTCCCGGATCCGCGGGCTGATCTCGCTGGACAGCGCGACGAACACGTCCGGGTCCTGCTCGGCGACCAGCTCGCGCAGGCGCCGCTCGTGCACCGGGTTGCGGAAGGACCACAGCAGGGATACCGCGATCGCGCGGATCCCGTCGTCGAGCAGCGACCTGATCGCCGCGCGGGCCTGCTCCTCGTCCAGTGCGACGATGACCGTGCCGTCCCGGTCGACGCGCTCGGTGACCTCCAGGGCGTGCCGCTTGGGCAGCAGCGCGTGGTCCTTGGCCTGGCCGAGGACGTTCTGCAGCTCGTGCGGGGACCGGCCCAGGTACCGGCCCTCGACGTTCATGATGAAGATCGAGTCGCGGTGGCCCTTGGTGGTCAGGAACCCGACCGGCGGCACGTCGCCCATGACCAGTGCGTTCAGCGACGACGTGGTGCCGTGGGCGATGTGGTGGGTACCGGCGAGCATGTCCTGCAGCGAGATGCCCAGCGGCTCGGCCAGCAGCTCGAGCACGTCGAGGACGCCGCGTGAGTAGTCCGGCGGGGTCGACGGGGACTTCGCGGCGAGCACGGTCCCGGCGTCGTCATCCAGGACGGCATCGGTGAATGTGCCGCCCACGTCCACTCCGATGACATACGCCATGGCGCACGCTCCTTCACGAATAAGCGACTAGCATTTACGATTGAGTCGAGTATTCTACGGTTACGACAAGGCGTCAAGCAGGGCCGGGAGGTCGGGATGCAACTACGGCGGGTCGGGGTGCTCGGCGGCGGCCCGGGCGGGCTGTATGCCGCGCGCCTGCTCAAGCTCGCACGCCCGTCGTGCGACGTGATCGTTTATGAGCAGGGTGAACCGGGGACCACCTTCGGCTTCGGAGTGGGCCTGGCCGCCGGGACCCAGCGGAACCTGGCCGCCGCGGACCCGGACACGCTGCGGGACATCGTGGCCGCGGGATGCCGGCACGACATGACGATGCAGGCCGGGGACCGGGTGGTCCGGGTGCACAACGACCGGCTGATCGGCATCGCGCGTACCGAGCTGCTTGCCGTGTTGCAGCGGCACGCGGAAAAGGCCGGGGTACGGCTGGAGTTCGGCGCGCGCCGGGGAGCCGGCGACGTGGACGCGGACACCGTGATCGCCGCGGACGGGATCAGCAGTGCCACCCGGGAGGACGGGGATTTCGGCGGGACCGTCGAGGCCGGGCGCGGCCTGTACCTGTGGTGCGGGACCGACTTCGCTCTCGCCGACGCCGTGTTCGCGCCGGCCGAGACGGAGTACGGCACCTTCGTCACGCACGCCTACCCGTATTCGGGCGGGCAGAGCACGTTTCTCATCGAGACCGACGAGCAGACCTGGCGCCGCGCCGGGTTCGAGGCCACCACCGAACAGACCCCCTCCGACGCGTCCGACCTCTCCTCCCTGCGCTACCTGCAGCAGGCGTTTGCCGGGCAGCTAGGGGGCCACGCCCTGATCGGCAACCGGACCCGGTGGACGCGCTTCCGCACGGTGCGCTGCCAGCGCTGGTCCAGCGGCCGGACCGTGCTGCTCGGCGACGCCGCGCACACAGCTCACTACTCCATCGGATCAGGCACCAAGCTGGCCATGGAAGACGCGATGGCGCTGGTCGAGGCCATGGACGCGGAACCGGACGCGGCCGGCGCGTTCGCGCGGTACGAGGCCGTCCGCCGCCCGCCCGTGGGGCGGCTGCAGGAACTGGCGCGGCGCAGCCAGCTGTGGTGGGAGTCCTTCCCGTCTCGCCTGCACCTCCCGGTCGAGCAGCTGATGGTCGCCTACATGACCCGGGCCGGGAACGTGCCGCTTGGCCGCTTCGCCGCCACCAACCCGGAGGTCCTCGCGACCGCCCTGGGCCGGTACGCCGGCCTCGACCTGGAAACCTCGCAGCTGCCCGCCGACATAACCAGCTGGGTCCTGGACCGGCCGCTGCGCCACCAGGGCAGGCAGTTGCCGTGCCGGGTGCTCGCGCCCGGCTCGTTCGGTATCAAGGTTTTGGTCGTCGCCGACGTGGTCGGCGATCCGTGGGGACCGGCCGGCGACGCCGTTGTCACCCGCGCCCGCCGCGCCCGCGAGGCCGGCGCCGACGGATTCCGCTTCACCGGGCCGGCCGATCGTCTCTCGGTCCTGACGAGGATGGACCTAGCCGAACGGGTCCGGGCCGAGGCCGGCGGCCTCATCGTCATGGACGGACCAGCCGGATTGCGTGACGACCTGGCCGCCGGGCTGGTCAGCCGCCGCGCTGACCTGGTTTCCTTCACCGAGGAGGCGGCATGAGCACGAACCGGTGGGGTGACCGCCTGGTGCGCTACCCCGATGACCTGGCGCGCCGCTACCGGCAGGCAGGCCTGTGGGGCACCCGCACCATCGCCGACGAGTTGCACGCCGTGGCGACCGCGCACCCGCAGCGTGAGGCCGTCGTGGCGCTCGACGGCCGGATGACCTACCGCGAGCTCGACGAGAAGACCGACGTCCTGGCCGCCGGGCTGGCCGGGCTCGGGCTGGTGCCCGGTGATCCGGTGCTGTTCCAGGTCACCAACCGGCTCGGCGCGATCCTGGCCTGGTACGGGGTCCTCAAGGCGGGACTGGTGCCGGTCTGCACGCTCGCCGCGCACCGCGGCCACGAGATCGGCGAGATCAGCCGCCGGACCGGCGCGGTCGCTCACCTGGTAGAGGCGGGGACGCGCGGCTTCGACCTGGTCGGCTTCGCCGCCGGGCAGCGGCGCGATCACCCGACCCTGCGCCACCTGCTGGTCCTCGGGGCCACCGCGGACCAGGTCGGGGACACGGGCGGGGTCGCGATCGAGTCGCTGGGCGCTGGCGCCGCCCCGATGACGTCGCGGTGTTCCAGCTGTCCGGCGGCACCACCGGCGTCCCCAAGGTGATCCCGCGGCTGCACGCCGAGTACTGGTACAACGCCGCGGCCTACGCGCGCTCATGGGGCTGGTCACCGGACACCCGCGTCGCCCACCTGATCCCGGTCATCCACAACGCCGGCATCGTGTGCGCGGTCCACGGCCCGCACAGCGCCGGCGGCTGCCTGGTGCTGGGCACCCCCGACCTCGACGCTTCGCTGCCGCTGATGGCCAGGGAGAGCGCCACCCATGTCCTGCTCGGGCACGGTCACTTTAAGGCCGTCGCCGAGGCCGGATTCGCTGCCGCCACCGCATCGGTGACCCAGGTGGTGCTGTCCGGCACCAAGGTGCCCCCGGCCCTGTTCGACGAGCTGGAACAACGGGGACTGTGGTCCGGGCAGCTGTTCGGCATGGGGGAGGGGCTGTTCCTCACCACCCGTCCTGCCGCACCCCGCGAAGCCCGCGCGACCACGGTCGGCAGCCCGCTATCCCCGATGGACGAGATCAGGATCCTTGAGCCGGGCTCCGCCACCGAACTTCCCGACGGCCAGGTCGGCGAGCTGTGCTGCCGCGGCCCGTACACGGTGCGCGGATACTTCGACGCGGCCGCGCACAACGCCCGGGCGTTCACTCCTGACGGCTTCTACCGCACCGGTGACCTGGCCTCGGTCCGTGAGATCGGCGGCCAGCGGTACGTCAGCATCGAGGGCAGGATCAAGGAGGTCATCAACCGGGGCGGCGAGAAGGTCAACGCCGCCGAGGTGGAACTGCTGCTGCTGCGCCACCCGCGGGTCACGGCCGCCGCAGCCGTCGCCATGCCCGACCCCCGGCTCGGCGAGCGCACCTGCGCCTACCTCGTGGTGCAAGGCGAACCGCTCACCCTGGCCGACATCCGGGAGCACTTCGCGCAGCTGCAGGTGGCCACGTTCAAATGGCCAGAACGCATCGAGCATCTCCCCGAGATCCCCCGCACCCAGGTCGGGAAGACGGACAAGAAACTCCTGCAGGCCGACATCGCGGCGAAGATCGCCACCGAACATGCCGCTCTACAATCGCGGTCATGACCAGCAGCTCATCACCGGGCCCGCGGACCGCTCGCCGGGAACTGGTCGAGAACGAGATATATGAGCAGGCGATCCGGCTGTTCGCCGAACGCGGCTTCGCCGGGACGAGCCTGCAGGACATCGCCGACGCGCTCGGCATCACCCGCCCCGCGCTCTACTACTACGTCAAGAGCAAGGACGAGCTGCTGGCCAAGCTGGCCGCGGACGTCGCCGGCGGATCCGCGGCCCAGATCACCGAGGTCGCCGCGCGCTCCGACCTCGACGCTGTCGGCAAGATCCGCGAGATAGCCCGGCTCAACGTCGTCCGGGTCGCCACCCAGCCCGAGCGGTTTCGCCTGCTCATCCGCTCCGAGGCCGACCTGCCCCCGGCATTGTCGCGCGCCTATGACACCAGCCGCCGGGCCGTGCTGAAGGCAGTCACCGGCGTCATCGAGGACGGGATACGCGCCGGCCGGTTCCGGCCCGTGGACGCCCGGGTCGCGGCGCTGGGCGTGATCGGCATGTGCAACTGGGTCGCCTGGTGGTTCCGGCCGGGCCGCGACGGCATCGATGCCGTCGCCGACCAGCTCGCCGACATGGCCGTCGCCGCGGTGCAGCGAGCCGACGACCGGACCCCGGACGGCGAGGGACCCGCCGCCGCGCTGAAGATGCTCCGCCAGGACATCGACCACCTCGAGCGCCTCCTCGATATCTGAACGCTGTCGTCAAACTATTGACCCAATCGTAAAATAGTCTTAGGGTCATGTGATACGAGCACGACATTTGATCGCGGGAGGCTGGATATGACCAGGCCGGACCACCGGGTGAAAGGCGTCGACCACGCCGCGTTCCCCACCTTCGACCCGGCCGGGACGGTGCGCTTCTACCGGGACGTCCTGGGGTTCCCGGTGGTGCACTCGATCTGCGCCGTGGGCTGGGGGCCGGAAGATCACCCCGACTTCATCCACTTCTTCTTCGACATCGGCAACGACGACAGGATCGCGTTCTTCTACTACTTCGGCACGGAGCCATTTAACGCGGAGCCGTACAGCAAGACCGGCCGGGGGGACGCCTACTCGGCCTTCGGGCCGGAGGTCCCGACCTACTTCATCAGGTCCCGGCACCTGGCCATCCACGTCGACGGCTACGAGGACCTGATGGAGTACCGCCGCCGGCTCGATGCCAGCCAGTGGCCGGTGGAGATGCAGATCCAGCACGAGACCATCGAGTCGATCTACACCCATGACCCCAACGGCTACATGATCGAGATCACCCGCGCGATGCGGCCGGTGACCCCCCAGGAAGACCTGGACGCCAACCTGACCATCGACGCCCTCCTGGACGTCGTCGCCGAACCCGGACCCAGCCTGGCCAAGCTGCTCGCCCGCAAGGCCGAGCTGATCGTCGAGCGCGCCGCCCAGTGGGAGCTGGAGCGCACCGGCCCATGACGACCCTGTACGTGCTCGACGTGCCGGAGAACACCGGGGTCGCCAGCGTCGCCGCGGAGGATCCCGCCGTGTCGGTAGGGCGCATCGGCCCCTACTTCGAGATCATCGCCAGCGGCGCGATCACCATCGACCGCCGCGCCACCGGATGCCGCCACGCGGTCTGGTACAGCGCCGTGGCCGCCGTGGCCCGCGACAGCCGCATCACCCAGCACGACAAGAACGCGCTGCGCGTGGAGCCTGCGTGAGCACCACTCCGGCCGAGCGGCCCAGTGCCAGCCGGCTGGGCGCGGGCCGGTACCTGGCCGCCGGGAGCCGCCCGGAATCCGCCGTCACCTCGGTGCACGAGCTGACCACCGCGGACGGGGCGTCCGTGCGCGGCGTGCTGGCCACCGTGCCCGGCGCCACCACCGTGGTCAGCCTCATGCACCCGCGCCAGGACCTGACCCACCATCCGCTGATCCCGCTACTGCTGCAGGCCGGGGCCGCGGTATGGACGCAGCACACCCGCTCGGCCGGAAACGACCTCACCCTGGTCCACGAGCAGGCGATCCTGGACGCCGCCGCCGGCCTGGTGTACCTCCGCGAGCGCGGCTTCGGCTCTATCGTCACCCTCGGACACTCCGGCGGCGGGACGCTGTACGCGTTCTACCTCGAACAAGCCGGGCTGGCGCCGGCCGAGCGCATCGCGACCACTCCCGGCGGCCGCCCGGCCAAGCTAGCCGACGCCGAGATGCCCCTGGCCGACGGCGCGATTTTTCTGGCCCCGCACCCAGGACAGGGCCAGTTGCTGCTCGCCTGCATCGACCCCTCGGTCGGTGACGAGCAGGACCCGATGTCGGTCGTGCCGGACCTGGACCCGTTCAGCCCGGCCAACGGGTTCGCCGAGCCGCCCGCCAGCTCGGCCTACACCGAGGAATTCCTGGCCCGCTACCGGGCCGCGCAGCGCGACCGCGTCGCTCGCATCGACGCCGTCGCCCGGGGGCACCTGGCCCGGACGGCTGAAGCACGCACCGCCTTCGGCACCAGTGGCAACCCGCTCGACCGCCGCCGGTCGCTGGCCCCCAGGATCATCACCGTCTTCCGCACCGACGCCGACCCGCGCACCGTAGACCTGTCACTGGACCCCAGCGAACGGCCTTACGGATCGCTCTTCGGCAAGCGCCCCGACCTGATCAACTACGGCCTGACCGGCTTCGGCCGGCTCACCACCCCCGAAGCGTGGCTGTCGACCTGGTCCGGGCTCAGCTCCAACGCCGACTTCGTCCGCTGCGCACCCGGGGTCACCGTCCCGACCCTGTTCATCGAGCTCACCGGCGACCAGGCCGCCTTCCCCGCCGATTCGCGCCGGATGACCGGCGCGCTCGGCGCCGAGGATCTGACCACCGCCACCGTCCGCGGCCTGCACTTCGGCGGCCCTATCGGCAAGGACGAGCCCGTCGGCAACGAGCTGGCCGCCGCCGAGATCATCGCCTGGCTAGCCAAACGACACGAACTCACCCCGCCAGCCTGAGCGACGGATGAGGACGAGGGACGGTGCTTGGTGTCTAAGCCTCAGCCGACGGCAGACGGCCGGAGTTCGGAAGGTGCCCGTTCACGGGCAGGCTAACGGTAAATATCGCGCCGCCGCCGGAATGGTTGCCCGCGTCAATGTGGCCGCCATGAAGGCGCGCGTTCTCCTGGGCGATCGCCAGGCCCAGGCCACTGCCCTCAGAACGTGCCCGCGCGGTATCGGCCTTGTAGAACCGGTCGAATAGGCGCGGGATCGCAGTGGGGGGCAGCCCATCGCCGTGGTCGCGCACGTCCACGGTCAGCCGCGTGCCGCCTTGGCCGCCTGGCTGGACGCCAGCCGTCACAGTCACGGGGAGGGCGCCATGGCGCAGGGCATTGCCGACGAGGTTGGCAAGGATAATGTCGAAGCGGCGGCGGTCCAGCCGCACGGTCATCCCGGCAGGGACGTCAGCGGATACATCCGTCCAGTTCCGAGCGCGAAGGCACCGGTCCACGACGGTCGCGACGTCGGTGTCATCGGTCATAAGCTGTGCGGTACCTGCATCGAAGCGGGAAATCTCGATGAGGTCCTCGACCAGCCGGTTAAGGTGGAGCACCTCCTGGTGGACCAGCCGCGCGGCGGTTGCGGCGTCTCCAGCCAGGCCCGGGTGCTCGTAGAGGATGTCGGTTACTGCGGTCATGGCCGTCAGCGGGGTCCGCAGCTCGTGGGACACATCGCCGGCGAACTGCCGGGCGCGTGCCTCCATCTGCTCCAGCTCACCGACCTTGCCCTCCAAGGCAGAAGCCATCCCATTGAACGAGGTGACCAGCTGAGCGAGCTCGTCCCGGCCCCGCGGCTGGATCCGGACCGACAGGTCACCGTCGGCCATGCGCTGCGCGGCCCGGGCCAGCCGCCGTACCGGCAGCAGAACCGGCCGGGACGCGGCGAACGCCAGGCCGGTGATGACCGCCAGCAGCAATAGGGCGGCGGCCAGGCCGAAGACGAAAGAGAGATAGAACGCCAGGTGCATGCTGCCGCCACCAGGCCGGGCGTAGAACATGGGACGAGCCCACTTCGGCGGGTCGACCAGGACGCGAAGGGCTTCAAGCGATGGGAAGACAGGAAGCAGCAGCTTGACGACCCACTGGGAGACAAGTGCCCCCAGCAGCGCCACCACGATGAACGCGACGATCAGGCGCATGCGCACGCGACGTCCCTCCTGTCCCCGGTTACACCGGCCCGAACCGATACCCGAATCCTCGGACCGTCTGGATATAGCGCGGCTGGGAGGTGTCAGCTTCGATCTTCGCCCGCAGCCGCTGCACGCACGCGTCGACCAGCCGGGAGTCCCCCAGGTAGTCGTGCTCCCAGACCAGGCTGAGCAACTGCTCCCGGGAGAACACCTGCCGCGGCGAGCCGGATAGGACCAGCAGCAGCCTCAGCTCGGTAGGGGGCAGCGAGACGTCCTGGCCGGCTCGCTGGACGATCAGCGAGCCGCGGTCGATCATGAGCTCACCGTACGTCTCCGCTGGCGAGTCGGTCCGGGCTGTCCGGCGCAGCACGGCGCGGATGCGGGCGTCGAGCACGCGCGGCTCCACTGGTTTCACCACGTAATCGTCGGCCCCGGCCTCCAGACCCCCGACGATGTCCAGGTCGTCGTCCCGTGCGGTCAGCATGATGACCGGGATATCGCTGTCGCGGCGCAGCCGGCGGCATACCTCGAAGCCGTCCAGTCCCGGAAGCATCACGTCGAGCACGACGACGTCCGCGGCGACGTCGCGGAAGTCGCGAAGCGCCGACTCACCGGTCTCGGCGGCGCGCACCCCGTAGCCGAGACGGTGCAAGGCCAGCTCCAGGCCTTGCCGGGCGGCCGGATCGTCCTCGACTAGCAGTACGGTAGCCATCACCTGCCATTATGCCGTCGTGCCCGCGTGGGACAGGCGCATCGGGCCGCCCGCCGTACGGCGAACGGCCGGTGTTGCTGCCCTGACTATGCGGCACCGATGTCATGAACCGGTCCGGGGATTGTCACGAACGTGTCACAGCGGGAGCTGGAGTCCCGCCCGGGCGGGCCCGCAGGGCGGCCTGGGTCGCCTGTGACACGGTTGTGACGTTAGCCGGACATAACGGCGAAACCGGTCCCGCACCGTCGCGGGTATGGACCCAACGAACGCCCGGCCGGCGCGCAGGCCGACCCAAGCACGAACCGGTTACCGACGGCTCGGGGGAATCCTGGCTCTGCTGGCCGCACTCGCCTGCCTGGCCGGTTTCGCCATGGCGGAGCTGAAGGCATCACCCACCGGGCCGGCCACGTCGCCCCCCGGAACGGTCACGCCGGGGACCGGAACGGTCACGCCGCGGGCTGGGACAGGCGCTTCGCTTCAGGCGCGGCTGGCTGCGGTCTCGTGGCCGTCCGATGGGGCCTCGGCCGCTGACATCAGCGGCTACGGCGTGGTGTACGGCCCAGGCGCGACCCGGCCGGTGCCTCTCGCCAGCGTCGCCAAGATGATGACCGCGTACGTGGTCCTGCACGACCATCCGCTGCCTTCGGGAGGATCGGGTCCGGACATCGCGGTCCAGTCGTCGGAGGCAGCCGCATACCCGTCGCAGGCTCGTGAGGGCGACTCGCTGGTGCCCGTCGTGGCCGGGGAGATGCTCACCGAGCGCCAGGCACTGGAGGCGCTGCTGCTGCCGTCGGCCGACAACGTGGCCTGGATACTCGCGCGTTGGGACGCCGGCAGCCAGGCCGCGTTCGTAGCGCGGATGAACGCCGCCGCCCGCCGCCTGGGCATGGCCGACACCAGCTACACCGACCCTTCCGGCCTGGACCCGTCCACCGTCAGCACTGCGGCCGACCAGGTGCTCCTCGGTATGGCGGCGATGCGGGTGCCGGCACTGGCCGTGATCGCGGCTAAGTCCACGGCCGTCGTTCCGGTGGCCGGCGTGGTCCGCAACTACAACACGTTGCTGGGCCAGGACGGGATCGTCGGCCTCAAGACCGGCAGCACGCAGGCCGCCGGCGGATGCGTTGTCATCGCGGCCTGGCATCAAGCGGGCGGGCGCAACACCCTGATCGTCGCCGCCACGTTCGGGCAGCCCGGCACCGCGCAGACCATCCTGCCAAACGCATTGCACGCTGGTCACATGCTTGTGCTCGCCCTCGATCATGCCCTCGGCCATAGCAGGCGCTAAGGCAGGCTGCCCCGCGGGCTTGCGGGCCAGCCAGACCGTGCGGCTGGTGCGGACCGTCAGGTCGTCGCGGGCGGACAGGGCCAGGGCATCGAGCTGCGCGATGTCACCGGCACTGAGCTTGTCCTCCAGGCCGTGCCGGGCGCGGCAGAGGGTGACCATGGCATAGCGGGTCACGGAGGCGGCCATCGGCGAGTCCGGCGGCGGCTGCAGCGCGATCACGAAGCGGCGTTCGGACTCGACCGCGAACCCGGCTTCGGCGAAACGGGCAGGCCAGTCCTCGTGCATGTGCATGCCGGCCTCGTCACGACCCCGCGCCATGGCGGTGTGGACCCGCTCCTCGAGCGCCGCGCCCGCCGCGTCGGTGAGAAAACGCGGGAACGACTCCAGCTCCGTGACCGCGAGCAGTCCCCCTGGGCGCAGCATCTGGTAGATCTGCGCGACGGCCCGTGCGGGATCGCGCATGTGGTGCAGCGAGTTGGCGGCCCACACCAGGTCAGCGGCCTTCAGGCCATCAGGCCATGCCTGATCGAGGTCGGCTTGGACGGTGCGGATCCGGTCGGCGAGCCCGGACGCGCGGGCCTTGTCCCGGAGGTGCTTCAGCATCGCCTCGTCAAGGTCCAGCGCGATCACCTCGGCGTCCGGCAACTGCCTGGCCAGCGCCAGGGTGCCGGTGCCCGTGCCGGCACCCAGGTCGATGACGCGGGCTCGTTCCGTCAGGTTGGCCGTGACCCATTCGGCTACCTCCCGGTGGTACTCGCTGAGCACCTCCGCGTCGAGGTCGAGCAGGTCAGCCAGGTGTTCGTGTGCCATGTCCTCGACGGTACCGCCGGTTTGCCGTTACGGCATACACTCTTGCGTATGAAGCAAGACGCCGATCTGGACGCTCTTGTCCGGCAGCGCATCCGGGGTCTGCGCACGTCGCTGGGCTGGTCGCTGGACGAGCTGGCGGCCCGGAGCTACCTGAGCCCGTCCACG
>WNGR01007097.1_pt1 | contig 12317 bp, 7 predicted proteins | sample 5407581 | NCBI WGS metagenome assembly WNGR01 (sample SAMN13153383, study PRJNA577476) | soil metagenome | isolation source: 80 cm soil or saprolite under Garry oak tree replicate 2 | place: USA:California | collected 2016-06-15
CGTTCATGCGCATTGATGACGGTGTGGGTGTGATTGTACATGTCGCTGAGAAGTTCTGCAAAACTGAAGAAGATGAAAAAGGGTTAGGGGATCTTAGTGAAAAGAAAAAAAGAAATGAAGGGATGTACAGAAGTTGTTCCTCTGGTGGGTCAATCTCGGACTCATCCCACCCCACCCAGCCCTGACCCAAACCTTGAGAGCCAAGTGCGAGAGAAAGACCGCCAACGTCAACGCTTCGACGTCTAGGTTGTGAGAGGGGTGGTGCCTGAAGGATGTCCATGAAGAGAGAAGATGACCGACTGAAGACAAAACGAAGAGTAGGGTTGAGTAGACCCGACGAGTGTGCCAGGGCACCGTATCGTCGTGGCTCCCACGCGAGAATTAGTTCCCACGCCCACGCATACGCCTACACATACACACATGCACGCAAGCATGCACGCACAACTAATCAACTTTACTAACTTGACCCTTTTCCAGGCAGGCATTGGTTCTACTCGCAGGCCTTGTTTTCTGGAAGGGCGTATCTCGCGCGGATGCTTGGGCACAGCTCTTTTCTCTCTCATTGCATCCACCGTAACCTCGGCTGATGATTCGGTTTCAAAGCGATATTGATAGGAACTCCTCCCGCCGCATAGTAATGTGTGAGGGTCACGAATGGGGGGAAGATGCTAACCACTTATTGTATGTATCCCCCTCCTGCTCCCTCCTCTACTGAGTAACCACTTTCTTTCTGTGCGATTGAGTCAGCTACTGCATTTAGGTGGCCCTATGGATATGATAACCTTGACATCGTCGCTCTCTCAGATGTTCTCCGTTTTGATAGGTCTCGTTCCTCGTCACTCGACTTGCTCTGCCTGCTTCTTGCATGCGGTCACACGGTCCGCGGGTACGTTGCAGTCGGGATATGTGTACATATAAGACCCGACGTATGTGCTGTGTTCCTACTACGGTAGGACTCCGCGGTAGGCGGAGTAACGTGGACCAGACCATTGTCGGCTGATAGGGTCAAGGTAGGCGGGGGTTGGACGAAATATGGATGGACACCCCGTTTGTGCGCAGGATAGGTAAAGACTAGCTGGGTGCTCGCAAGGACAGGGCGGTGGTTGTGAAGGAGGTGCTGTACAGAACCACCGATGATTTTTTTTTTGTTTGAAGTTCGAAGCCATTAATGTGCGATTAGAGCACGTAACCGTGTCATGGAGCTGGGCCCACCTATCGTAGCGTAGCGTCATCCGGTTCCGTTTAACCAACTCACCCAAGAACCCACCCGGAGTGCCCATTACTATGACATGTTAGGTCCAGACCTACCACTTCCGTGCTGCCGCTTGTTTTTTCCCAAAATTCGTTGACCCGTCCCCCGTCAGCGCCCCATCAACTGGCGGCATTTGTAGACCGTTACTAACGGCTGGCACACATCGCCGTATAATTGCCAAAGATTCCACCGGTAATGTCGTCAGGTTTGAACAAAAACATTTGCCGAGGTAGGAGACGGCCCGTGTGTAATGAAATGGGCTTTCACCTGTCCAGCCTTGGATATGGGTGGTAATTTGGAGCGTCAGTGGAAATTGCGAGAAGACTGGCAATTGCAATAACCCAATCATATGCTTGAGGGGGAACGCGCGAGAAACAACAACGCGCAATCTCCGTCCTTAGGACTGAAGTACAATGAACAGCATGAGGAAAATTCATCGCTCCGTCCCGTCCTCGAGAAGGAAGGAGGAGAAACAACAACAAGATGCTAAGCTTTCCCGGCGTTTGAGGATCAAGGTGTCGTTGGCTACCAGTGCCACTGGTAGGCAACCGGGTGGAGACCTTCGGTGACACCTCCGTGGCATCACATATTTCACCCCGAACAAGTCGCGATCTGTAGCCGCTACAGAAACACGAGTTCTCGTGGGTTACTATCCCCTTTGACACGCCTGTGTATTATGCCCACTAGTCCCACAATCCCACGCGCATTCATCGACACATAAGCAAACAATTATAACTAGTACTCCTGTATGTGGCTTCATTCCATCATTACTGTAGAGCTGGCCATGACAGTGCCAGTGGAAGGGACCGAGTCACTACAGCAGAACGAAGGCATGTGAAACGACAGGAATTTGCATATGCATGCCCGCTAGGCGCTGGCTGTTGCAAAGTTCTGTGGAACGCCCGGCAAAAGATCGCGCCCGCGGTCGCTCATCCGTTGGTAGACGAACCTGGGAAAGGCGAAGCACCACAACCTCCCCTTGATCCGCAGCAGGGACACTCTGCCATTATAGGGGTGAGGGTGAGGTTAGCACGCAACCACCTCACCACCTTAAGCGACATTGTCGCTCGGAACGCTGCGGGGGCCAATCAGTCGTGGTCTAGGAGACATCGTATCAAATGAAGGTCCGTCTCGGTGAGGTTCCATTTTTTTTTCTTCTTTTGGGGACTCAGTCACTTGGAACCCATCTGAATCGCAGGCCCATGGGGCACGGGGTCTAGTCCCTGAACACGTACATGGAAGCGGTATTTTTTCCGAGAATGCAAGGATACCGACACAAAGAGGTAAGGCGCTCTGGGACCGCAAAGGCAGAAAACCAAAACAGGACCTCGCTCAGACGTCAACAAACTGCCTTCCAGCACGGAGAAAAGTAGACGTGTAATTCTTTCCCTACCACTTCCTTCCGCCCCACGACAGCGGAGGGGGAAGGCAGGGCAAAGAAGCATAAGAACTGATGGTTCCCGTCAACGGCACGCGCATGGGTCGTGGGGGTTCATTTTTGAACCTGAGCGCCACAGGAACGGCAGTTTTTGATGAATCGGCGATGAGTAGGCCCAAGTGTGATGAACGATGAACGAGTAGGACGCGTGTGCGCGGTAGGAGGGCAAGGAGGGCGTTGGGTAGGACATGGTACCTGCAGCGGCGATCGGGATAAAACGTACCACTGCAGCGAGGACAGAGAAGTAGACGATTCCTCGCAGCATACTAGGGATCGAGAGAACCGTCGTTGAGGCGTTGAGGGGGGGAGAACCGTGTTCAGGGACCGCGATGGAGTCCGAGGTGAGCACATGACAGATAGCGACTGTCAATAATAGTGGATGAAACGTCGGCGGCGAAAGGAAGTGAGTTGGACTGCCCGAAGCTGTCAGAGTATGTCAAGAGAAGTGCACCACGAGTGTCAGAGTGGTGTGCGGTGCTGTCTCACGGGAAATCACGAGGGAGCTTGGCAACTTGTGAGGTCTGGCTACGTAGATCCGGCGGCAGAGGGCCCAAAGCGAGAAGCGAGTCAGAGGCTCTTCTGCGTCGTCCCCGGGGTTACCGCCGTCTTGGCTTTTGGAGGGGAGTTGCCGTGTCAGTACTGTTTGAGGTTGTTGCGCTATAGAAGCATTCGTTGAAAGAATGATGCCTCGGGGGCCCCCTTCATATCGTCGGCCGAAGATGCTTCGAAGCTTATGCTTGCAGTGCTGCCGCTTCGGCGGCGAGACCTACTGGATAAAAGTAGAACATCAGTCGCTCGGAATCGTCGGAGAACGTCGATGGCACTACATGGAAGATTTAAATCACTGGCAGGCAAGATCTCTAGCGACAAGGACCCGATGGTCTATCCCCCTAGTCGCTTCTGTGCACCCACAAGAGATCGTCGTTTCTATCCTCTTTCTAAAGAGACAAGGGTAACCCCGGCTTGAGGTAGTGACTCGATAGCGTGAGAGGCCGGAAAAGCATTGGTAACAACAGGCCTAGATCAATGAACTATAGTTTCGTACAGAAGCTGCTGCGCAGAGGGAGGGTTCTGGCATGCCGCCGGTCGTGTACAGTATATTAAATATCTTGGCAGCATGTTCCACGAGTACGCAACGTACTCATGAATGGGGGTGTGAGTCGAGCACTCTGGCTCAAAGTAGTGGAGTATTGGCGCCGGTTTCAATAATACGTAAATGTAAACAGTTCCTGGAAATAGTTGATTTGAGGATGGAGCAAGGACTGCCATTCGTTGCGGGAGAATGGTTTTTTTTTTGGTTGTGCGGCGAAGTCGGTCCAGGTACGGAATTCTGCAAACCTCCCAGAACGAGTTCTTAAGCTTAAGTCGGGAGAATTCGATCATATAGTATATCATATAGACCAGTGGAAGGGGTTGTCAGATTTTCCTCAGATACGGTGTGATCGGTGTCAGATTACCCAGGCCGCGAGTCTGCACATGAACCCGTGCATTGGTGTCACAATAAATGGCGCCGCGGAGTGGGTAAATTGAACCAGAAATTCGGCAACCTTGGGTCAGTTAAGGTGGAAAATTATGCCAAGGAAGAAATAGTAAGAAAGAAAGAAAAACATACCATGCCGCCGGCAAGATCTTGCCATGGGGATGGCTTCGCCATTGTCCGGTTACCGAAAATGAATAAGAGGTATGTGCAAGGAAAGACACGTACGTGGATCTCTTCGAGAAGTTCATGTGCTGTTAAGAGGCGTGCTATAAGCGCGGCACCAAGTCACCGCGTTGGATATGAGATCACAGATCCATTCGCTTGATCAATAACACACGACCTGTCCGTCTCCTTAGTCCAGGATTCTCAAATCCTCGTGCACTGTGCCAGACCAGGCCTACCATGCCGCCTTCTCAAGCCGCAGCTTGTCAAACTCTTATTTTAATACACTCCCCTCCCTCCATTAACTTCACCCTCCTCGTCCCCATTCCGTCCTCTCGTTTTTCCGTCCTTCAGAACGTCCTTCCCGTCGTCACCCTTCCTCCTTCCAGATTAGCACACCTTCGACAACAGGTTAAATAAAATTTTATCCCACTCTAAAAAAGCCTCACTGGAGCATGGCTCTCGCCCATTATCTGCCCTTTCTCGACAGACCACTGCCCATTCAGAGCAAGAGCCCCTACTTATTGAGCGTTGGTCAGAAGCACCCTCTGCCAATGTCGAATCCCTACTCCTGGAACAAGCCTACTTCTGGCCTTGAGTCTTGGGATACGCCGCAGACGTCATGGACAATTGATTCCACCTATTCGACACTTCAGTCCGCTGTTCAACCCAGCGAACCCACACCATCTCAGGCAGCATCTGTGGCGCATCCGCTACAGCACGCTCTTCCCGAGTCTTCGCGATGCAATCCCTCGTTGTCGTCGCGCCTTTCCGTAACAGAGCTTGGGCCTTTATCGTCGCACTCTCCTGGGTTACGAGGTCTTGATCCCATGTTCAGATTTCCTCCCATGGGCAACGACCTATTGTACAGCATGGATGATGGTCTTGACGTGGAACACGCCCCAATATTAACGCACAAAAGCGCACCTGTCGTGAAGGAAGAGCAAGAGGATTCGCCCGTTACCGCTGCCTTCGTCTTTGAGTCGTCCCCGTCGACGCCCGGTCCAAGCAACGAGGGACCGAGAGAGACCCAGGTCCCGCTGCGCGCGACACAAGCCACCAAGGCAATGCGAAAGATGATGAGCGTCTTTCGCTTGAACCCATTTGCCGTTCAAGGGAGCGCCCCGACAGTGGAGGAGGCGGGTCCTCTCGAGGAGGAGGGGCGCTTATTCGAGTTCCAGCTACGCCTTGGTGACTCATCCCCACCGTCGTCTCCCCCGGTCCGCCCAGCGAGCACGATTCCTGACTCACGGACTACGTCGCCGAGCGATGATTGGATGGGGCGAACGCGTCCTTCGTCGGAGGTCGGAAATAGGCGAATCATGGAGTCCCCAGGTACAACGGACGGCTCGGGCTGGGGCTATCAGCTTCCCACCGAGCTTTCGCCGCCTTTCACTTTGCCACCCAATGTCATGGAGTGCAGAGACCCAGGAGCGGACGGGGTGACTGGACGCTTGGGAATAGGTGAGTCGCTGATTGGGTTAACCAACCCAAGAGGGGGTGGAAGGGGGAAGGGGTGTGACAGGGATGGTTGACGAATTGTCTCGCAACGCTAGGGTCGCGTACTGTGCAGCCTCCAAATCTACGATATAGTGGATATAGTCAAGGCACGCAGAGCCCACCTGGGAGAGGTGGCGCTCACAACTGTGCGTATGGGTACGCTGGGATCCCAGAACAAGGCCTTCGGAGGTACAGCGGAGCACAGAGAGATCCTTCTCGGCCGGCGACGCCCGGACCAAGTTACGCTAACGTGTTTGAGGTGAGCTTCTCAGTGTCATTGTGGCGCCGTAGTAAAGTCTCAAGATGGGTTAAAGCACCAAGCTACGATGAACACATCAACCGTCATGAGCGGGGAATCGTTCATCGCGACCTCGACCTCGTCGCATGACCCGCGCCGAGCGAGGCGGTGGGCCAGTTCCCGGCATCATGGGTCGTTTTCGTGACCAGTGACTAGTAACCAGTAGGAGATTCGGGACTGATTACGGAATTGCGAGGATCCAGAATAGACAGGGGTTTTCTGTTTCTTGACATATTGGATATTTTTTTATGGGTGTAATCATAGTCGAGCGAGGACTTAGCATTCGATTGGAATGCATACTGGATCAGGATCACATCAGAGGGAGCCACGGGATTCATTAGACCAACCGTGGGAAAGTGCATGCAACCGCAACAAGTCGCGTGCTCTTCGCCTGACTCCTTCCCCTTCGCTTGCAATCCGACTTCCACAATCTTTCCCCGGCCACACATTCCCTGCGGGACACTGTCCCTCCACAATGGCCACTTTCTCTGACGGTCTTTCCCATCCTGAATCCCTTGACTTTTCCTTTCATTCTTCGTCCTCCGACGACATGCGTCAGCACCTTCAAAATCTCCTAGATGGTAAGGAGAAGCAACTACAGCAAGCCGCCGCCCTTGGAGAACGCCTCCTTGCCCAGCGGGTAGAGCTCGAGGAACGCGTCAGAATCATCCAGGAGGTGGATGCTGATAAAACCGACGAAGTAACAGCCGATATGCGGGAGCGGTATCGCGAGCTCGCCGACACGGTCAGGGCCTGGGATTTTGGAAACGTACAGCTTACAACCGCATTCACACCCTCGGTTCGTATCTTGATTTCTTTCCATTCAGTCCTCTTGTTGGTCTTGATTGCCTTCTTCGGGTCGTTCTCGTAATTCGCTTCTGCTTCCCTTACAGCGACTAACTCGTTTCTCACGCGCCCCAGAATGTCAACGGCTCTCTTCCATCCCAACCTTTTGGGGTGCACGAACCTCTGCGAGATGAACCCGAACGACCCAAGCCAGCATCTGGCTCCTCTGCTGCTCAGACTCGCAGAGCCAAGAATGCCGCTCACCGTGCTGATGATGTTGGTGCGTTGTTGTTTCATTCCCGTACTATCCACATGGCCTCAAGGATATCCTTACGGAATTTAGAGTTTGCCTTTGAGATTGGCAGCGGTCTTCTTACAGAGGTCAGGCGCCTTCAAAGCCTCCTAGCAGAGCGTGACAAGGCCATTCAAGACATGAAGGAGGAGAAAGATGATCTTGACAAGAGCGTCGAAAGCCTCCGCGGTGCTCTCAAATCACAAGAGCAGAGCACTGGTTGGTGCTTCTATCATCCAGACGGCCTGTTCTCACCCTGTTCTCACCAGATAAGTACAAAGAGGAGAACTGGAATCTCGAGGTTACGTTGCAGGAACTTCGGATCCAATTTGCAGATTCCCAGTCAACAGTCCAGCGCCTTGAGGGCGAACATAAACGTATTACTCGTCAACTCAATAAAGCCCGCGAGGCTACCGATCAGCACAAGAACGAGGCTGAACGGCTGAAAAATGGTCTAGAGGAACTCAAGGCAAACCACGAAACTGCCATAGCGCAATCCCGAAGGCAAGCAGCTAGCCTTCAACGTGACAAATCCGACTTGCAGCAAAGCCTTGACACCATGAAAGCTGAAATGGCACGGCTGAATCGCCGACTACCTCGCATGGGTTCTCCGATGACACCTGAGGGTCGTGATCGGTCTGACCTGCTCACCCCCCACGATCGTGAGATGAGCGACGTCTTTAGTACCGCCCCTTCAACCAGTCGCAGGCGTGGAGACACCTCCATATTCTCGGCTGACGGAGAGTATGATTCCTCACCTGACGTTTCGCCATCGCGTCCCTTCCAAGCTCCCAATCATCCTAGCAATGAGGTTGAGGCTCTTCAGCAACGTTTGGCACACGCACAGCGTCAGATCAATACTCTCAAGAGTACCCTTCAGCGCGAAAAGGAGTTGAAGATCGAGTACAGGAAACGCCTTGATGCATCGCCCGCTGTTAGCACAGACCTTAACACCGAAGAATACGTGACCGACGATGACACTGAAGACGGAACACCTGGCACAGGCAAGATCCCTCGGCGCCTAGGTTCCTTCCGGGCAGGCCGAGGTGGACGTGGCCGAGGCCAGGCGCGTGGGGCACGTGGGGGTATCACACTCATCCAGCGTCTGGAGCATGCGTCGCGCAGTCCTCCATCCGATTTCGAGGCAGACGACGATTTCGGCGCGCTCACTAGTACTCCACCACCACTTCTTCCTGTATTCTTCGGCGGAGGCGCTGAGGCTGACGACGAACCAGAACCTGACTACCAGGGTGAAGAGCTAGCTGCTGATCCTCCGTCCAACCGTGGCAGCCTCGATGGACTGGACCCTGCCTTTGCTAATGTGCTCAGGCGTTCCTCTTCTTCGGGCTCGCTTCCATATAATCGTAGCCCGTTACGGCAAGCTGTCGTTTCGCGAACTCTTCCTCGACGATCACGAGGTGGCGCTGCATTCCAAGAAGCCCGACCAGCTTCCCTCGTTGGGCAACCCGAGGCTCTCGCAGCTGAGCTCTTTGGAACCGGCATGGATTCTGTTGCTGAAGCAGCGACCGCTGTCGAGACCGCGGAGTTCGGTTGCCAAACCGAGTTGGAGGAGGTGACCTCAGAGCCTCCACCGCCCATCCAGATCACCCCGGCGGCCCCCGAGAATGCTGATTTCGGTGTTCAGGTCGATCCAGAAGTTCCTGAACCGAAGTTGATGATAGACACGCCAACGCAAACTGATCCTGAACCCATCCCGCGACCCGAGCCGAAGGTTATTGTTGAGCGCGCGGACACGGGCGTACAACATGAATCTATTGAAGTTCCTAAGTTGTACGCGGAATCCTCCATCGAGACGGATCCGATAGTTGAGCACAAGACGATCCCGGTCGCTCTGCCTCCCTCACTCCCCGTCACTTTGCAAGCCGGGGTTCAAACTTTGTCCATGCAAACGGCGGAAACTGCTGTCCAGACTTTACTGGTCCCTATTCTGGAGAAAGTCGATGTCGACGTGCAAGCAGTGTCGTTCCCATCATCTTCGGTGCTTGCATTCGATACAGTTGAGGATGCTGACAGTGCCTCGGTGCTTTACGACACCATCACGCTGCCTGCGTTACCGCATGATTCGAGTGGCGACACGACGGTTTATGGCGGAATCCTTACTTCTGAACACGAGCCAGGAGATGGGGAATTCGACGATACCACAACGGAGATTGGTGCAGACACGGATACTGAAGCAGACTACCAGGATGCTCGTCAGAGCATCCTCCTCACCACCCCGACCGCTTCGATGGAAGATTACCAATCTATGCAAACGTTCAGTGATGGCGAGGATAGTGAAGAGACTGACGATGCCGAGAGCATCAAGGCATCGATGCTTTCCTATCGACAAGACGCTGAGAGCAGTGCGTCGGCGGCCTCACCACCGCCGGGACCTGGTCATGTAGACGCTGTTCGAGTCACGTACGACTCGCAAGCCGTACAGGCAGGACCCCCCGAAGAGCCCACGCCTATACCCGTCTCTACGTCTGATCCTGAGCCCACCCCCGAGCCTGTTCCCAGTCCAGTCTCCGAACCGCCGAAGGCAGAACTTAAAGAGATTGCTGTTCAAACGGACAAATGGGTGTCTACGCCACCTGCCTCACCCGTGCACCCTCGCGGACTCTCATTACTCGGTCCGTTCAAGACTGCCAACACAGGAGCTCAGCAGTTCCAGTATATCGCACCTCGCTCTCCTGGTCCTGCGCCGACGGGTACACCCACTCACTCAGTCCCACCATCCCCTTCCGCTGTCACTTCTGGTGTCAGAGACTCTGTTGCCACAATAATCCCTGTCCCCCGTTCGTTGACTCACGATAGGAGGCAATCTATCGAATCGGCGTTGTCCGGCGCGGACGATAACACACCTCGCTCCCGTATGCCTGTCGCCGCCCCGGCGCCTGTAGACAAGAGCCGCCCACCGATGATGATGCTTCCCCCGCCTCCTCGAGCACCCCCTCCCCCGAACAGTATGCCCCCGCCTCAGTTCATACCCGAGAGGAGAAATGCCACTTCATCAACTTCGTCACACGATGTCGCCCCGGGACGCCCAATATCCCCTCCTCCACCTGAGTTGATACAGCGTGCTACAACTCCTACATTTGGGTCACTCAGGGGTGGTTTGCCTCGCCAGCATGGTTCCAGCCTCCCACCAACTGCCCAAGGCCTCGCCTCACGGCCGTCCACTCATAGTTTCCGTTCGGCGGCTAACATAGCGTCGCACGTGATGCCAGCGAACGTGGTTTCCATCTTCTCTAGCCGCGAGCGTGACCGTGTACGTGAAATGTCTACGACTTCTCTGCAGTCCGACCGCAGCCTTGGGTCAGGACGTTCATCCATGTCGTCGGACAATCATTATTATCCTGCTCGGACCCAGTCTAGGGCTACAAATGCACCGCCTACCGCTGGTGTGCACCCGCAAAATGGCGCAGCCAACGTGTCTACACATGGGACAGACCCTGCCATCCTTCACGCGATTACACAGACGATGATTGGCGAGTTCTTGTACAAGTACACACGTCGAGCACTTGGCAAGGGTCATGGAGAGAGGCGGCACAAACGCTTTTTCTGGGTTCATCCATATACTAGAACCTTATACTGGAGCGACGCGGATCCCGGTTCGTCGAACGTTTCCGAATCAAGCGCCAAGAGTGGTGAGTGTTTTCCATCGCTGAGCATTGCTTTCTAAAGACTGACGCTCTTGATCGTGTAGCATACATAGAAGGCGTCCGCTCCGTGCTCGATCCTAATCCCCTCCCTCCTGGCCTCCACCAGTACAGTGTTGTCGTTTCTACACCATTTAGGGAGATGAAGTTCACCGCGCCGACCAAGGAGAGGCACGACATCTGGCTCAATGTACAGCTCATATCTTCCGCGCCTGATGCTCCTCTAATCAAAATGACTTTTACAGGCCCTCCAATACTTGCTCACGAGGCCAGGCGGAATGTCGGCGGTGACTGGACTGAACGGCACAAATCAAGGGCCAGGTCCCTCAACATTCAGCCCCGTGGCTGGACACGCTGGACACCCTGCGGAGGATAATCAACATGAGTATCACAACCCCCAGCTACTGGCGAGTCCCAAAAGCTTGAGAAGCGGCCGCAGCCTTCATGCCAGTGGCGATACTTGGGGTACCACCTCTCGTGGCCAGCAAAGTACGTCACAGCTCTCAATTGGCGGCTCCATTGGCAAGCGTTCGGGTACACCAGCTGCCGAATATCTACGATACGCAGGCCCAGAAGGGCCGTACAGTCCGACGAAGTCTTTTGAGCAGAGCGGTGGTGGAGAGGAAGACCTGGATTTTGAGCTCCACGACGAGACCATGTCAGATGGCGGATTCGAAGGTTTGGAAAACGTGCGGGCTTGCTGCGACGGATTACACACAGTCGGCGGAACTCCCCACCACCACACCCACCACCACCACCACCACCATCCTCACAGAGACGATCCCCCCTCAGGACGCTCCCGCATGCGGGACGGACATCTAGATGCACACCCCGATCCACCACGGCCGTCATCGCCGGCCTGGTCTTTCCGCTCTCGCTCAGGCAGCACAAATTCGCATGATGGCGGTCTCTTCTCCGGCAAGCTTCGCTTCGGCTCTCGGCGGTCGGTTAAGACCTCTACCGCCACTTCAGCCATGGAAGTACACAACCAACCTCAACCTAACTGATTCTGAAGCCACTCTTCGCACCTCTCATCCAGCCCCGTATCCCCCAGACTTATGATACCGACTACACACTCCTTGGTAATTGATTACTATTGTTGTTCATGCACGAATTTACCTAGTGTTATCTGATGTATTTTGATCCATTCCCGTCGCTACACTCCTTTTTCTTTTGATATTTCAAACCAATTGCGATTGTTGCTAAATACCCCTGAACACCTTGGAGTAGTAAGAAAGACGTCATATGCCGTGCCAAATACCAGCCAACAAAGCTCCAAGTTCTTCTATCTATTGCATGGAAGCCATCACCATGGCGCCCGTACGGTGGCTCCGTGGGACAATGTGGAACCACTCTGTATCTGGACAGGGGCAACTATTTGGTAAGCGTGGGTCAGTACAGCTTGGATGAGACTCACAGCAGCGATTATCTGCTTGTGAACCAAAGA
>WNGR01018201.1_pt1 | contig 12317 bp, 7 predicted proteins | sample 5407581 | NCBI WGS metagenome assembly WNGR01 (sample SAMN13153383, study PRJNA577476) | soil metagenome | isolation source: 80 cm soil or saprolite under Garry oak tree replicate 2 | place: USA:California | collected 2016-06-15
CAGTGTCCAGTACGACAAATTCGACTTCGTTAAGGGAGAGTTGAGTGCTACGCCAGGCAGAGAGTGACCAGTGCTGTTCATCGGCCTGTTCAAATAATGAGGAGCTTTGCAAAGTCTGGCGCAGTAACATCGTCCAGACAGCCGATCTGCCCGTGGTACCCTCACTTACTCCAAAGAGATGCTGGATCAGCACGTCTTCAGCGGTTGGCTGCCCTATGCTCTCCAGTAGTTCGTGTGCGCGTCGCAGTAACGTACCTCGCTGCGGTACTTCGCCAACGCTCCCGACAGCCTCCTGCACCATAAAATATCTCTCCCTGGCATGCCGTTAATGTGAAATATTGTACATATGTACGAGATTAACACGTGGGGAAGAGTTTTGCAAGAGGAAAAGGAACTATTTGGGGTCATAACATTTTTTCGTACCATTTTCCCCGCTAAGACTTCCCAGGGCTGAAATAAGCTCGAACATTCCCCGCTAAGCCGAAAACATAGCCTTCCAGTCCCATCAGAGGCGGTTTCATTGACAGCACCCACATACTCATGATAAAAGAATGTCAATCATGAGTATGTGGAGAAGAACGTGCCTTTCACCTCAAGAACCCCGACCTATTTGACCCCCGAGCAGCGTCACGCATTGACCCAGATCCCGGCTGATCTCTCCGATCGAGAGATTGCTCGCTACTATACCTTCACGCGAGATGATCTCGACTTGATTCACCAACGGAGGCGTCATCATAACCGCCTTGGGTTCGCCGTGCAGCTCGCTGTGTTACGTTTCCCCGGACGACCCTTGAAGGATTTAGCGGGCATTCCAAGCCGCGTGCTGAGGGCGATTGCAGATCAAGTGCAGGTGCCAGCTTCCGCTTTTGCCCGCTATGGTGATCGTGACAACACCGTGTATGAGCACCTGGATGAGATCCGCCAGAAATATAAGTTCTGCGAGTGTGGGTGGCGAGAGTACTTGTGGCTCGCCCGCCAACTGCTTCCCCTGGCGATGGAAAGCGACCGTCCTGTCCCGTTGATCGAGCAGGCTCTGGAGCTGCTGCGTGCAGAGGGTATTATTGCCCCCGGGTTGACGCACCTGGAGCGGCTCGTCTGGATCGTGCTCAAGGCTGCAGAAAAGCGACTGTTTCGTCTGCTCACTGCCGATCTCACCCTGGAGCATCGCAGCAGGTTGGATGGGTTGTTATATGCAGACACCGGGCGACGGGGAACGGCACGGTTAAGCTGGCTGCGGGAGCCTCCCGGGGTGACCTCAGCCAAAAGTGTCAAGCAGATCGTGGAACGTTTATTGTTTCTACGCGGACTGGAGTTGCCAGCCGTGTCGCCTGCACTGCATCAGAACAGGGTCTTACAGTTGGCACGCAAGTGTAGCAAATATCAGACGCAGCCGTTGCTCAAATTCACAGCAGAACGACGTCACGCGCTGCTGGTCGCTCATCTTTTTGAGCTGTCACAGGATCTGACCGATCAAGCGCTTGATCAGTTTGATAAGCTCCTGGGAGAGCTGATGCGCAAGGGAGAACGACGTCAAGAGAAGCATTTCCATGTCAATGCTCGCAAGCTCAATAGCCATCTGACGGTGTTGACCAGGGCAGCGGAAGCCTTCTTGTTGGCCAGGACCGAGGGAAGTGACCCTGTGGTGGCAGTGCTCACCTGCGTTTCTGAACCCCAGCTTCAGGCCACAGTTGACTCCGCGAAGCAGCTGCTCCGACCGGAAAACCTGGATTCGCTGGATCTCATCGAGTCCCGCTACACCCCTATGAGACAAAGCCTGCTCTCGCTCTATCAGGCGCTGGACTTCCAGCCTGTGCGCCGGAGCGAGCCCGCGCTCCAGGCGCTGGAATATGTCTCGCAACTGGCGGAGCGCCACAAGCGTGTCACCGCCCGCGAGCAGAGAGTGGGCAAGGTCAAGATGATCGCGCCTCTGGGACACCTCACCGAGCGGTGGCGCAAGCATGCGCTCAACGGCGACGAGATCGCTCCCAACTACTATGAGGCAGCAGCCTTTGAGGCGCTGAAGGGGCGCGTGCGATCAGGAGATATTGCTGTAGGTGGCAGCCGACGCTATCGAGCCTTTGAGGGCTATCTCTTGCCTCAAGCCCACTTTGAACAGCTCGCTGAGAAGAACCAGACCAGACTTGCCGTGACCAATGAAGCGGAAGCCTATCTGGAAACCATGCAGCGGGAGATCACCGAGAAACTGGTTGCCCTCAAGGAGAGTATCGGGAAGGTCGAAGGGAGTTTACGTCTGGATGAAAAGGGCCAGCTCCACCTGCCGCCACTGGAAAAGGAGATTCCGGCAGAGGTGGAACGCCTGCGCCCGCGTGTCTATAGCATGCTTCCGCAGATCAAGCTGCCCGATCTGCTCCTCGAACTGGACAATTGGACGGGCTTCCTGCGGCCTTTTACGCACCTGACGAGTGGTGATGCCCCGGTGGGCGAAGAAAAACTGGTCCTCGTTGCCGCACTGATGGGCATGGGCATGAACCTGGGGCTGACCAAGATGGAACAGTCTTGCCCCTATACCTATCGCCAGCTCTCCTGGTCGGTGGATTGGCATATCCGTGAGGAGACGCTGCTGGCAGCTCTGGCCTGTCTGGATAACTTTGTGCTCTCTGCCCCGCTGGCGCGTAGTTGGGGAGATGGAACCACCTCGTCTTCAGATGGCATGCGCATGTCCGTGGGGGTGAAAGCTGCCAACGCCGAGTACAACGCCAAATATTTTGGGGTAGGGCGAGGGACCAACATCTATACCCATGCGGCTGACATCTGGGTTCCTTTTGGCAAGCCGCAGGTGATCGGGACGAACGAGGAGGCGCTGTACGTGATCGACGCACTGTGCCATCATGAGAGCGACCTGCATATTCGCGAGCATTACGCGGACACTGGGGGCAGCACAGAGCATGTGTTTGCCTTGGCAGCGCTGCTCGGCTTCCGCTTTGCCCCGCGCATCAGTGACGCCCTCTCCAAGAAACTGTATCTGCTCGATGACGCGGAAACGTCTGGGCCGCTGGGTACACTGCTGTTCGACCAGGCCAATAAGAAGCTCATCATTGAGCAGTGGGACGACATGCGTCGCGTGGCTTCCTCCATTCGTCACGGCACTGTGTCTGCTTCTTTGCTGATGCGCAAACTGGCAGCCTACCCGCGCCAAAATCAGGTAGCGAGAGCGCTGACAGAGGTAGGCAAGCTCGAACGGACCGCTTTCTTGCTGGAGTATTTTCGCGACGCTGCACTGCGCCGCCGCATTCTGATTCCATCGGGCCAGTTGCCTGCATCTGCTGATGGCGGCCATTGCGGCCTGGAATACCATCTATTTGACCGAAGCGTTCACTGGATAATCTCCGGCCCTTGCGCTTGGGCATGTCACATGAGGGGGAAGAAGCAGGCTAAAGCACCGGAGTCGGTGCCAACATCGTTCGTTGCCTGTAGAAAAAGGGCAGAAGAGAAACAGGCGCGAATCGATATTCTCACCTGATTCTTTGGGGTCAACCGAGGTGGCCTACGGGCCAGCTGCTGGCCACCAGCCCTGGAACAAGCGCGAGAGACCGCGCAGGAGCACTTCCTCCGGCGCAAGCGTGGTCACGAGGCCGAGCGCCCAGGCGGTGTAGAGCAGGTGCCCGTGGGTCAGCGGCACCAGGCCAGGTGTGCCGGTCGTGTCTGTGGTAGGGAAGCAGACCGCGAGATCGTCGGGGGCGATCTGGCGCCCCGTGTGGAGGCGGTCAGCCGGGTACTCCTCGACGAGTGCATTGAAGGCATAGGCGGCCTCTCGTTCATTGCCCAGTCCCCGCACTTGCAGGACCAGGGCGATGCTCTTCACCTGCCGGCGCACCTGTTCCGTCATCTGCCACAGCTCGTGATCGACTTCCGGCGCTGGGGCCACCAGGACCTTCGCCCTCGCCGCCTGGAGCAGATCGACGACCTGCGGGGCGGGTAAGCCAGGAGGGATCGGGCAGACGATCCCAGCCGCCTGCCCTCCCCAGAGCAGCAGCTCTTTCTCGAGTAGGTCGGGCAGCAGCAGGGCTATGACATCCTGGGGGCCCATCCCCAGATCAGCGAGTAAATTGGCGGTCTGATGCACCTTCCCCAGGAAGGCACGAGCGGTGAGCGCTTCGCCCGGCTGGGGCAGATCCCCAAGCGAGGGGAAGCAGTGAGCAGGCTGCTCGGGGCTACTGGCTACGGTCTTTTGCAGCAACTCGTAGGTACTGCCAACAGCCAGCCGCTGAGCGAGCGGCACTCGTTCGAGGCGTTCGATATCCTCCAGGGTCCGTCGCGGCGCATCTTGTGGTGACATACTCCTCTCCCCTTTCTCTCTGCGAAGGCGTCATGGATGCTTCCCAATGATCTCATCCACGTCCGACCAGTTAGGCCGTTCGCACGTTCGCCACCTCTTCCAGCCCCAACCTCGTGATCGCCTGCTCGCGCAGCACAAACTTCTGCACCTTGCCGCTGGCCGTCAGCGGATAGCTCTCCACGAACTGGAAGTAGCGCGGGATCTTCTGGTGGCTGATCTGGCCTGTGCAGTAATCGCGTAACTCCTGCTCGGTGAGCTGCCCTCCCGCTTTGGGAATGACCACCGCCAGTAGCTCTTCGCCGAAGAAAGCGTCCGGCACGCCGAGTACCTGCACATCGGCTACCTTGGGATGGCGGATCATGACCTCTTCGATCTCACGTGGGAAGAGGTTTTCGCCGCCGCGAATGACCATATCCTTGAGCCGACCCACGATGTTGAGGTAGCCCTGCGCGTTTATAGTCGCAAGATCACCCGAATGCAGCCAGCCCTCGCCATCGATGGTCTCTGCGGTCTGCTCCGGCATCTGGTAGTAGCCGAGCATGATCGGGAAGCCGCGATAGCACAGTTCGCCGCGCTGCCCGACCGCCACGACTTCACCGCTGGCAGGATCGATGAGCTTGACATCCAGGTGAGCCATCGGTTTGCCCACCGTCGCCGATTTCACCTCGAACGAGTCATCCGGTCGCGTGGCGCTGAGGCAGCCGCCACCCTCAGTCTGTCCAAAGGCAATCAAGACATCGGCCCCGGTGCGCACCTTCGTCTCTTCCATCAGGGCGACCGGCACGGGCGTCCCGCCACTCGCGATCCCAAGCAGTGATGAAAGGTCGTACTGCGAGAAGTCAGAGTGGTGCAGGATGGCGAGGAGCATGGTTGGCACGGCAAACGTGGTATGGCAGCGCTCGCGGCTAAGGACCTGCAGGGTTTTCACGGGGTCAAATCCCAGCAAGGGATGCGCTGTTCCCCCGCCGTAGAGGGGAATGAGGATGCCAGCCACCATTCCGGCAATATGGAAAAATGGCAATGTCACACAGGTGCGTGCGTCTTTGGTGGACAGGCCAGCCCGCTCGAAAATGGGCGCAGTCGTTGCCGTGGTGACGACTGCGTTATTGACCAGTGCGCTGTGCGTGAGAACGGCTCCTTTCGGGGAGCCTGTCGTACCAGAGGTGTACATCAGGATGGCTGGGTCGGGTGGCCTGACGGAGGTCTGCCGCTGGGCGAGCGCCTCGTCACTCACTGCTGAACCGGCCTCAATCACCTCACCCAGGAGTGTCGGTCGCCAGCCTTCCTGCTCCAACAAGGAAGCCTGAGGCATGCTCATCAGGCTCACAGAGCGTAGCATGGGGAGCCGTTCGCTTCTCACCTCGCCGTTCTTCGTACCAGGAGTGATCAATGAACGGACGGTGGCCAGATGGTCATAGTCGCGCACTCGCGCCATGAAGAACAGTGCCCGCACATCGCTCTGCTTGAGGATGTACTCGATCTCTCCCGCACGCAGCACTGGATTGATGGTCACCAGCATTAGGCCCGCTTTGGCAGCGCCCAGCATGAGTAGCGGCCATTCGGGCACGTTTGGTGCCAGCACAGCAATATGATCTCCCTTGCTCAAACCCAGGGCCAGCAGCCCCTTTGCGACCTGGTTGGCCCGCTCCCGGTAGTCCTGGTAGGTCCAGCGGATGTTCAGTGCCTCGCCGAATTCGGGATAGCAGGAATAGACCACTGCTTCCTGGGTGGGGAGTTCTTCGGCGCGATGGTCTAAGAGGTCGCCAATCGTGGTCTCGAGGAGTTCGATCCCCTCGCTTTCGGCCTGCCAGTAGGACAGGCCATCATTGTTCATGCCCATGCTTTTCCTCCTGCAATGAGGTCTGCTCTCGTCGTCCAATGGCCAGTAACACTTCGTTCTCTGTCCGGCACCGACCATCAGGCGTGGTAGATTGCCCTGCGGCCTTCGCACAGATGTGTAGTGAGAGTGAGGGCTTCTCCCTCAGCCTACTTGGCCTTGCGGAACCGCACCTCACCTACCGCCACGACCTCATGTGGCCCGGCAGCCAGTGGTGCCAAGTTCTGTTTGACCCACTCGGCAGCTCTTCTGGTCGACTCTTCGGCCTGTTCTTGCGCCTCAAAGAGACTGATGGTTAAACCCTCGTCCTCCCCAACTTGCACCCCGATATACTCGACAAAACCTGGTACACTGCTGACGATAGGCACGAACCCGTTTTCAATTCGCTGTACCGCCTCATCGATGAATCCAGGTTTCACCTTCAACCGCCGGATAGCTGCATACATCGCTTGTCTCCTTTCTCTGGATGGTCGCTCAGGGCAAGCAGTCCTTGCCCTTGTGAACTTCTGCTCCAAGTTTACGGTGAGGAAGGCAAAAATACACCTGTAGAATCACCTGTGTGATTACCTGTCTTTGCGTCTCAGGGAGACCACCGTGACAAGGGATATCCGTAGCATTACCGGGGTGGTGTTTCCATAGACATAAGGAACGAGCTTGAAGCGCACGTATGGAGGGAGACCAGGGATCGGCGGAAAAATAGCAGCCTGGTCACACCAAATGCTGTTCTATGGCGCAGCAAGTGGCTGCACTGCGTGAGGAGACCCCGAGCTTGCTGTAAATGGAGGTGAGGTGCCAGTTGACGGTGCGCGGGCTGATGACGAGCTGTTCAGCGACCTGGGCATCGGTCTTGCCTTGTGCTACCAAGCGCAGCACCTCCACCTCCCGGGCGGTCAGTCCTGCCGGAGAGGAGGGATGACGTGTGGGAACGGTCGGAGTGGCCCCCAGCGCTGCCTGGGCTTGCTGCGGGACCTGAAGCGCGAAGGCCTCAGGCGAGGCGAGCGTCTGTGCGGGGGTCATGGTGCGCCCCCTGGCTCTGGCCTCTTCGAAGGCTGGCTCGCCCAGCTGGCTGCGCACCACGGCCACCAGGCGCTCATAGAGCGCCTGCGGTATGGCGACGCTGCGGGACTCGCGCAGAGGCTCGGCCGTTCCCCAGAGCAGAGCTGCCCAGGTAGGCAACCCCTGCGCCGCGGCCGCACAACCCAGCCCTTTCAGCCCAGAGGCGATGTAGTTCGTGTGCTCAATATCCAGGGCGATAGCGAGCCCCTCTTCATACCGCTGGCGGGCAACTGCATAGTCTCTCCGTAGCGCGGCCAGGCTCCCTAGCAGCAGGCGCGACTGCGCGATGTTGCGTCGATCTCCCACCTCGAAAGCCAGCCGGGCACTCTCGCTCAGGAGCGCTTCTGCCCGATTCAGCTCCCCTTGCTGGAAAGCCTGTTGCCCCAGCAAGTTGAGGACCATGGCGATCATCCAGGTATTGCCGAACGCCCGATTGATGGTCAGGCTTTCTTCCAGCAGGGTGCGGGCACGTGCTGCATGACCTTCACTCAACTCGGCACGCGCGAGTCCGATCAGAGCTATACTCAGTATCCACTGACCACCTATGGCTCTGAACTGGATCAGGCTCTCTTCATACCAGGTAATTGTGCGCGGAGCGTCTTGTTGGTACCACGCCAGGAGGCCCAGACTCACAAGCACAGGGGCGAGGACCCGGCGATCTCCGAGCGCACGGGCGGAAGCCAGTGCCTCATCCAGGCACGCCTGCGCCTGGGCGTAATCGCGCCTTTCCTGCATCATGGCTACTCCGCGCAAGGTCATGGCGCTGGTCATCTGCCAGTGGTCTCCCTGCGTCCGCGCGAGCGCCAGGGCTTCGTCGGCGACCGGCTCTAAGCCACGCGTGTCGTTCTGGTTCCACAGGATCGTGCCGAGCATGTTGAGTGCCTTGAGGCGGATAGAGGCTGCGATCGTCCCAGCACCTGCCAGGAGTCGCTCCAGCATGTTTCGTCCCTCACGCAGATGCCCTCGTCCAGTCCAGAACAGCGTCAAGGCCGCCCCCAGGCGCAAGGCCACTTCCCGCTCCTCCACACCCCCGGCTATGCCCGCCTGGAGGATGGCCCGCAGGTTGTCCAGGTCCCGTTCCAGGCGATCGAACCACAGGAGCTGTTCAGAACCCACGAGGTGGGGCTCGGCTTGCTCTGCCAGCGCCAGGTAGTAGTGGGTGTGCGCCTGGCGAGCGGCTTCTCGTTCACCTCGCCGCTGGAGGCATTCCAGCCCGAACTCGCGGAGCGTCTCCAGCATGGCGAACCGGGGCTCGTCACCTTCCCGCTCAACTTGCTGTACCAGGCTCTTGTCGAGCAGGGACGCGACTCCCTCAAGCACGGAGGCCTGCTCACCACCCGCCTGGCACACCGCTTCAGCCGCCTCAAGCGTGCAGCCGCCGACGAAGATGGAGAGCCAGCGGAAGAGGCGCTGTTCCTGTTGCGTCAGCAGGTCGTAGCTCCACTGCAGCGTGTTGCGCAGCGTCTGCTGGCGGGCAGGCAGGTCCTGTGCACCCCCCGTCAGGACCTCGAGCCGGTGGGAGAGCCGCTTCAGCAGCGCCTGAGGAGGCAGCAGTTTGCTGCGGGCAGCCGCCAGTTCGATGGCCAGGGGCAGCCCGTCCAGGTGCACGCAGATCTCGGCGATGGCGCGGGCATTGGCAGGGGTCACACCAAAGGCAGGCTGGATGGCCTGCGTGCGCAGCACAAAGAGGCGTACTGCAGCCTGCTGCGTGAGCATCTCAGGCGAAAGCTGCTGCGTAAGATCGGGCACCGCGAGCGGAGAGACCGGAAACTCGTGCTCTCCGGAGAGGTGGAGGGCGGCCCGGCTGGTGACAAGCAGGCACAGGCGAGGACAGGAGGCGAGCAGGGAAGTGAGCTGCGGTGCCCCCTGGACCACCTGCTCGAAGTTGTCCAGCAGCAGCAGCAGGTGCCGCTCGCGCAGAGCGGTCTGCACCTGCTCTTCTGGGGGGAGTGCTGCAACTTCCCACAAGCCAAGTGCCTGGGCAATGGCCGCCATGATGCGGTTGGGGTCGCTGACCGGGGCCAGCGGCACGAAGCAGGCGCCATCGGGAAAGCCGGAACGCAAGACGCGTGCGACCTCCAGAGCCAGGCGCGTTTTGCCCACGCCCCCGGTGCCGGTGAGGGTGAGCAGGCGCACCTCTGGATGCGCGAGCAGCTCACCGATCACCCGCACCTCCTGTTCGCGACCGACCAAGGCCGAGAGTGGCACCGGGAAGCTGGCCAGCCATGGTGTCGAGCGGGCCGCTTCGTGTGATCCCTGTGCTTCTGTGGCTCGCCGCCGATGAGACCTCGCTCGGGAGGGAGCGTCAGCAGACGATCCAGTTCCTGCTCCCAGGCCGGGCCCGTCGAGCGAGGTCTCCCCTGCTCCCTCGCTCGCCAGCACCACTGCCACCGACTGCAGCCGCTCGAGCGTGAGTTCCTCCGACTGGCCCAGGTAGGCGCGGTGCAGCTTGCCGTGCCACGTGCGATAGGCGCGCCAGTACAGTCTCCCACGCCGGTGGCCTGCACGCTCTTTGTGTGCAGTGAAGCTACCATGCTCACCGCGAAAGGTGAAGGTCGAGGCTGTCTGCAGCCAGGCATACCAGTCGGAGGAGTCCACCACGATCCGCACGGGAGACCCATCCCGCAGGTCGGTGAGGACGCCATCCTGGATGATTGGAGATAGCTGAGTCATCGCTGCCTCCCTTGACTACCGTTTGCATCCGAACAGGATTCCCGAACAGGATAGCACATGTTCGGGAATCCTTTCCAGAAGCGTTAGGCACTTAGGCAGCGGGCGACACGGTTCTGTTCAAACAGAACGTTCTCTTGTGCTTTGCATGAGAGGAAAACAGGCGCAAATGTGGCTTATGGGGAGTAAGGAAAGAAGATCGAGCCCAATCACATTGAAATTCGTGTCTGGAAAGTAAGCACAGTAGTAGTGAGAGATGTAACGTTACCGAACAAGAAAACGTTACATCTCATCTTGAGAGGGACGTTCTGTTTCCGCGTTTTCTCACGTCGGCCTTCTTCCTCGCACGGATCACCACAGTAACGAGGAGCGCGGCCTGGATAGCGTTGCTGTGTCACTGTCTTTCCACAAACAGCACAGACAAAAGTCACTTGCTGGGTGCTCATCAGGCGTTGATAGGCCACAGAAGGATGGGGACGCGTCTTGGCGAATGTGTCCCCGTAGACATCCACGAGTTTGCTCTCTCCTTCAGGGTCCATAGAACCTGTCTCCTTCTCGCTCGCGTAACGGCTCCTTCCAAGAAAGCGTTACCTTCTCGCTGGCTGTGCAGCCAGTTGGCCATAGAGCAGTTCATTCTCTTCTTGAAGCCCATTTACCTTCCGCTCCAGGTGGTGGACACGCTCTTTGAGTCGGGCTATCTGTACATCCTTTGCACTCTCACTCTTCCCTCTAAGTGGCTGAGCAAGAGATGGTGGCTTGGGAGGTATCGCACGCAGACGACGGATCTCTTCCGCTAGATCAGCATGGCGAGGATCGTACAGAAAGGTTTTCGAGACATTGGCCGCCTCACAGACCGTCGAGAAATTGATCGGTTTGCCTTGTTGTTGGAGGCTCTGGATGGCTTCGCGCGTGCGGAGCCTGGCCTGCTCACTCTTTTGTGCGGCGAGGCGGATCACCGCCTCGGTGTTTGGCTTTCGATTCATTGCGTGCCTCCCCGGTTTTTCGAACGCTGGTCAGCAGGAAGGTGCACCTCAGCAAGGACTAGCTCCATCCCCCTGATTTGGTCGGCAAGATCGGTGGCATACATCTCCCAGCCTTTCTCGTCTGCAATTTGCTTGCTCTTTTTCAAGTCTTCCATGGTCGCAATAATCACCGGAGCATGCTCGGGCGTCGTGACGAGCTTGTGACAGGGACCATGGTCTTTCGTGAAACAGGCATTCTGACCATACGGGCATTTGTTGGCTTTGGCATGGTGCAAGCATTGCCCCCAAGGAAGAGAGAGCTTGCGCAGGTTCGCGACGACCCAATCCAGCTCGCTTTCATCCCCTTTTTCGAGTTGGTCCTTGAGCGCTTTGAGCGCCGCTCCTCCTACCGCCTGGCGAGATCGCACCAACGCTTTGAACTTCTGCTTGAGTTTGTTGTCATCAATTTCAGCGTACTGAAGCGTCATTTCAGGGCTCATATGATCCAAGTACGCCATCACATCCGCAATGCCCATGCCGTTGTTAATCATGGCTGTCCCTACCATATGTCTGAATTGATGCGGTTTGAAATGATAGACCTGCCCACCTTCCCCCACAATTGACCCCTTCTGGGCAACGTGATTGAGATGGGCACAAAACCTGGCAAACCTGTAGAGTCCTCTCTTGGTCCGAAAGAGGTAGCGTTTGCCAAAGACATCAGGTATCTCCTTGACCAACTCCCGTTGCCGCTCTATGGCTTCAGCGACCTCGGTGGTGATAGGAAGCGGTCGCCCATCACGCTTCATTTTGTGATTGTACCAGAGCAGGCGCGGATCACCCGCTGCATCGTAATCCAGGCACTCCTCAGCAAGATGCATCGCATCTTCTGCTCGCAGCCCCGCCACAGAGAGGATGACCATCAGATGGCGAGCATAGGGTGGCAGCAGATGTGCATGAGCCTCTAACTGTTCAAAGACCGCTTGAGGTAGAGGCCGTGGCCGTCTCTTGATCGGTTTTGGGCGATCCTCGTCGTAGATGAGCGGACGAGCTGGGGCTCCTTCCCACCCATGTCGTTGCATGTAGGTAAACATGGTATGCAGAGCCCCCAGCATCAATCCTCTCTTGTGGGCTGAAATGGCCCATCGCCGCCCTTGTTGATCCGTCCACGATGGCCTCATCAAGAGCGGCTCAATCATCTCCCTGGTAAGCTCGGCAAAGGATGGCATGTCTGGGTAGGTCTGTCCTACTGCCACCAAGAATGGCTTCATGCTGTTCAACATGCGATTAAAGGAAACGGCTTCCCAGAAGCCTACTTTGGCGCGGAAGTACCGCTTGACCAAGGCTCTGAGATCGGGGTGAGGGATACACGAGAAGTCGAGCGTAAAGGCAGCGGCGCTATGATGCTTGGGGTACTCTGCTGCGAGACGTCGCACATCGATGGTGTCCTTGCGCCATTCTTCCTCAGGATGTTCTGCCAGAGGAATAACCCCTTGAA
>WNGR01006652.1_pt1 | contig 12316 bp, 8 predicted proteins | sample 5407581 | NCBI WGS metagenome assembly WNGR01 (sample SAMN13153383, study PRJNA577476) | soil metagenome | isolation source: 80 cm soil or saprolite under Garry oak tree replicate 2 | place: USA:California | collected 2016-06-15
AAGAGAAAGCCGACACTTTAGGAAGACATGCTGTCGCAAACTGTACTGTTTTACTGAATGACGCGGAGGAGCAGTGTCGCCAGGTCCTTCTGGCCTGTCAAGACTTAGCCGCTGGAGCCAGTGTTCCTGCTGATCTAGACGCTACCATATATATAGCTCTGGCCTACCTGGTGCGCATTGCAGTTCAGCGTGCCACCCTGGCCCGGTCAGGCGAATATATAGACACTGCTTATCGCGAACGAGCAATAGCCTCCTCTCTCTGCCAGCCGATTGTGGACTCACTTTCAGAAAGCTCTCTGCCCTGGATGGTAATGCGCAATGTCATGGCTTTGCACTCGGATAGTATAGATTACCAACCTCCATCTTTGCCCCGCTTACCCGGTCTCTTTAACGGGCATAGCACATTTCCGCACAGTCCTATGGGCCAGGTTGAGGTCTGTTTCGCCGCGGGAGAACTCGCTGAGGAGCTTGGTCGCGTTGCAGCATCCTACGAGTACTGCCATGATTGCTACACACGTGCCACCCAATGCTTTCAGGCCGCGCTCGGCATGGCACACTCAATGAAAGAACATGACCCGGGTTACCTGGTACGCTGCTACCAGCGCTGTACCTGCATCCTTGAAGAACGCATGAACGCTTCCCCGGAATTGTCCGATGAGACCATGAGAACGCTATTGAACATCCTCAAAGCTGAACTGGCGCAGGTGCACTATCCAAACGTGGATAAAACGTTACCGTGAAATAATATGCATTAATCCGCAAGTGATTGACCCACGAGATCACCTAAGTTCGCAGATAGCATTGGCTTGGCACGCTGGAAATATGTTTTTGCCGTTGCCGTTGGCATATTCAATGCCTCTGCTATCTCAGAAAAGCTCAATTGACCTGCATAGCGCAGAAAAACGACTGCTCGAAATTTGGGCGGTAACGCTTGAATCGCCTGGTGCAGGCGCTGTTGTAAGTCGTGGCGTTCCGCCAGTTCCTCTGGCTGTGGGCTGCTATCGGGTATACTAACTAAAGATGGCAGCTCTTCCTCGTCATTGCTCGACTCTAACTCGGAAAAGTGAGTGGTGCGCCGGCGATTGCGCTGGCGAATATCATCCAGGCAGCGATTGCGTGCCACCTGGAACAGCCAGGGTTTGAGTGGCTCACCGGTGCGCAGGGTAGAGAGCGAAAGGTAGAGCTGGAGAAATACCTGTTGCAAAATATCACACGCCTGGTCATAATCTCCCAGGAAGTGGTAAATAAAGCTGAAGAGTGGCGTACTATAACGATGGACCAGGACTTCAAACGCCCACTGATTACCGGCAAGCGCTTGTTGTGCCAGCATTCCATCCGACATTTCTTCGTGCTGTATTCCCGTACTCGCTTGTATCTGCATAAATGACCTCTTCCTAATTCACCTCTCGCTTCTGGCACCATTGCTCGTATTCAAGGAAAACACCATTTTCAATGACAAAGAAACCAGGAAGCGTTACTGTAGCCAGGTCTTTTCCTGGCTTAATCTTGAGCCGGTAGATAGCTAAATCTTTGTCCTGGCTCCCTGTGTAGCCGACACGTTGTGCAAAACCACAAATGAGTTCTGGCGCCTTCCTTATGGCCACCTGTACTTTAGACAATGAATGTCTAAAAGTGGCGGAACCTATGCTCGTTGCAGGTATGTATACATTTTCGATGGTTGTCTGCGATTGCGGCTCCATGGGAGTATTCTTTCTTAAATATGGCTGGTCCTTAAACTAGGAAGAAAATTTCTTTAGAATTCCAAAGAATTTTTACATCTCTATCATAAAACACGGATAAGAGATTTGAAAGGTGACATTCTTTAACCCCAAGAAACACAAAAAATATGCTCCAGCTTGCAAGCCAAAGTATATTTTTTGTGTGAGTTGCGGATTTTGCCGCTGCCAGCGGCAAAATCCGCAACTCACACATGAATAGGTGAGCCACCGTAGGCGACGAGTTAGAGGGGCAGGGTAAAATAGAATGTGCTTCCCTTCTCTGGCTTGCTCTCAACGCAGATACGGCCACCGTGCTGAGTGATAATCTCATGAGCGATGTACAGGCCCAATCCCAATCCTTCTACTGTGTCATTCTCTTCGGAATGTGCCCGGTAAAAGCGTTCAAAAACATGGGCCTGTTGTTCTTCGCTCATACCGTGGCCTTCGTCTCGTACCGCAACAATCACCTCATCACCTGTGCGCTCTATGCCTATCACCACTGGCTTCTCAGCCTGGCTGTACTTGATAGCGTTGCTAATTAGATTGCTCAACACTTGTTCAATGCGAGCTTCATCGCAGTTAACCTGTACCTCTTCCTGCTGCGTTTCTAGAGTGATCGGATGGTCAGTAGTGACATTGTGTTGCTCAACCACCTGCTGCACCAGCTCAACAATGTTGACATTTCTCCTGCTTTTTAGCTCAAACTGTTCGCTGTGTATACGGGTAATGTCGAGCATTTCATTGATTATGCCGGTTAATCTTTTGACCTGGTGGATGATGCTGTCCAGGATGTGTTGCGTTTGTCCAATGCCTGTGATTTGATCTTCCTCTTTGCTCGACCTTTTCAGGTTGCGTTGTAGTATTTCGGCGTTGCCTTTGATTGAGGTGAGAGGCGTACGTAGTTCATGGCTGGCGAGCGACAAAAACTCATCTTTAAGACGGTTTAAACGCTCCATTTCCTGGCGTACCTGGTTTTGTTCTGTTACATCGAGCGCCGATACAAGCATGTAACGGAGAGTATCTTGTTTCTCTATGTCCAGGATGGGAATGAGGCTGTAGTCCCATACTATTTCTTGTTCGCCTGCTGCCGGTTTCCAATGCGCTTCCGGTAAACGCGTTGATGTGCGGCTCTCCCTGGCCCTGTTCCAGAGGCTGTCTGCCTCATCACCTGATACGATGAAGGCCAAATCTTGCCACTTGCAACCTATCAGATTGTTGCCATCCGGCCCATGCATACTCCTGGTAGTATGGAAGTAGCGTGGGCTGCCTATGATCAATTCAGTCGTTTCAGCATCAAAGAGGGCTAGAGCAACTCTATATGAGTGGTCGAAAATTAGTTTCAGTCTCTCGCGTTCCTCGTCGATCTCCCGGGCGCGTTGTGCAGTCTCGTCGACAGCATAAATAATTACGCCCGATACTTGCCCGGAGGCGTCGTGAGAAGGCACAAGGGTATACACGAAATAATTGGCTGTAAGCTCACCATCTGGCCCTGGTACAGGTGTGAGCATTCTGGAAGTAACGCGAGTCTCATTTTGCTGGTAGACCTCGTGAGCCAGGCGTACAAGCGGTATGCCGGCTTCCCAGAAGAGTTCAAAAACTACTTCAAGTGGTCGGCCTTTCACTTCCTGCTCACTGAGTATCCCCGCGTAGCGTGGGTTAAAGGCCTCAACCAGCAAGTTCGTTCCACGCAGGACCATAATGTAGAAGGGCGAAAGTTCGACCATCTCGGCAAGTTGCACGCGCTCACTTTCGAGCATGCCGGTCAGCTCTTGCAATTCAGTGGTGCGTGCCCTCAACTCATCGTTGGTGGTCTCTAGCTCTTCATTGGTGGCTTGCAGTTCTTCGTTGTTGGTTTCCAGTTCTTCGTTGGTCGCCTGGAGCTCCTCATTGGTCGTTTCAAACTCTTCGATGCTCGCTTGTAATTCCTCGTGAGTCAGCATCAGTTCTTCATTAGCAACCTGTAACTCCTCATTGGCATCCAGCAGGTCTTTGTTGACATCGTTCAAACGCTTATTGGCGGCACTCAGCTCATTCATGAGTTGAGTCTGTTCAGTCTGAACTGCCTCTAGCTGTCGCCGGACCTGGACCTGTTCTGTGACATCGATGATGCTAATTGATGCCAGCTCTGGCATACCGGCTTCCAAATGCATAGGGGATATCGAGAGAGAAATGAAACGTCCACTGCCTCCTACCGCTATCTCAAGCTCAACTTCCGGAAGGGTGATCATGTTACGGTCGCGAAAAACGGCATCGATGGCAGCACGCACTTCGGAGTATGGAATACCACGTATGGAATGCAAAAAGTCCTGCTCATGGGCGATTTCACGTAATCCTAGCAGCCGCCTTGCTGCTCCATTGGCTGTTAAAACATGGTATGCACGATCAATGACTACTATGCCAATAGGAGAGAAACGGAGCAGCAATTCATTAAAGCGCCGTAATTGCCCAAGCTCCGGTGATAATGCGGGAGAGTCTTGCTCAACTGGTTCTTTCTCGGCGCTCCGGTTAAGGCGATTGTTGGCATGTCCTTCCAAACGAGGCACATTTAAATCAGCTAGATTTGGACGTCGTGCCGCAGGCAAAGCACTGCCCAGGCAGCGATACACCTTCCAGTGCTTATTGACAAGCTCATAAAATGTCTGAAGAGGACGTACGGTTTCAGCTTTGCCCAGGAACAGGTAGCCACCGGGAGAGAGAGAAAAGGTAAACTGGTTGAGTACGTACTCCTGGAGTTCGGGTGTAAAGTAGATTAGCACGTTGCGGCACAATACCAGGTCGATACGAGGAAAAGGAGCACTGCGGCTGAGGTCCTGTTGGCCGAATATGATCATTTGCCGCAGCATTTTTGAAACACGATACCCGTGATCAACACGCTCGAAGAAACGGTCTTTGTAGTCTGCTGGCACGTCCCTGAGCAGGTTTTCTGAATACAAACCCCGCCGGGCAAAATTGATAGCCGCCTCGTCCACGTCAGTGGCAAAGATTTTGATGCTCCATTGGGAAAGCTCTGGCCCGAGCAGTTCGGTGATAAGCATAGCTAGCGAATACGCTTCCTCGCCGGTTGCACAACCCGCGGCCCACACACGCAAGGTATGATCGCGTTCAAGACCCCGTGCAATGAGCTTTGGTAGAATCTGACTTTTGAGGTAGGTGAAGGCATCGGAATCACGAAAGAATTGGGTGACGTTAATGAGAAATGCTTTCACCAGCTCGCCAACTTCCTGCGGATTGGCTTTCAGGTAGTCCAGGTAGTCGTGCATAGTACTACAGTGGGTAACCGCCATACGACGGCTTATGCGCCGGAGGATGGTCGTAGATTTGTATGGTCGGAAATCAATGTTTGCCTGCCGGCTCACCTGCTCAAGGATACTCCGCAGCACATCATCACTCTTCTCCTCAGGCTGTGGCAAACTTTCACCTTTTTTGAGGAGATCGTAGAGCAATGGCCCGATGCGTTCAATAGCCACTTCAAAATCTACCAGGGTTGGAGGCAGGGCCAGGGGCATGGATGGGTAGCGAGCAGTCTGCGGGTCCTGAACAATTACAGTTCCACCTGCATTCTTCACATCTACCGCTCCCGCTGCCCCATCGGAACCGGAACCCGTTAAAATTACGGCAATCAAGCGTTCGCCATACACTTCAGCTGCGCTTGAGAAGAGCATATCCACCGAGGGTCTGGGGCGTTTATTGTGATCTCCCTGCACCTCGACGTCACTATCATCGATAGTGACGTGGCGATTAGCCGGCACCACGTAAATTTTTCCGGGTTGAAGATGAGTGCGTGAATTTACCACGTCAATGGACAACTGGGTGCGCCGCTGGAGAATACCGTCCAGGCTGCTGGGCCGGCTGGGATCGAGGTGTTGGGCCAGCACAATTGGCGCTGGAAAGTCTGCCGGTAAGGTACTCACCAAAATCGAGAGGGCTTCTACACCACCCGCGGAGGAACCGACGACGACCAGGTCACCGGTGCCGGAAGATACATTTTCAATGTCGCTCATTGGACACCCGCTTCCCCTTATCCTTCTAGCTATTCATAACTGTCCCCAATGTGCACACTAAGCGGGGAATTTGGTCTACATTAAAAGGAGAATAAAGCCCCTGCTACGCTCAACTATATGCCTGTGGCCCACGTTTGTCAAGCATTTTAATGCTGCTCCAGCTCGGCCACTATCTTGATGTCCGGCTCATTCTTTAACAATACTCGCCTGATAAGTGCAGCACGATGTAGAGCAGTGTGCTGCTTTTCATCGAAGCGCTTCGCTAACCATTCCTGGCCACGCCTGTGCGCCTGCTGGGCCAACCGCTGAGCAAGGTCCGCGCTCTCCTGTAGCGTCTTCAGTGCAACCCACAATCCTTCCTCCAGGGCGTCGGATTGCTCCGCTAACACGCTCTCGACAGAGAAAGCATGGCCCACGCGGCAGCGAAAGCGCAGCAAATCTCCATCCTGGATTTCCCACAGGACACCGCCGCATTCCGGGCAAGAGAAGGCCGAAGGCGTCCCAACAGACCGGTTGTTATGCATTAAGGCCAGATCCATTTCCGCTAATTTCGTTTCCTTTTCCATATCTTCGGACACAGGGTAACCTCCCTCCTCTTTAGCTCGTTTGTTAGCCAGTTGTCCCAGTTGAGGGCCAATGCTGGCGAGCAGCAGTGTATAGTCTACGTCCACGTTCTCTAACGCACTAAGTGGCATACTGGGATAAAGAGCTTCATTCGGGTCCTGTACGATTGCTATACCGCCACGCCGCTTCACAGCCAGAAGTCCGGCGGTTCCATCGTCTAGTGCGCCCGTGAGAATGACTCCTATCACGCGTGGGCCATATGCTAAAGCTGCCGAGCGGAATAAAGGGTCAATAGCCGGCCGGTGGCGGTTCTCCTTTGGACCACGTACCACACAAACCTTGCCCAGTTCCATTAACATATGATGATCTGGCGGAGCAACGTAAATATGACCTTGCTCGATCTGCATGTCATCTGTAGCTTGAACTGCCTTAAGTGGTCCGGCACGGCTCAAGATTTCTGGTAAAAGGCTCGGACTTTGAGCTGGTATGTGGAGAACTACGAAGACTGCTGCCTGTAAATTGCGCTTCAATGAACGAGCAAGTGTTACAAGCGCTTCTACTCCTCCTGCAGAGGCTCCAACAACGATGATATCGTGTCCAGGCATATTCCCTCCAGGTGACGGAGAAACTCTTTTCGTTCGAGGCGACATGTTTCACAGCGGAACCTGGTTACCTGTCCCCCGGACAGGGTCCCCACAAGGGGTGCCACTACATTTCTTAGCTTCTAGCAATGAACTATGCTTCTACAATAGTATACTCTTTCCCTGACTTTTTGGATACTTTACTGCCGTAGGCAGTCCCCAGGGTTTTGTGTGAGATGCGGATTTTGCAGCCTGCGGCTGCAAAATCCGCATCTCACACATGAATGGGAAGCCGCCGCAGGCGGCGAGAAGTCCTGAAGAGTTACGAATCGCTTAAAATTACTGTGAATGTTGCCTGTAAAGGGGCCTGGTTTGGTCTCTGAATTTTCAACGTGATATCCCAGGCGCCGGGCATAGAAAATGCTGTAACTCGACTAAATGTAGTAATATAGGTTGGATTACCCCCCTTGATGGTTGCATGACCTATCCCCATATCCATCACTTCCATATTGGTGAAGACCTGTACCTGTGCATCCGTTATGAGCTTGCCACTGGTAGTATCCTTCATCGTGACAATGACCGTATTGGCATAATTTACTCGACCGGGCAACACTTCTAAGGTGATGGAGAGATTTCCGACCTGCTTTGTCTGCATAATTTGTGTGGCGGGAGTTGTAGGGGCCTGGTTTTGTGCGTAGTTGATGGCAGGAAAGACAATAGGTGGGGCAAAGAAGGCCATCAAGGCCGCACAGAAAAGTATTCCCGCGCCCAGCCATGATTGAACGCGCAGCGCCTGTTTCAGCCTGCGTATCGTCTGTTCCAATGCCGACTGGCGCGCTCGCCTGGCCGGCATCTCTGCGTCTACGACAGGCAATAATGCTGCCTGCCTTGCAAGCTTCGGAGGTAGCATGAACAGTGCATAAGCGCTGAGCAAGATCATGATCGCGATAAGTATGCATTCGACCAGCAATGTACGCCCATAGGGATCGTCAATCAATTGCCGGATATTGCTCAGGCTTCCCTCGGCCAGGTAGAGTCCACTGACTAGAAATACCCCGAGCGCCCCCAGCATCAGTGGCTGGAAGCGCCGCAAAAGCTTTGTAAGTATCCCGGCATTATGATCCGCCTCGCCAACCGTCAGGAGGGACAGCAGGACGTATCCCAGATAGGCCAGGCTGCCCAGCCATATGCAGCGGGCGCTCAGATACAGCCAGTCCAGGACAATAGCGCTGATATGTGGCTGGGCCAACGCCGCAGTATCTCCTGAAAGTGCCAGTGTAAACAGGATAAGCCCGGCTAGTAGCAGCCATACCACGCTATAGCGCTGCGATGGAGCTGCTACGGCTGTTGTACTCTCCTCTTCTATTGCTTCTGCTTTCGCAGAACCTTGTTCCTGGGTGACTTGTTCTCGCATCTGCCTGAAACGCTTGCCGGGTTGTCTTGCCTGTCTCGTTCCGCCAGGGCTATCCAGCTGGCGCGTTGTCCACCAGAGTAGGCCGAGAGCAGCTAGAATCAAGGCCACGCGCACAAACCACAGGTAGCCATAATCCGTCCGGGTCAGTATCTGGCCCATGTCAGCTAAATCAATACCCCCACCACGCAAAAGCTGGGTAAGCTGCGCTGTGCGAAGTATAAGCGTAATCACCTCCCCAACAAGTAGTGCGCTCAAACACAGCCATTGTAGCGGGCGCGCCTGCTTTTTCGTGCGTACAAAAAGGTCGGCGTTAAGCTCTACCCTATTTAAAATGAGTCCTTCTGTAACGAGTATACCTACCCAGAATGTCAGGGCCATCAGCTCGAGCCATTCCCAGGCAACGGCCAGTATCCCGATGAGATCAAGGCCTGGCAGTATATTACTGGTACTTGGCCCTAAAATGGTCTCCCCGGGCAGTCCTGCGCTGGATCGGCCAATATTAAAGCCAATGACGCCGTGGGTCGTGTGTCCATCAACACTGGCTAAAGCTGTCCACCGCACCGTATAGCTGCCCTGTGGTAACTGATCAGGTGGCATAAGGGGTGTATCCAGCTCGCGTGGGTTGCTAGTAGAGATGCTGCTGCGGGCTGCATTCACAATGCGTTCATCGGGTGTATATACGAAGACATTGCTGGCAGGGCTGATAGGGGCATCAAAAAAGATGCGCACAACTCTCGGTGGGCTGCTGACCGTCGATCCGTCGACAGGATCAGACCCGATCACAAAAGAATGCGCGAGCGCCGCCGGCTGCTGAGATACAGGAGTCAACCAGCAGCATAGCAGAAAAACACTTAAACCCAGTGCTAAAAGAATGCGCCTAAATCGCGAGAACCGCAACAGCGATCGCGTAGGGGCATGGGAGGAGTGGTGTGGAGCGGGGCCCCTTGTGGGTGCCCTGTCTGGGGGACAGGAAACCCGGTGCGGAGGACAGGAAACCCGCTGTGCCTCCACCGGCGTTTGAGTTCGCGAGCCATGCGCTTCAAGTCCTTGCTGCAGAGGAGAGGAAACCGGCCGTACCTCCACCGCCGGGCGGCCACAAGGGCCCCCACCCCACATCCACGCCACTCCCGCCCCTACGCGAGCGAACGCCTTCCCACACAGTTTCACGAAAAATCTACCCATGAGAGGGAACCCCGCTTGTGGGACAGCTATTGCCTTGTCCAAATCCTGCCGCATGATACTCTTGCCATTCCCAGTAAACAACCAGAACAAATAAACCCCTGCAGGTAACTCTTCAGGTCACCTCTCTTCTTGATTACGCACTGCCGGAGGCAGTGCGTAATCTATGTGTGAGGTGCAGACCTGGCAGCCGCAGGCTGCCAGGTCTGCACCTCACACATAAATGGGCGAGCCGCCGCAGGCGGCGAGTAGTCCTGAATAATTACCTTTACGGATTGTACATCAGTTGTACCTTGCTCGCAATATTTGTTTTTGCCGCCTCCAATTGCTATAATGGCTATGGAAATATACTTGGGGGTGAAAGAAAATATGAAACACCGGTGGTACTCCTCGTCTCGCCTACTCCTGTGGACTCATGTGGTGGGTGTGATCGGTTTTTACATACTTCTATGGTTCCGTAGCAGACCCGCTGGAGAGAACACGGGTGAACAGCGCAAGGTAAAGCCAGACTTTAAGCCTGCCGTACCGAAAACAGGAAGAGCGGTTTCCATCATCGTGCCCGCGCGCAACGAGGAACGTAACATCCGTCGCTGCGTTACTTCGTTATTAGAGCAAGATTACGATAATTACGAAGTCATTGTCGTTGATGATGGCTCAACCGATGGCACGGCTGATATTCTTGACGATATCGCACGATCGCACCCACGCGGTAACCGGCTGTGGGTGCTACGGCTGCGCGAGCTTCCCGAGGGCTGGGCTGGCAAGCCACACGCTTTGCATGCTGGAGTGCAGGAGGCTCATGGAGATTGGCTGCTATTTACCGATGCCGATACCTGGCATGCTCCTGGAGCGCTGCGCTTTTCTGTGAACAAGGCGGTGCAGGAGGGAATTGATCTCCTTACCTTGGGAACAGAACAGGAGCTGCCCGGCTTCTGGAATAAGGTCTTGATGCCCATGGCTTACATGGGTATCAGTATGCAGTACCCTGTAAGATTGGTCAATGATCCTCTCAGTCCTGTAGCGATAGCCAATGGACAATATATCCTTCTACGCCGTATCGTCTATGACCTGGTGGGCGGTTATGCGCGTCCCGACCTGCGCAACACGCTGATCGATGATCGCGACCTCGCTTATGTCGTGAAGGAGAATGGTTTTCGCCTGCTTTTGATCAATGGGCGTGACCTGGTACATGTTCACATGTATAGCGGGTTGGGAGAAACATGGCGCGGCTGGCGCAAAAATGCCTACCTGGGGAGCCGTGGCGGCCTGGGCTTTGTACTGCTGCAGCTTCTCGGCTTACCGATGATCTCGGTCGTACCCTTCTTGTTGCCCTTCATAGCCTGGTTGAGAGGAAGAAGCCTGCACAGGCAAGGAATTTCTGTTAACGAAATGAGAGCAGCAGCCTTATTAGAGTTAGGTTCGGCGCTTGCCTATCGTCTCTGGTTAGATAAAGAGTTGCGCGTCCCATGGTACTATGCCTTCACCCATCCCTTAGCGGGTACTCTGTTTGAAGGGATTCTGGCGCAATCGGCCTGGCGCGTGTTGACCCACAAAGGTGTAGATTGGCGCGGGCGCCAGTATTATAACGGAAGTAAAGCGCCTGCCAGAGATACACCGGTTACTATTGGATAATGGGCACATCAATGCCCAGCTGCTGGAGCAAACCCTGGATGCCGCCACCTGGTACCCGGTGAACCATTATCCGCACAATCTTGCCGGCCTGCAATGTATAACTCCATTGCTCTTCAGGCAAAGAGACCGACCTCGCCATTTGTGGAATTGGGGGAAGCCCCAACGGAGGCAGGATAAACCCATCCGTCTGGGTGCCGGTCATTTGAATGGCAGCCTTTACACTATCCTCCTGCTCCAGGTCGTGCACATCTTTTACAGCCTGGAAATGATACGACAGGTTCGGTAGACCCGCCTTCAATTCCCTCATGACCGTCATGAACTCGTCTTTATCCAGCGGCTGAGGTGTCCAGCCGCTGAAGATAAAATCATCGGATAGGTAGCTGGCGGCTTTATCAAACTCTTTTGCTTCCAACGCAATCATAAAATCTTTCACTGTCTCTACTGCACTCATTCTCTACTGCTCCTTCATTCACTAGCCTGTAATTTGCTCTCTATAGTGCACGGTCAAAAGCTTCTCCTGGATGTAACCTTCTAACTTCTCTTCTTCAAGCGGATGGCTCTGATCTCATTATAGAGCGAGGACGAATGGTCGTGTCTGACCTGGCAGCCGATCTGAAATTCTACCGAGAGTCAGGCTGATCTGGACTATTAGCCAGGTTCCACTGAAGTTGTGTGCCGGTGAAGTATCCTAGCCACCAATGTTTGTCCACGGGAGAGAAGAAAAGTAGATCTGTCCGACCTGAGCCTGTGAAATTGCCTGTCCAGAAAGGGCGACCGTCGGCGACATTGCCAAAGCCTGATGAATTATTGGCAAGTTGCCAGTGGAGTTGATTATTGCTGAAGTAGCCAAGCCACCACTCACCACTTTCTGGGTAGTGGAAGAGCAATTCATTGCGCTCCGAACCGGTAAATGTGCCGACCAGTCGTACTATTTGATTTGACATAACTGTCTCTCTTCTCCTCTGATACTACTCTTAATTCTAGCACATCACCTGCTTTCTGTTTTGTAGGTGGCTATCCAAATCGTAGGGCTCCTCAAACTATGGGGGTAATACGCTCGTACTCGTTGCGGCTACGCCGCAGATATTCCTTTTGTACACGTTTGTGTGTTTTGCGTGCGCGCCAGCGCACGCAAAACACACAAACGTGTACTACAACTTGGGGTCGCCGCAGGCGACCCACCTGTACAGGGGTATTGCCCCCACGCTCTTTCTCTCCCTCAGGGGT
>WNGR01008760.1_pt1 | contig 12316 bp, 8 predicted proteins | sample 5407581 | NCBI WGS metagenome assembly WNGR01 (sample SAMN13153383, study PRJNA577476) | soil metagenome | isolation source: 80 cm soil or saprolite under Garry oak tree replicate 2 | place: USA:California | collected 2016-06-15
TCTCCTCATGCGCGCTTTCATGGGGTGGTATCCATGGGGATGCCGGCCTTGCTCGCTCCGGCCTCCGTCTTTCTCCTGTGGCGCCGCTCGACTGACCCGGAGACCGCAACCACCATGGCCGCTCTCATCCCGATTGCCTACTGGGGACCGTTTTTCGTGGCGCTCGTCATTCCCGGTGCGGGTCTGGTGGATCCTGGCCAGCGCCTCACTCGCATTGCTGGTGTGCCTGCGCCCCTCTTGACCGCTGCGGTCACATGTCCACCAGCGAAGAAATCCGCGAGATCCTGGCGGCCCTGGAAACGATGTATCGTGAACTCTTCCCACAGCTCAACTTGCGTCGGTGGACAGGCTCCATCTACACCTGGCTCACGCAGCCAGTTCTTGACCCCACCAGTTCTGGTCGAGTGACGATGGATTACTTGATGTGCGCCGCTTCGGTACGTATCGAATAGCCCCATAGGGGTAGAAAGTTGAGAGCATATGACTTTCTAGGACACCGACTCTACCTAGCGGGGAAACCCAAAGGGGAAAGTAGCATAGTCGGAAAGCGGAGAAGCGTGAAGGTATGTAGCGTAGTTGTATCCGCAAGTCCTGTGTGTATGGTCAAGCCTAGACTGGCTTAAACCCAACTTCCAGCGGTGTAATGTCCCGCCCATCGCACCATACCTGAAGCGATGATGCCGAAATCCGTATGAGTCATCAGGACATACGAAACCGCTAGGATTGCAACCTAGCGTGAACGCTCTCTTCGGCAAGCGACCACCAATGAAGTGGTAGAAGGAAGCGAACGGGAGACCTAGAGCACACTAGACGTTCGATACGTGCAAATGCGGGATCGCCTACCAGGGGAAGACCCTCATGGCGACGGAGTTCCCATAGTAGCCAAATGCCCAGGGTAATGCCTGGGACATGACGAAGGGGAACAGGTATCGTTGAAGAACCAAAGATAGCAAGGTGCGTGAGATGCGTACAGCCCACACTCTCCTCGGACTCATCAGAGAGAGAGGCAAGAAGGGATTGCCTTTAGAGCGAGTCTACAAACTCCTGTACAACAGGAACTTGTACCTCACAGCCTACGGGAAAATCTACCGAAACAAAGGCGCGATGACGCACGGCGTGACGGATGAGACTCCCGATGGCATGTCCCTGGCAAAGATTGATGCCATCATTGAAGCTCTGCGATATGAACGGTTTCAATGGCTGCCAGCGAGACGAACATACATCCCGAAGAAAAACGGCAAGAAGCGACCGTTAGGGATGCCGGTCTGGACGGACAAGCTGGTGCAAGAAGGAGTGCGCCTCATTCTTGAGGCATACTACGAACCGCAATTCAGCGACCATTCACACGGGTTCCGCCCTGGACGCGGCCCTCATACCGCACTCAGAGAAATCCACTACCAGTGGAAAGGAACGACATGGTTCATTGAGGGAGATATCTCGAAATGCTTTGATAACCTCGATCATGAACTCCTCCTCAACTCGTTGCAGGAGCATATTCATGACACGAGATTTATCAAGCTCATGAGAGATCTCTTCGATGCAGGGTATATGGAAGACTGGACGTACAACGAAACGCTGAGTGGCGTACCGCCAGGCGGAATAGTCAGCCCCATCCTTTCAAATATCCTCCTCGACAAGCTCGATACGTTTGTAGAAAACGTGCTCATCCCGCAATATACCAAAGGAGTTAAAAGGAAAGCGAATCCAGAGTACAAAAAACTCATGGGACGCTCCGACCGACTCAGACGACAAGGGAACACTGAAAAGGCGGAAGAACTGAGAAATCAAGCTCAGAAACTCCCCTCAACAGCGACCGACGACCCCGACTTCCGACGCCTCAACTACGTCAGATACGCGGATGACTTCCTTTTAGGGTTCATCGGCCCGAAGTCAGAGGCCGAAACGATTAAGCAGCAACTCAAGACGTTCCTACGAGAAGACCTCAAGTTGGAACTCTCTCTTGAAAAGACGCTCATCACTCATGCGAGGAGCGAAGCCGCAAAATTTCTCGGCTACGAAATCACTCGAATGCACAATGACGAACAATGCACAAAGCGAAGAACCAACGGCGGTTCAGAAACGATGTGCCGAAGCGTCAATGCGCAGATAGGATTGCGTGTCCCTAAAGACGTGATAGAGGCCAAGTGCCAACGCTACTATGGGCAAAAGAAGAAAGCAAAACACCGAGCCGAATTGCTGGATAACGAGGACTACACCATAGTTTTGACGGACCAGCTAGAGTATCGGGGCATCGCCAACTACTACCAACTCGCCCATAACATGTTCCATCTCAAGGAGCTGAAGTGGATCATGGAAATCTCGCTGACCAAAACGTTAGCAGCAAAATACAAGCTGCCAGTGGTAAAGGTGTACGAGAAATACGGGACAACACTCATGGTACAAGGGAAGAAGTACAAAGTGCTCCAAGCCAGCGTACCGAGAGAAGGAAAATCCCCGTTAGTAGCAACATGGGGCGGTATTCCCTTAAAGCGTGTGACGGAACCCAAAGATTCGCCGTAGCGGCAAACTTGTGCTTCCGTAGATACCGGGCAAACTTTGGTTTCAAGCTCTTTCTGAATTTTTGACCGGATCACGCTGAGGTTTGCGTTGCCCCACCCGTTGAGATTGACGAGGGAAGCTTGATGCTTGTCCTTTAGCCGACCCTTGTCCCTGTTGTTGGGCGGGACCGTGTTCCAATCCCAGACGCACTCGCAGTCGATACGCCGCGTTGTCATCTTCTGTCAGTGCTGTCTCGCCGGCCAGGGCTTCGGTCATCATTTGATCACATCGGTCTACTGATAACGCATGCTGTTCAAGCAAGCCGCCAGAGATCGTTGTTTCTCCTTTTTCCATGGCTTCAGCAAGCACGCGCGTCAGCCAATCTTTGAGCACCCCAACGCACCCGACCGTTCGCTCATAGCAATACTCCCAATCCCGGAGTAAATCCGGCTCTTGTTCCAGCGGCAAATTCCGTTGAAAGGCCCACAGCACGCTTTTGAACGCGCGAAGCTCGCTCTCATTGCTAGCGCGATAGCGTGAGAAATGGACATCGACACTGCGCCGTGAGAGCTGGGCACTGAGGTTACGCACGACCAGCAGGTCATAGGTGCCCACCAGAACATGAACCGTTTTCGTCATACTGGCAAGAGATTTGACATGATCAAGCTGGTCAAGCAGTTTTGAACCTCGCGCGGCTTTGGCAATATGCTCGGCATCGTCAATGAGAATCGCTCGCGGTTTGCGAAGCTGGAGGGTGCGTTCGAAGATCAAACGGAGCGCAGCGGTATCGGTTACCCTCATCCGGGAGAGAGGCTCCCGTGCGAGCGTTGTGCGCGTGACCAGCGGAAGATACCTGCGGTAATCGACCGTGTATTGCACAAAGGGGTCTTGCAAGAGAACCAAGGCTCGCTGGTAGTAATCGCCCCACTGAAAGTGACTGAGCGCCGGGGAGACGGCATCCAGCCTTAAGACGGGGAAATGCCCTCGCTCTCGTTCTTCGTGCATCAGAGCGAGTAAGCGCTTTTCAACCTGTGCGAGCAAGGTGGTTTTGCCTACTCCTGTTGGACCGAAGACAAAGACCAGTGAGGCTCCTGCGGGTTCACGTAGGGCATTCCAGACCGCTTGATCTGCCAATCTCAACGCTGGATGAGCGACTGTGTAAGTCTTGAAGTAGTCCAGCCGGGCCTGGGGTGGCTGACGCATGAGTTGAGGCGGAAACGCAGGGGGGATGGCTTGGTCACTCATCAGCGATACTCCTCATAGATCTCTAGCCCTGCATACACATCGGTTTCCTGGACCGCGGGCGCTGACTCTGTCAAAGAGGTGGGGGCTGAGGGCGGATGCTCCAGAGAGGGATTTTGCAACGCCTCCTTTCGAGAAGCGCCCATTTGAGCGAACACATCCTGGGCTTCGGCATCTCGTTGACGTTGGGTGAGCACTGCTTCATGGGCGCAGGCGTCAGCCAGAAACTCCGCCAGCCGTTTGGCCGTAATGGCCTGGTTTTTCCCCGGCTCTTGAAGACGTTTTCTCAGTTCAGCCGTTGCTAAGAGCCGTTCCCGCTCGGAGTGATCTTTGAATTGGAGGTAATACTCCGAAATGCAGGGAATCCAGCGTCCCCGGACAAACGCATAGGCCGTACTGATATCAAAGGGATCGTAGCGCACAGCAACGTGGGTGTGTTCGATGGTTGCGGGACGAAACTCATCGGACCAGTAATACCGGTAATTGATTTTCACTCCGCTCCCTGGTTGTACTTTTGCCGTTCCCTTAGGCGTTGTCGGAAGGGAAAAGAAACGAAAGGTGTCATCGTAATCGATGGCGCAATGGGTTCGTGCGCCCGCTTCTGCTAACCCTTTCTGAAAGGCTTCAGCAGGAGTCAGATCGGTGGCTGGATGGTGACTTTCGTCATATACCTCATACGCCCAGGTCGTGAAGTAGCGGTAGAGGTCACCAAGCGTCCAAATGGCATGCTGTTTCGGATCGACCGATTTGGTCACCTGGCGGACGTGTTTGGTAATCTGGGTGTTGCCAGTGAGGGTATGCACAAATTGGGTGTTGGCCGTGCCAAAAAGCCGCTCAATGACGGCTCCATAGCGTGGTTTGGCCCACGGCCTGCTGGCTTTGGTGCAGGAGGAGTAGGCGAGCAAAGCCTCAAAGTAGACACTGCGAAACTCGGCTCCCCCATCAACCACCAGCGTTTGTGGGAAGCGTCCATAGCGCCAAACGCACTCGCGAAGGGCCATCATACAGGAGCGGTAACTGGGCGGATCAAACGTCAGATAGACCACCAAGAGCCGACGAGAGAACGCATCGGTCATAAACGTGGCCCACGGTCTGCCCAGAGAGCGACCCGTGCGAGCGCTGACTAACTCAAGGTCTAACTCCGTATGATCGATGTGGACAATCTCGCACGGGCGATCTCCATGCCGTGGCGTCGTCTGCTCCAGTTCCCAGTAGAACGGTTCGAGTTGCGCAGCGGCACGTGGTCCTTGGCGTTTGAGCGTTTGCTCGTGCTGGGGACGGTGTTTGATGCGTTGGCAAAAGGTCCTGTAGCTAGGCACCGGGATATGCTGCTCTTGCGCTTCTCGTGCAAGTAACACGTAGACTGCGGAGGCAGACTGCTGCTTGAGCGTCTCGTAGTGCTGGGTCACATATTTCTCAAGCAAAGCCTCGGCCTCTTTGCTGAGTCGAGGAAGGCGATTGCCACTGGTGCTCCACCGCGGGATGAGTCCGAGAAATCCATGTCCATAGATGGCTTCCGCCTCGCGAAAGGCTTCGCGCCAACCACGCAGGGTTCTTGCTGGAACGGTTCTCATCTCAGTCGCGGCTCCTCCAAGCAGTTTGTAGCGCTGCGTAGCCACCTCCAGTTGTTTGGGACTCGCTTTCCTGAGCAATTCGAGTTCTTCGACTCGTCGAACATCATCGGGCACCACCCGAGCAGCGGTCACTTTTTTCTCTCGAAGCAGGGTGTCAAGCACTTCCATGGAGAAATCGACGATGTGTTTGTCGGGAGAAAGCAGACTCACCAAGGTCTCCCCCAGATTGAGCACGCGCCAGGGCTTGCCATCCCACCACAGCATTGTTCCTGCCCTTACCGCAACAACGGAGGAAGAGGCCCGAGGGAACAACTCTCCACACGATTGCTCAAGAGCGACATAGGCTTGTGCTTGCTCACGATCTAAGAACATCTGAACATGTTGGGGGTCGGCCAGCGGCGTTTGGGCGAGGTCAACATACACCTGCTCAGTCGCAATGCAAAAGTAGAGGTCATCGGCGCTTCCCGGAGTCAGACCTTCGAGCACTTCCCGAAGGGTCAGACCCGGCTTTTTCATGACAAGCAGACGCAACGCCTGTACCATCTGGGAAGCCACAGGGAAACAAGAAGCCCGAAGGTAGTCTTCCAGAAAGCGGAGATTGCGCTGATAGACCCAATCGATCTGGGTAGAAGACTGAAGACGATAGAAGAAATGAAGCGCCTGGGCATATTCCTCGCCAGGAGGACACCTCCAAGTTCCATCAACATTGCGCTGGTAGCGATGCGGCATCTGTTCTGCCAGCTGAACCAAGTGGTCTTCCATTTTACACTCAATCCATCCACAACTGTCTTGGCAAATGACAAAGAAGTCTGGCGTGTGCAGAACACCCACTGGCTTTCCTTTTTTGCTCGGGTACACCAGCTTGATCGCCCCAGGCTGGTCGTAAAACTCCAAGACGGCTGGGTCATGCTCAAATTGATAAATGGCCGCAAGTTCCCCTCGATGGCTCTCAAACTGAATAGTACATCCCATTTTCTGACTGGGATAGCGACCACTCACATTGCCAGCACGACCTTGGACCAGCCGTGACGGAGGCGAAGAACGGATTTGGCAAATGACCGCTTTCGCTGGCTCTGAGAGTGTATGCTGAAGGCACCACACTTCCAACTCATCTTCACTTAACATAGGGAGTTCTCCTCATCGACCTCTCGACACTCTATTGCCAATCCTATGTTACAAGATGACGAAGAAGATATCAGAGGATCACGACAAGAGGACTTTTCGGCCAAACTATGAAGCATTTTCTCTCGCCAGAGGCTTGGTTTCTCCGGCAAATTCGGCCAACCTTTGGGTGTTTCGGCCAATCTTTGCCTCCCAGCTTGGCAGATCTTTGGTTCCTGTCACAAAGCGGAATATGAAGGCGACCCTAGAGGAACGGCCATCCCGACTCTACGACAATCAAACGGAACTCGTGCAACGACTCCTCGCAGAATTCTGTGAACTCTGCGGAAGCGAAAAAGATGTAGAAGTGCATCATATACGAGCGATGCGAAAGCTCCACGAATACCCAGGACGGTCAAAGCCAGAATGGGTCAAACGGATGATTGCCCTACGACGGAAGACGCTGATACTCTGTAAAAGATGCCATGAGGCGATAGAGCATGGACTACCGATCACATGGACGCTTATTACTCTCAAAGAGGTCAAGGCCCAAAGATCGGCCAGAATGACCACGATACTAGAGAGCCGGATGTAGCACACAGCAAAGTCTGGCGCCCAAAAGAATCATAATCTGTCGTGCAACATCTCATTTTACCCTCTTTCACCGGTATTTTTGGCTCCCCAAAAAAGGCAAAGTTTGTCCGAAAGTGCACCAGGCGGCATAGATTGTCCGAAAGTCCTCAGGTGGTAAGACTTCACTTCGGTCCTCGTGTGAACAGAAAATACTGTATTTACTTGGATAGAAAGAGGAAGCCTTTCATGCTGAGCAATGAGTCCTTTGAGCAGTGGTGCCAACAACTCAAATTGTCTGAACAAGCGCGCACTATCATCGCTCGCATTCGTGCCTCTCCTCCCTCTCGTCGAGTCCAGGGGCGTGCGGGGAATGTGAGTGGTCAGTATCCCAGCCGCAAAATGGGCTTTGGCATTCAGTTCGAGAGTCGTCGCAACGAATTAGCCGCCATCACGCTCATGGAGCATGATCCTACGGTTCTGGAATACTACGACCAGCCAAAGCGAATCAAGTTGACCTACCAGGGAGCGCACAAACGGGTAGGCGTCTGGCATACCCCTGATTTCTTTGTGCTCCGTTCCGATGGCGTGGGGTGGTTGGAGTGCAAAATGGAAGAAGCCTTGCTCCGCTTTGCCGAGCACCATTCACCACGCTACGTGCCAACTCCTGATGGGAACTGGACGTGTCCGCCGGGTGTAGCCTACGCCCAAAGCGTTGGTCTCTCGTACTGGCTGCGCTCCTCACGGGAGACTAACCCGGTGTACTTTGACAATCTCCGCTTTCTCGAAGAATATCTCATCGGGACACGTGCTGCTGTCCGCCCCGAAACGGTCACGGTCCTCCGCTCGCTGGTCATGCGTCAACCGGGGATGTATCTGCGCGATCTCCTGCGCACGCTGGGTCATGCGACTGCTGACGATGTGTACGCGCTGCTCATTACCGATCAGCTCTACGTTGATCTGCATCGCTTTGACTTGGCGCATCCCGATCATGTCCCCGTCTTTCTCGATTCTGAGGTGGCTCAGGCCCACGCACTCATGACCCCTCAGACCGTTACCGTTCCTCCAGCCCCGCTCATGTTGACCGTCCAGATCGGGATGCTCTTGTGGTGGGATGGCAGCGCCTTCACCCTGCTCAACATTGGAGAACGGGAGGTTGCGCTTCTGACACAGGATCGGCAACTCGTCTCACTCCCACGAGGCGAATTTGAGCAGTTGTGGCACCAGGGGGTCATTACCGGGACCGCATCTCCTGCTGATGAAGAGCGCCAGACCGCCGCCCAAGAGCGCCTCAAGCAGGCAAAGCCCCAGCATTTTGAGGTGGCGAACCAGCGCTACACCGCTCTAGCGACAGCTATGCAGGGACAGATACCGCCAGGTGTCTCTAAGCGGAGCATTCAGCGCTGGCAGAAGCAATTTCGTGATGGCGAGATCGCCTACGGCAATGGATACCTCGGTCTCTTACCAGGGTGGAGCGCCTGTGGCAATCGTCATCCTCGGTTGGATCAAGCGGTGGAGGAACTCCTCGAACGCTTCATTACCACCACCTACGAAACGCTCAAACAACAGCCAATGCGAGAAGTGTATCTGCTCCTGGAACGTGAGGCACGCGAGAAGCATCTGCCCGTCCCCAGTTACACCACCTTTCGGCAACGGATCAAACTTCGTCCGCACCCGGAAGCGACGCGCAAACGCGAAGGTCCGCGTGCCGCAGCAGCGGAGGAATGGTATTGGGAAATCGAGCCACAGACGCCACGGCATGGCTCACGGCCTTGGGGAGTTGCCCATCTTGACCATACGCAACTCGATATTGTGCTGGTCAGTGCGCGCACCGGCAGACCTCTTGGACGCCCTTGGGCCACGTTCTTGATGGATGCTTTTACCCGCCGATTACTGGTGGTCTACGTGACGTTTGACCCGCCGAGTTATCGTTCAGCCATGATGGTGTTGCGCGAATGCGTTTGGCGCTACGGCAGACTGCCGCAGACGCTGGTCGTTGATGGCGGCCCTGATTTTCGCAGCACCTACTTTGAGACCTTGGTGACCTACTACCACTGCACCAAAGCCACGCGCCCCTGGGCCAAACCCCATTACGGGTCCGTTTGCGAACGATTGTTTCGCACCAGTAATACCGAATTCATTCACACCCTTGTGGGCAACACACAAGTCATGAAGCAAGTTCGGCAAGTGACCAAGGCCATGCACCCACAAGAGCACGCGGCGTGGACCCTTGGGGAGTTGTATGCTTTTTTGTGCGTCTGGGCATACGACGTGTATGATCAGGACATGCATCTGACCCTCGGCATGAGTCCGCGCGAGGCGTGGAGGTTGGGGCTCATGCAGAGCGGGGAGCGTGCCCATCTCACGAAATTGTATGAAGAAGAGTTCCGCTATCTGTCCTTGCCAACAACGAAAAAAGGGACGGCAAAGGTCGAGCCAGGGCGTGGCGTCAAGATCCATTATCTGTACTACTTTTCCAAAGCGTTTGATGCCAGAAAAGTGCACGGGACCCAGGTTCCCGTCCGTTACGATCCGTTTAACATTGGCCTGGCCTATGCGTACGTCGAGGGGCGCTGGGTCAAATGCCTCTCGGAGTATCATGTGCAACTGCGTGGACATACCGAACGCGAGCTGCAATGTGCCAGCGCCGAAATTCGCAAACGCTATCAGAATCATCGTGGGGAGGCGGCCATCACCGCAAGACGGCTCGCAGAGCTGCTTGCAAAAGCTTCGGACTACGAAACCGTGCTCATACAACGGCAGCACGACCTAGAAGCGCGTGATGTGTTCACTCTCATGCATGGCTATCAGCAGGCCATGACTCTGGAGGAACTCCCCCCTGCTGTCCTGACGGAAGTCGCGACGGGAGGAGAGAACCAGCAAGAAGACGTGGTTCATGCCCACGCTCTTGTTCTCGACCCAGACGAGGAGGAAGAGTTGGACGACTACGAGGAATATCGCTGATGGCACGTACACCAAAACCTGCGCTGTTCCCACGCGCGTTGCTTGAGCAGCCCAACACAGCTCGCCGTGACTACTTCAGAGCATACACCGTCGCTCACCCAACGCTCGCAACGGTAGATCGTCTCGTCTGGAACGCGATCCATGAACCAGCTGGAGCGCTGTTAGTCCTACTGGCAGGACCAACAGGGGTGGGAAAAACGACGATGCTCGACCACCTGGAGCAGCGCTTGTGCGAGGAAGCGCTGCCACGTCTAGAGCAAGACCCAGGGCATCTGCCAGTGGTGAAATTGTTCGCCGCAAATCCTGCCACACGCCAATTCAAATGGTCCGACTTCTTCACACGCGCATTGCTTGCCATACGAGAGCCGTTGGTGGACTACAAAGTAAACCCACAAGCACTTGCCGAAAGAGGGTCTCCCTCTTTTACGCCCAGGAACAGAGCAGACGTGGCGACCTTGCAACTCTCCTGGGAACATGCCGTCCATTACCGACGCCCAGTGGCCGTGTTCATTGATGAAGCCCAACATCTCGGAAAAATCGGGAGTGGATCAAGCCTGCTTGGACAGCTCGACTTTCTCAAAAGCCTGGCGATTTTGACGAATACTGTCTATGTCTTAGCGGGCACCTACGAACTGCTCACCCTCGATACCTTGAGTGCCCAACTTGGACGACGGAGTATCATCGTCCACTTTCCGCGTTATCAGGCAACGATGCCCGATCTGGTATCGCAATGGCAAGATTGCTACGCCTGCACGGCGGGCTGTGTCGGCCTGCTCAAGGAATGGTTGCTCAAAGCGTTGGCTGAAGCCCTGGAAACCAAGGCGAAAACCATTTCACCAGAGATATTAGCACACACCATGTTCCCTCGACTGCTCTCCGTGAGCAGATGATGACGGAAATTGAAGAAGGTGAAAAAGGATTCACCTACGACGAAGCTGCAGAAAATGAGTTGCGCAAACGTATGGGACTCCCCAGGCGTCGCAAAACGAAGGAGGAAAAGGCAGTGCCAGAAGAGACCAACAAAGAGCAAAAAACGACAAAGAAGCGTGCCTCGTCGGTCGGACATCGAAGACCCTCACATGATCCGGTAAAAGGAGGAGCACAGACGGATGAACAAGCCTGCGCACCCGCTGTATGAGCAGTGGCAATTAGCTCTTCCACTCACACCAGCACCGAGCGTGCTCTACGCCTTGGTTCCCGTTGGCGTTGGAACCCCTCTGGTGGAGTGCATGACCAGTTACATTACTCGACTTGCAGGAGCGCATTGCGTTTTTCCAGGGGTGCTCATGCGAAAAGTCATTGCCCCTTTTGCAGAAAACTCCCTTGGAGATGGAAGGGGCGCAGCAGCGATGCACATTCGAGATGGCAAATCAACGGGGGCCTTTAACTCTACGCAGCAAACGGCCTCGAATGCAGTTCGTGTGCTGGAGAGCTTAACCAGGCGGGGCGGATTACGCCTGCTGACCATGCTCACATGGGCAAAGGTATTTCCTCTGTTCGGCTTGATCCGCCCAATGCGAGCGTGGTGTCCCTGTTGTTTGGAAGAGTGGCGATTGGCTGATCACATGCTCTATGAACCGCTTTTGTGGGCAATACAAGCAGTGAAAGTATGTCCCCAGCACGACCGGTTGCTGGAAACGCACTGTCCGATGTGCAGCAAAACGGCTCCCTGGTTGGCATGGCAGAGTCGGTCAGGATATTGTCCGCATTGCCAGGGGTGGTTAGGGAGCAGTGAAACGAAACAAAAAGAACATGAAAGAGAAGGAGCATGGCTCCATTGGTGTGCTGACCAAGTCGGGAGCTTGCTGGCTCTCGCGCCCACAACCACAAACGCTCCCAGCCGGTCGCGTATTGAAGAAGGGCTTCCTGCAATACTTGAGCAAATGAGTCAAGGAAGAAAGATGACATTCGCACGCCTGGTTGGTCTCTCACCGAAGATGGTAGGAGACTGGTTTTATCATCAACAACTCCCTAGCGTCGAAAATCTTCTCCGGGTTTGCTTCGCCGTGAATCTTTCGCTCCAAGATCTGCTTCTGGAGAAACAGTTCGTCTGCTCTCTTCGCTCCAAGGAGACGCTACCACTTTGGGAAAGCCGTCATCGGCGAGCCTCGCGTGGCTTCTGGAAGAGTGAGCAGATCCGTCAGAAGCTCGAAACTATTGCTTTGAGTGCGCAGATCCCACCTCCATCACTCAAAGCCGTAGCTCGTCAATTAGGAGGAGACCCTCACAGTTTGAAGACCTATCATCCAGGTCCCAGCCAGGCGATCTCTGATCGGTATGCCGCATACATGAGCGCGAAAAAACTAGCTACGGAGCAACAGCTCTGCGCTGAGGTTCAAGAGGCAGTGCGCCAACTCATTGAGCAG
>WNGR01006654.1_pt1 | contig 12315 bp, 13 predicted proteins | sample 5407581 | NCBI WGS metagenome assembly WNGR01 (sample SAMN13153383, study PRJNA577476) | soil metagenome | isolation source: 80 cm soil or saprolite under Garry oak tree replicate 2 | place: USA:California | collected 2016-06-15
TTTTTTGAAAGACGCCCATGTCTGGACCTTCGAATATCCGCAGTCTCTCTAATCGTCGTTCACGGAGCTTATTCTTTGGCAACATGCCCGAGACAGCCTTGCGAATGATCTGAAAGGGTGTCGTGTTACGAAAATTCGTCAGCGGAACGATGAAACGCACCTGGTCAGGTTTCTCGTTCATCATGTCCTTATACTTGGTCTCCTTCAGACCCCCAGGATAAAGTGTGTGCTTTCGGTATATAATTTGATCTGCTTTCCGTCCGGTAACTTTGACTTGCCTAGCATTTGTCACAACCACATAGTCACCACAGTCAACTGTTTCCCATAGTCACTTCAGAGCTCATTAGGAACAAAAAAAGAGAGAAGACCGCACCGCTGGGGTCGTATATGGGCTTATGTTTCCCCATGAGCACAATTGCTATTCTCTCTGCTAGTTTTCCAAGGACACGGTCATTCGCATTAGCATGATGCCATACGCGTGCGTATGCGAGTGCGGTCTAGAAAATTTTTAGATGACTCAAAAATTGCGCCAGAGCATATGGAGAACATACGTTGCCTATGGCTTGAGACATGGTCACGGTTTGGTTTAACTCCCGAGTGAGCTGGCTTTCTAGATCCGGAGCGTTTATCTTATCTTATCAGACCAAGCAAGGAACTGCCGCCGCGTGCGCGTCATACGTCGGCACAGTTCCGTCCCCAACCACCACCATCCCTCACTCATGCTCCGTCTCGGTCTTTTCGCATCCACAAGACCACTCCTTGTTCCCGTTTCCTCTCGCATAACACCCCATGTCTTTTGTCTACGCTCTTTCGGCAGTGCGGCGCGACCACGAATTCTGGAGACACTTCGAAATCGACCTACTCCTAATTTCATTACCAAGCCTTTCCAACAGTCATCTCGAGGCATAGTTGACTCTGCCGTCATTTCTCGTCCATCGCAGACGGAGGCGTGGAGACGCTATGCAATCACAGCTGTACGTTGATCTGATTGGCCAATGTTCGAAAGGTACTTACTGTACTCGTTGGTAGGCCACGATTGCGGGCACCATCGTTGGCGTCGAGGCATTTCTGAATAGGGACACACGTGATAGCCTCACCACATCCGAGCGGTCTTATCTGCATGATTCGTTCAAGTACACGGGTGGTGGGCTTGTTCTGACGGCGTTGGCGGCTCGCGGCATGTTCAGAGCCGGTTTGCCATTCCGCATCATGGCAGCAAATCCTTGTGCGAAACTCTTATTTTCTAATATAATGGTCGCTAAGATGTCTTCTAGGGCTCGTCCTCGGCGTTAGCCTCGTCGGAAGTATCGGCAGCATGATGGGGGTGTACTACACTTCACCAGAGAACACAGTCCAGAAGCATCTGTTCTGGTTGGTGGGTACCACACCAGTACAACCTATGCGATATATCTGATATACCGGTAACACTCCACCACAGAGTTTCAATGCCTGCCAGGCTGCGACGCTCAGTCCACTCTTCTTCCTCAGCCCAGCAATTCTTTCACGAGCTGCCCTATACACGTGCGGTGTCGTCGGCTCACTTTCTTACGTAGGGGCCACCGCAACGTGGGTCCCCTTGAATCATCGTCTTTCATGTTTCCATTTTACTTACAGTTTGCAGCAACGACAAGTACCTGTATATGGGTGGTCCCTTGCTTGCCGGCGTCACGGTTGTTGCACTGACATCATTGGCGCCAATGGCCCTTCCTCTCGGTACGCGCGCCTTGGCTATCACTGAATCTATCTCTCTGTATGGTGGTCTTGCCGTTTTCGGTGGCTTCGTTCTCTACGAGTATGTTTTTAGCTCGTTAGGTTAGTTGGTATACTCAGTGCAATTTTCGCAGCACGCAAAAAATTCTTCATCATGCTCGCCTTGCCGAGCGCGGTGTCATCGCACGCGATCCTATGAAGGAAGCAATTGGCCTCGAGCTTGATATGCTTAACATCTTGTAAGTCTGTGCTAGATTTCGATATATGAATTTACTAATAGCCCGCCAATCTTAGCGTTCGCATCGTGCAAATTCTCACCGTGCAAAGTAATAAGCGGAAGTAGCTGTAACTCTGTTAGGTACAGCAGTTTGTGAAATATTGTTCAATCGTGCTGCGTTCGCGATCTTCTGCCGTTCTGTGTTCGTTCTCATTCGATATCAACATCCTTGCCCAGCATCGTATGTAATTATGATTAAGGCTACCTGCGTTGTTACTATCACAACGATTAGGCCCTCCATCTCCATCTCCCCTTATTCTTTGCGTCAAACCACCTCACTAATGTGACGCATACGCCTGCGGCAACCAAAATTATCCCAGCAAATCCCGCCACATATTTAAATCTAGTTCTTAGGTCGCTCAGCGACCCAGCCTCATGGTTGTTCTGAGTGCCCAGGATCGCGCCCGCGACAGGCGCGCCGAACACCGCTCCGAAGCCGCGTACGAAATAAATCGCAGCATTGGCAGCAGAGTATTGCTCCGCGCCGTAAACTTCCGCGATGGTAGTGGGCAATAACGCGCTGTAGCCACCGGAGCCGACACCGTAGAGGACTACGAAAGCGAGGAAACGCTCACGCCCGGCATCGAGCCACAACGTGAGCACAGTGATACCAGAGAAGCAGACCTGCGTTCGGAAGCCGTTGAGCGTTTAGAAAGCAGAGATTTGAGAGGAGAAAACTGTACGCACGCATGCGATCATTGTGTTCTGTCGTCCGACATAATCAGCTAGCAGCCCTGTGGTGACACGTGCCACACTGTTGGCTGCGTTGTTCACGGCCAAAAGCATGCTAGCCATCTGGGCCGAGAAGCCCAGCACTGAAGTCGAATATAAGGGTAAATAGTATAAAGGTATGATGTTCCCTGCTGCTTGAAGGAACGCGGTACACAGCTACGAACTTGAGCGATCTGCCGCACGCAGGTGGACGCACATGGCTGCACATACCTGCAGTATGAACGCTCCTCTCTTGGCGAGGGCGAGAGACGGTCGCACCGGACTATACCCTGGGGGGCGGCGAATTACGAAAGAGAAGGGAATGAGGACAACAAAGTTCCACACTCCAAGAATACGCAGGGTCGCAGGTGCACCCCAGTGATCAAATAAGGCCTGCGTAACGGGTGCGAAGACTAGTCCACCTGCCCCAGAGCCGGAGAGAGCGACGCCCATTGCAAAACCGCGGTGCTTATCGAAGAACGGCGGTGTTAGTGATGTCATAGGGTAGTACAACATCGATGAGCCGACGCCAAAGAGAAACGCTTGCGTGATGAAGAGCTGCCAGAGCTGATTGGGATAAAAATGAGTATTCAAGACGAGAACCGCAATGGTCTGCTACAGATACCTTAGTGGCGAAGCTCGAGAGAAGGAGCCCTAAGCTCATTATTGTCGCCCCGGAGAGGCACATCAGGCGCAGGTCGCACCCACTCGAGATTATCAAGCTGACAAAAACGCTCCCGCTCCACGTAAGGCCGCTCCCAATCGTCCCGATGAGTGAGACCATGGCGTACTGTCCCCGGGCGTCAACAATTGGACTGTCCGGTGACGTGTAGTAATTCTGCGTGTGATTATATATATCGCGGCTCAGGGGAAAGGTTATTGCGAAGATTTAATTGGCGGACTTGCCTGAAAGACCCCATAGCTCTGGTTCATACCAATTGTCTGAAACGTTGTCATAAATCCCGCAAGAAGTAGTGTGAATTGGTACAGTCGTGTTGGCCGCAATCCGTCCACGGTGCTTTCTGACCATATCGAGGCGCGCTCGCTGTCCTTCGAACTACTGGGTTTGACATTGTAATTGTAACTCCCTTCGTCGAATGTCGAAGACGACATTGCAAATAAATGAAAATCGAAGAGGGTAAAGTGTTGGAATGATCCCCGCGTTTGACCTGCACAGGGACTCGACCAGAGGTGGAAGTCTAAACGCCGAAAATGTGAATCTCCCCACGTCTGGGCCGCTAGAGCTGACTACTAGCAGAGGGGGCAGAGATTCTGATCCTCACGAAACACAGCCGAGCAAGATGAAAGTGCACGAGGTTACTGTAACCTCCGTGTCATCGGTCGGCCTTTATAACGGAAATAATAATCATAATAATCAAGCAACCGGAGAGATAGGGCATACCGCAAACACCTCCAAGTTAAGAATACCCTCAACGGATGAGTGTCGAAAGGGGATTAGGCCACTGTAAGGCCTTCCCGATATCCCTTCCCCGCGGGCCATCTCGTGGCAACAAAATTAGGAAGGGTCAAAAAAGGCTCCCCCGCTCAAAATTATGAGGTCCCCAGGTCGCAGGGAACGATGGTGTTGCCCCATTTACAATATTTCCGTGGACGACATACTTGCCGCGGCCGTCTCGTGATGAAAGGGGTGGGGAGAATCTGAATGAGATCGTCCCGTGCACGTTGTCTCACATGCGGCCCCGACTCGGAAAACACTAGCCACAGTACCATCGATTGCCGTAGTATCCAAGGTAAGGTGAAGGGCCGAGCAGTCTGCCATGGAATACTGTACGACAGGAGCCTGCAGGACGATTACGGAACAGGCGCCTTGAGGAGTGCTGGAGGTAATGTCATTAAGGTGGAAATCAATGAGAATTACGGTTCAGAAGAGCATTGCGGCGCTAGCCTCGGTTCCTGCTGGTGGGTTGTGCTCATCGTACACTGGTCATGGTCGTGTGGAGTCCGAGTGGAACGGACAAGAACGACGGAATCAGAGCCAAACCCTGCCTACTATGGCTATGGGAAGTGGAACCCACGTCCCTACATAGGGATCCACCTGGCTCGACAGCACAATCCCCGGGGTTCTTGCGGCTGGCTTCTTGTCCACACCGTGGGGTTGCGCGGTGCATGGGCATCTGGGACAAAAACGCTAAAGATATCAAGGTTGAAATTGCAATTCAGATCGACTTGGATCTCATCATCTCATAAAAAAATTCTCGCAAGAGAGTACCCCAGCAGTACAAGAATGGCATTACGACTGGCCCACCAAACCTAACCTCTAAAAAATCTGCTCACACGAGCGAAATTCGGCTCCACGCAGTAACCGGTAGATACAAATGACCTCACCTCGAGAACCCAGCCAGTCCCGCCTTTTTCGAGAGCCATGTCGTCAACCGTCGACCTTGTCTCAGATTGTTCCGAGGGGAGAACGGGCTTCCGTCTGCAGGGTGTAAAGTGTAGGGAGGACAGCGAATGAACACATCTCATCGGCGCAGAAAAACTTTTATGTAATTGGTAAGATGCACTGTGGTTCGTTCGGGAAAGGCGATGTCACTGTCTTGGATACCGTGTCGACCCAGTCGGGTGTTACCGAAGCGTACCCACTTGGTTCGAAAAAAAAAGGAAGCGTACCCTTGAGCGTACCCACAGAAGTCAGCGCATACTCTCCGCCAATCATTTCGGCAACGCCAATCATTTCGCCTGGGCACTAGGAACTCGAAAGGAGGATGTAGATTATAATGATGTCGTGGTGCCTGAGCAGGAACGCGACGTGGATGTAAATATTGAGTTTATTGGTGGTGATTACTGTGCCTACCAATGTCCACTCCCTCGTTACTGCCTAGAAGTACTGTACCACAATAAGATCCGGTACGTTGTGCGGCGTCAACTCAACGAAGCGAACCGTCATCTACTGTCACGGTAACCTAATTTTCCCGAACATCGTGGCTTCCGGTTTCCCGGCCCGGCGGTGTGAACTCGTTTGAGAGGTGTTGGTGTGCGTTCTCCCATTCACCCACTCGAATGTCGCGTTACCCGAGTCATCTCTCACCGAATATCACACCTACAAAGCCTACAAAGTCACAGAAATCACGCGCACGCCGAGAGCCATCCGGCGTTTTCTCTCTTTTTCAGCCGCAGCAGATCCAGCAGTTCAAGGAGGCCTTCTCCCTCATTGACCAGGACAGGGATGGTTTGGTCGGGGAGCGGGACTTGAAGGATACCTTCGCTAGCTTAGGTGCCCAACCTCACGCTAAATGCCGTGGTTCCGTGCTCATTCCTTTCGTGAACAGGCATCGTGCCGTCGCCAGAGATGATGGAAGAGTTGCTCACGTCACGCCCAGGGGAAGGCGGCGTACAGTCGTCTTCAGAAAATACGCGCGACCGCGGGATCAACTTCGCCATGTTCTTGACCATGATGAGCGAGCACCTTTTCGAGTTCGACGCTGAAGCGGAGTTATTGGAAGCATTCTCATCTTTCGACGAGTCCGACTCGGGAACTGTGAAGTGTGATGAGATGAGAAAGTGGCTGAGCGAGACCGGTGATAGGATGAATCAAGCGGAGGTATGTCGATTATCACCCTTCCAAAATCTAATTTAAAAGACCCTTTTTTGCAGATAGACAGGTTTCTGAAGGGTTCGTTCGCTGATCGCCAAGGAAACTTCAACTACAAAGAATGGGTGAAGGTGCTCCGAGTAAACGAAGACGATAATGATACGGAGGCTCGGGCGTAGACGTAATCTGTCTTGTATCTAAGTACACGACGAGGGACAACCGTGTACTTTATTCAATGGTCCGTGGCCAGTGGCCTTACTCTTCTTTATTCCATTATTAACGTACACTTAGTTGGCTTTAACATTTTGTATACTAGTAACTTCGCACATACATATTCAGCGCTCTTCAAGAGGTCTGGGGACCGTGCAGAATGGGCCACGCAGTCTGAAAGCCCCTTCGATGTTATTTTTGCGTTTTTCCTCCTCGGCATCATGCTGAGTTGTCTCACCGTAATGAATTGGCAAAATTCTTGCCGTCACCCCAGGCCCAGCGTTCAGCCCTTCTTTGGCCCTAGCCGCAATGAACAGCGGTTCGGCGGGTCTGGCAATTTCGTGCGCTCTACCGGCGCTAAGCGGAATCCATATTCACACCCTTTCGTTTTCACGCCACCTGAATTATGACATCGGTGATCCAGTCGGCGTACCTCTTTAGCCTGGCTTGTTGGAGACAGCCTAACGCGTTCTTCGCCCGTGGCGGATGAGAGTGTGTTCTTCAAGCACTTACCTCTCCCCAATAGGATGTACGATTCATTGTCCATGACGGCAGACGGCCTCACCCGGCTAGACGACTCGGTGGTTTATGCCTCAGCCCTGTGGCACCCCTATCCTTGTCACGATGCCGTACTTACAACCATCCTTCGCCATCGCGACCATTCAGAAATGCAGCCTCACCCAGACCGACCTTAATCTAATGAAAATTGAAATGTCATTATATCTTTTTTCATAGACTTTTGGCCATCAAGGTATTGGCGCCGCGGTCACCCGTACCAGACTGCCCTTACCAAAACATCCACCAACCAGTTACGCCCTGTTATGTGGGTGGCCAGGACATTCCCGTGCCAGTGGACTGTCATACCCATTCTGATCAATTTACCACCACCCACCCATGCATTCACAGTGAACACATCCTATATGCGCCCAGATCTAGCTGAGGAGTTTGGCTGCCAGTGCGGCCACTATTTTCCTACACAACGTAATCCAATTCAGTTTGGTCAGATTTTCAGACTGAATTCAGAGTGAATTGGTACAATGCCTGCAGCAACCCCGTTACATCCATACATATACGCTTCTTCCTTATTCTTTACACATCCCACCCGCTACCCTTAAACGCCACTTCTTTCCTTCAACAAATGCGAGCGTGTATACGCCCCAAAACGGTGGGATGACCTCCCTTTACTTCAGTGAGTCACCATACTCAGTCTTTGGTTCATACGCCGCTCTTCTCTTGCCTCCGCGGCCATTACTTTACTTCAAGCATGAACACTAGATATTACAGCCGTTTTCAAATCGATGGAGCGCTTTCCGAAAATAGCTTGGGTAGGCGGGGTTTCGGGAACTCCCATCGGCAGAAATGCCGAGTCTTACTTGAGCCTTACCTTTTTTTTTCGAAATGTTTTGGAAATAAAAAAATGATTAAAAAAACATAAGACCAGTTATCCTCATTCTCCGCTCAACCCCGCTACCCAACTTTTATTCGCTCCATCGATTTGAAAACGGCTCACACCTGCGTGTACGATTTAATTGTTCTCGGGTGTCACGAATTTCAAAAAAGAAAGACAACAACTGTCTTATTCCGTCTGCCTGAAGAGAGGATCCCATCACCACCTTTCTCCCATTGAGTCAAATCCCATTCGCAATGTAACTTAGAATGTTTCTCTCCGCCCTGAGCTCATTGGTTCGCGGCGACGCTTCTTTCCAACAGAGACCAAACGATCGTGTGTCGTGTGTGCAGAAATTGCGTCTGCTGGTTGCTGGCACCCTCTCTCACCACGTTCGCACTCTCCTCTGTTTCTGACCGCTGATTTCTATCCACCGCATATGTAAAATGCTCAGGCATTAGGAAATATACAACTTCGCCAATTTTTGATTTCGGGGCGATAAAGGAAAAGACTGGGCAGTTCTGGCCATACCTACACTCTTCACGGATGAGCATCACTTGTTTTCAGACGACCGGCCTATTATGGCCTTGGGGTTTCACTGACTTCCTTGCCCCCCCTTCTCACCGACTGAATGTTCCTCCTCTTCCTCTATATCAAGAACGTCGTCATTTCTCCGGTGCTCCACAGCGTTTTCCACGTCACACTGCCAGCGCCATGCTTCCTGCCCTAGCTTCTGCACCCCGCGGGTGTACGTTCTGGAGAATATGATTACCCGCTGGTCTTAAGGCTGCCTGTGTTGGCGGTGGTTGAGGGGCGCGGGTTGTAGCAAAAAAAACCGCAGGAAACGTTGACGTCAATAGGGCTGACGAGACATATAGTCATACTTTATATTACTTGTCCCAACTAACCAACTTACCAATATCACCAACCGTAGCACGTACCTGAGTACCGTGTGTTGTGTATTGAGGTGTAAGTCTCTTGGCCGCTGCAGTGCAACTTGGCCGCGCGCAAAAGTCCGCAGCGTGCGAGCTGCGAAGTCAACTTATCAGACTCATCCATCCCCATCTGCGACTGATAAACCCGGGGCCGTGTTGATGCCCATCGTCCGGTCGGAGTCGTCTCGCTATCATGGTGTACATCAGCTCGTGGCAAGAGTACCAGGAGGCTGCTGAAAACTTGTACACTAGCTCGCCTCGAAAGGTATGCCTCTGTTGGTGTGCCAATCGCACTCTTGCGATCAACCCTTAGACTGACGTCTGGAAGACCCGATACAGCGTGAAATGGAAATCCTCAGAGGGAAAACTTGTCCTCAAAATCACCGACGACGTGACAGTGCGTTTTAAAAAAATCTCTTTTTCTTTTCAAGCGTGTTCACTTGCTCAAAATCAGTGCTTGAAGTTCAAAACACATTCTTCTATCTTCCTTGGCCGCTTCGAGGCGCTGAATCGCTCTCTGATCCAGAAAATGACGAATAGTCCCCTAAAACCCACTTCAACAGCCCCTTCGGCACAGCCCTCGCAAGCCATTGCGGCCTCGCCTGTTATGCAAGGTTCAAATCTATCTGAAACCCCGGTCCCGGCGTCGGCACCTTCTGGAGGGGGGGTGAAGAAGAAGAAAGGGGGGAAGCGAAAATAATAATTTAGCGACTGGCCGGTTTCTCTGAACCGAACGCGTGGTATATGGAGGTGCGGGTAACGTCGAACGCAGTGCTAGCGTATGTATCCAACTCAGATGATGTCTATTCCACCCCCTCCTGTGAGATACCATCTGCCGTAAACTATAATTACAGGTGACAAAATTGACATTTTTCCGAGAGTGTCGCCTCTTCGCCATCCAAAACGAGGCAGCCGCCTCGTTGCTAACCATCCAAGTCGAGAAGTACACCTGATGGCTCTAGGCCCTCGAACTGGTCGGAGAATCCTTGGTAGATCAGATTACCCCGAAGGAAGGTCCGCTCCACTCTCCCGGAGAGTACCAGGCCTTCATACGGCGTGAGTTTGTTTTTGAACCAAAGTGATCCCTTCGTGACCTGACTCTGCGTTTAGAGGAGTGGAGGTTAGAAAGATGAGACCTCACGATATATTTGGCATCCGGGTCCCAAACGATCAAGTCGGCATCATATCCAGCTGCGATCTTCCCCTTCCTGTCGGCGAGACTCGCGTGACTTGCCGTCTTCTGGCTCGTCCATTGTAGAATCGTTCCGATGGGCACGTTGCGCTTCCGTGCTTCCGCCCACAGCAGACTCAAACCAAGTCCGAGTGTACTTATGCCTCCCCATGCCCCCATGATGTCACCATCTTCCAGCTTTTTCAGCTCCGCAACGCACGGACTATGATCTGAGACGATACAGTCGATAGTGCCATCGAGCAAGGCGGCCCACAGTGCCTCGCGATTCGCGTCGTCTCGGATTGGTGGGCAACATTTGAACTCGGGGCGGCCATCAGGGATGGTATCTGAGGCTAGGCAGAGGTAGTGAAAGCATGTCTCAACAGTGAGCTTATGGCCGGCAGCCTTGGCGCTGCGAATGATTGGGAGGGCACTCGCCGCAGAAAGGTGCACAATGTGACAACGGAGGGCGGGATATTCCCTTTGCAGATCGGCGATGCGCGAGATAGCGTCCACCTCAAATGCTTCTGGACGCGAGTTGAGAAATGTGCTGTACCGCGTCGGGTCTTCGAGGCTCGGCGGCGCAGAATGATTGTCTACCTCGGCATGAAACAGGAGAACAGATCCCGTGTCCTGTGTCTTGTTGGCCGAGACACCCCGGGAGAATACTGCAGACACCCTCATACCTTGAGCGCGTCCATGGCAGGTCGCAAATCACTTTCAGAAACGCATGGGAATTCCTGTATGGTTGATCGTTGAGCACGAAGTAGGCCCATTGAGAGAAACCAGCCAGAGAGGTCTACCTCGACACCACTTTCAATCATGAAACATTTGAATCCCTTGACACCAGCGTCCACCAATTTGACCAATTCGCCCTGGGCAGGCACCGTAAACCTCATAAACAATCCGGGAAAATAATGTATTATACTTGATTGCCGGGGATTACACCACCCCAGAATGCGACATCTGTCCAGCACTGCGAGCGCGCCGCATGACGCTTAACCTCAAGATTATCCACTGAGGTCGTCGGCGGGATCGAGTTGAGTGGCATGTCCACAACCGTGGTGACCCCCCCAGATGCTGCTGCACGAGTGCCTGTCCAGAATCCCTCCCAGTCCGTCCGTCCGGGTTCGTTAAGGTGTACATGCGCGCTGAAATAATATTCACCCGAGTGATCGGACACGCGAACACGACAGGTCGAGACTGCACGTACTCGACTAGCCCCGGAAGGAGATATTTGTCGTCGTCGACTTCCAGCCAGTGATCGTCTGTGATCTCAGGATAATCCGTCCTGACAAGTCGTCCCGCATGGACCTCGATTATCTTTCCTGTCTTTGCAGAGACTAGGACAGTTGCAGGCTGCGGTACCTGGGATCCAGGAAGTAGTACATTGTTTCCTGTGTAGACTCGAGTGTGGACGTCGACCGTGACGGTCATCGTGCAAGTATGCTGGCGTGTCCTGGTTAGGGTTCCCTTTGTCGTTGTCCCGGTTCCTCACTCAAATATGCACTCATCGGATTGGTCCATCACGCGCCTCTGCCAGTGTAGTACTCTACCATCGCTCCAGCATGGTCCAAGAGACAGTAATCTGCGAACAGCGGCGAGGGTGCTGATAATGAGCTTCAGGGTGCTTGGTGGTCGCACCTCGTCTAGAGTCTACAAGGGTACGCCTGGCCACGGTCGCGGCATAAACACAACAGACGCTGGTCTCAACTCTACTGAATTCTATGCTTAAGCGCCGCTGCACCTAGTACTCCAGGCCGGGGAATACACACATGTACATTGGGCCTTTACCCCGTCGACTGGAGAACTGTTACTGTAAAACACGACTGCGTTACAAGATCGTCTCAACGACATCGTATGTTGGGCACCTGGTTCGTCCTCGGCCCTTCGGTGACGGGCTGTGACATCCATTTGACCTTTGACCTGACTGGCCGGGGAACGACAGGGTACCGACAATTCCATCTCGGGGATGGCCCGAAGCCCCTCCCAAGGGAGAGAAACGTGCAGACTGAATTATCGTGGATCCCAGATCTAGGGAGAGGAAGGTTCGCAAGGGCCCGAGCACGATGTAACTATTTCGCTTCTTCAAAGAGATGAGAGAACGAGGTCGGGTGGCATCACAGATAGTCGGTCACCCGTGCAACGGGTTGATTGAGGTCAGGTACACAACACCGGCGGGACTAATCGGCGCGTACAGGCGAATCGACTACTTATGGTGCTGTAGCGAGTAATAGACTTCGACCCTAGGGGAAGCGTAGATAGTATTAAGAGAGATGAGAACAGGAAACACGATAGAGACGGAGACGGAGACGCGACGCAGACACGGACGGAAATCGTTAACGCAGAAGTAAAAGCATG
>WNGR01012157.1_pt1 | contig 12312 bp, 10 predicted proteins | sample 5407581 | NCBI WGS metagenome assembly WNGR01 (sample SAMN13153383, study PRJNA577476) | soil metagenome | isolation source: 80 cm soil or saprolite under Garry oak tree replicate 2 | place: USA:California | collected 2016-06-15
GTAATCGCTAAATAGGAGGAACGAGAGAGGGAGAGAGGGAAGAGGACAAAGTACAGTCGTAGAGGGTGTCATAGTTAGAAACTACCGCAAGTTTTGTACAGGAGTGACCACAGGAGTACAGTAGATAGACGAGTGCTCGGTTCAATTGCCCGTCAAATTCCCGCGTCGGCTTGGAGTAACACCGGCAACTGCCGAGGCCACCTGAACCCTCGCCAACAATCTCGTTACCAGCACCATGACTTCGTCTCCCCGAACGTCCACTGCACATTGTCTTTCCTTTCCCCCTAGTTCTCCTTCCTGGGCACGCATTACTCTCCATGTAGCCGGAAAACAGGCTGACACTTCCAATAGTAACCCTGCTGACGTACCTCCATTTCGAGCGAGGAAATACCTCTGTTAAAATGTAGGGTATCACCGCATGCATCCACCTCATCCTTCCTCTCACCCAGAGTCACCCGCTCTGATGAACCTTACACAACTTTCACTGGCATCGACTCTGAGTAATCAACCACCCGCTCCTGACCCATGCCCTGCATAGACGTCACTCACCCCGCAACCGTACCCAATGCCGACCCCCTCCCCTCCCAAATCATAGACGCCGTTCAGGTGTTTAATGCTGCCCCCATCCGCCTTTCGAGCACTTAACCGAGGACACCTTCCAGTCAGTCCACAAACGTGAGAGCTGGTCCCGCATCACACACCTCGTCGACAGGACCGAGCAACATATGGCCATTGCTCTGGTTGTGCTATTGTCTCTGCAGTCGGCGCAGAACACGTTGATAAGCTCGGTAAGTCTGCCGTCCTGTTCCGGTCTCCCTCTTCTATGCGGCGCTTCGCCTTCTTTTAATTTGGATCCCGCCGTCTGACTGAATGTCTCTGCCTCGAAACGCAAACGCTCTTCTCGCCCCCCCCTTCACCTCCATCCACTCTTCTATGAAACCAGCTCCTCCCTCATCCATACTGGGTAACTCCGTAGGAGAGCATTGGGGTCTTCCTATCCCCAGAACGCAGCCGCACCCGTCCAACAGAACCAACATACCTTAGCTATTCCAAGTGTCACGCCCCCCAGTTCCTCTCTTGCATTTCAGCAACGCTTTTGACCTAAAAGCTCAAACGCGCAGCCTTAGATATCTCGCTACCTATCACCGAGGTAGGGGAACGGAACCGGTAGTTGAGTGCACGAGACGTCACCACACCAAACAGAGGCAACACGTATCATTTATTCTGAGCACCACGTCTTCCAGTTCTCCTTAAGCATCACGCTGACATCGTTAGTCCGCACGTTCGTGGACAGAGCGTAGTGCCAGACTCAAGGCCAGACTAGGCGACAAGCCGCATCGCAAACAACCTCGCGCAGGAGGGTAGCTCTGTTTTCATGAAGTCGCCGATGGTGATCTCGTGCTGTTCTCCAAATCGCTCTATGTTGAAGGTGGGTTGTCGGACAGAAGATGAGGATAGGGCCTCAGCTCTTCGGTTGACTATGTTTCAAAATCCGCATGCACGCCTGCGCCTTATGGCCAGTTATATGCCAATGTTATGTGATCGTACAAAATGTGTCCAATTGTGAATGAGAAATGCGAGTTTGAACGCTGGGTGCGGGGAAATTCACCGAAGGGAAAGTGGGGCCTCCTTGTTCTGGCTCTCTGGGTTATCGTGCATGCTCATACTTTGGTGTCTGGAACGAATGACCTGAAGTGTGTTGAGCGACAGAAAGCTCCGATTTGTTGTTTATAATAGACCCGCCGGGCCGATCCCGTCCGAGTCGCCACCGCCACTGGCAAGTGCCTTTCGGCGCATGTTACTAGTCAATGCTACAGTCTTGACTCGTACCGTGACGGTGGTGCCGTATTCAATGCGTATTTATCGTCTATGTCGAGCCGGGTTAGATATAGTGAGAGGCTGGAGTCACTGGTCACCTCAGGGTGTTACTTGCCACTTCTCGGGCTGCTATCTTTGTCATACACAGGGCAGTGCAGAGGCAGTGCGAGAGTTCCCAATCTTGGGGACCTTGGCCTGGAGTCTACTGAGAGGCTCTCGTGTTTCCTGCTCGAATCGTTTCGCACACTTTATCGTCTAACAAACTGATCGTCCTCAGCACTATGTTTCTGCCTTCTCAAACACCTGCCCCATCTGTCCGCTTCAAGTCGATTCTCGATGACGCCTTGAACAGGTACAAGCAGAAGACAGGGAAGGATTTTCCAGCACAATGGTTCGACACTGGCCTGACAAGCTGCGAGTCCGTCGATGCCGTCCTGGGCATACTTCAAGGTCAAGCCAAGGCGCTTGAGAAAACTAGTCTCGGGGATCAGAAGTTGATGAACAGGATCTGGTTGTCGGTGGATGTCCTCTCTACGGTTTCTGCGACACTCGGAGAGGGTTTTTCCCTGGTACGTATCAGGGAACCAGTTCGTTACGAGTCGAAGTTCATTCTGACGTTATTGTGCAGGCGTTCCCACCCGCGAAGGCGATCGTTACTGGAATTAGTGTCCTCCTCTCTGTCCGTATCTTTCCCTGTTCCTGTCTGTCAGCCCTTTTAATTCCGAAACTTGATAGGCGGCAAAGGGTGTCAAGGCGAGCCACGATGCGCTCGTTGACCTCTTTGGGCAAATCGAAGACTTCTTCAAGCGCTTCAAGATCTATATTCAAGGTTCTCCGACCATTGAATTGGAGGAGGTACTCGTGAGGGTCGTGGCCGAGGTCCTGTACATCCTTTCCATCGCAACGAAGGAGATGGAACAAAGTAAAGCAAGTAAGTCAGTTCTGAAAGATATACTTATTGCCCGACCACCCTCACGTTCTGTTCAGAAAAATATTTCAAGATACTATTGGGAAGAGCAGATGTCGAGGATGCCCTGAGGAAACTGGATAGCCTGATTCAGGGAGAGTATGGGATGGCGATGGCTGAGATTACAAAGGCCACCAAGGAGCTCAAAGACGGTGCGCGGCCTTATCGACCCGGGACGACTTCTCGCTAAATATGGTCTGCCTAGATGTCGAGAAACTTAGCGCAGCTATCCAACAGATGGCAAAAAATGCAGGAGAAGAAGAGTGTCCGTGATCCCTTGTCCTATTGCGTCTGTTGTGGAGACTAAAACCCCGCTGCAGGGAAGCGGATACGAAAGGACGCCCTAAGATGGTTCTCTCCCCCGGACCCGTCGACAAACCACAACATCGCGTGGAAGGCCTATCACGAGGGATCAGCCATGTGGTTCTTTGAAGGAAGCATTTTCGTCGACTGGATGTCAACCGGTTCCCTCCTTTGGGTCCATGGAAAACGTACGTTCCTCTTCTCTTTCGCTACTCAACTCCTGACGGTTTCCAACTTGCTCAGCGGGCTCGGGGAAGAGCATTCTCTGGTCCGTCATTTCCCAACCATCGTCACTGAATGCGAGAACTCATATTGACTACAAGCTCTGCGATCATTTAACACATCATGGCCCGGTACGAGCCCGGACAGGCCCCCTTAGTCTATTACTACTTTGACTTTCGAGACGAAGAGAAACAAAACGCCCGCAACCTTATCACTTCACTTCTCGTCCAGCTGTCTGCTTTTTCGGACCCTTGCTGCGACATAATCGCCAATCTTTTTTTGACACACGGGAAGGGCACACGGAAGCCCACCGATGACGCCTTGACGAAATGCCTAAAGCGGATGCTCTCGGTCTTAGCCGAATACCCAATTTACATCGTCGTGGACGCACTCGATGAATGCCCTGATGACTCTGGGTGGCCAAAAACCGCGCGAGCGGAGGTCCTGCACGTTGTGAAGGACTTCGTTGGCCTGGATTTTCCGAATCTGCGCATTTGCGTTACTAGCCGCCCAGAAGTTGACATCAAATCTATTCTCAACCAACTGACCATTCACGCCGTTTCACTTCATGATGAAAGTGAACAACAGGAGGGTATCGCCGACTATGTCAGCACCATCGTGAACTCTGATGAGAAGATGCGGGAATGGCCAGATGAAGATAAGGAACTAGTTGTCAAAGTGCTTTCCGGAAGAGCCGACGGAATGTAAGGACCTCCCTTCATACTCGACGATACGTTCTCTTATCATTTATCATGCAGGTTTCGATGGGTTGTTTGCCAGCTGGAGACACTACGGCGGTCAGTGGAACGGAATGTGCGAGGGATTCTCGAGAAGTTGCCGAGGACGTTGGACGAGACATACGAACGGGTGTTGAAAGAAATCAACGAACACAATAGAGAACACGCCCGTCGTCTCCTTCACTGCCTCGCGGTCGCCGTTCGTCCCCTTCGTGTGGAGGAGCTCGCTGAGACCCTCGCGTTTGACTTTGACGGGGCCCAGGGAGGTATTCCGGAGTTCCACGCGGGCTGGCAAAGGAAAGACAAAGAACAGGCTGTCCTGTTCACATGCTCAAGTCTGATCACAGTCGTCGATGGATATAACGCCGACGACGCCGACGACGACGATGACAACGTCAACGACGACTGTCGTGTAGTACAATTTTCGCACTTCTCTGTTAAAGAGTTCTTAATGTCGAATCGTCTCGCATCCTCAACCGGAGACGTCTCTCGATATCACATTCTTCCTGGATCCGCCCACACTATCCTCGCGCAGGCCTGTCTCGGAATTCTTCTCCATTTGGACAATCCAGACCACACGCGTAACGTCAACGACTTCCCTCTGGCTAAGTACGCGGCTCAACACTGGGTCGCACATGCCCAATTCGAGGACGTCGCGTCACGCGTGAAGGATGGGATGGAGTCTCTCTTTGACCTGGACAAACAACATTTCACAGCATGGGTCGACATATGTAACATAGACGATGTTGTGCTATGGCGGGGCTTGATGCTTCCGATACCCACGCCCTTGTACTATTCTGCGCTCTGCGGATTCCATGACCTAGCTGAACACCTCCTCATCAAAGATCCACAACATGTACGTACAGTGGGTGGCAAATTTGATTCTCCACTGCTTGCGGCACTATACGGAAGACACATCCGGGTTGCGGAACTCCTACTCAAGTACGGCGGGAACGTTAATGCTCGCGGAACATATGGACAAACACCACTGTTCATACTGTCCTCCGACGAAACCTGCGACGACGACGACAACGACGACGTCCTCGTTGTTGCGCAGTTCTTACTAGAGCGCGGTGCGGACGTGAACTTGACAGACGAATTCCACCAAACCCCGTTGCTTCGGGCAATTCGACAACTTAGATACGATCTCGCGCGGCTTCTTATTCAGCACGGCGCAGATGTAAAGGTGGAGGACGACGAGGGCCAAAGCCCACTGCACCTACTCATACGTTGGGGAGATTTCCACGCTGGCGAAGTTCCCTTTGCGCAGTTATTACTGGAGCGCGGCGCGGACGTGAATGCAACAGACAAAAATCATGAAACCCCATTACTTCGAGCCATGAGACAGGGGGACTCCAGTATGACCCAATTTCTTCTCCAGAATGGCGCAGACGATAAGGTGGAGGACAACGAGGGCAAGGCCCCACTGCACGTCCTGTCAGCAAGTTTTCACCCAATGCCAAAATTTGTGCGGCTATTGCTGGAGCGCGGAGCGGATGTTAACGCAAAAGACAAAAATGACGCAACACCGTTACTTCTGGCAATTCGAGGTGGGAATGAGGCGATCGTACGGATTCTTATCGAGCATGGCGCAGACGATAAGGTGGTAACCAACGATGGCAAAACCCCGTTGCACATGATGTCAGAAGGTAGACACTTTATGCCAGAAATTGCGCAGTTGCTCCTGGAGCATGGCGCGGATGTTAACGCAAAAGACAAAAACCACGCAACACCATTATTTCTGGCAATTCCAAGGTCATATTTATCGGAGATGGTGCGGTTTCTTCTTCACCATGGGGCCGATGATAAGGTGGAGAATAACGAGGGCAAAACCCCACTGCACACCCTGTCGGAATGCGAATATTACAAGCCCTACCACCTGTCCTTAGCACAAGTGTTATTGGAGCGGGGCGCGGACGTGAACGCAAAAGACAAAAATAACGCAACCCCGTTTCTTCTGGCGGCCCGAACAGGGAATGGTGAGATCGCGCAGCTTCTCCTCCAGCATGGCGCGGATGATAAGGTGGAGGGCAACGAGGGCGAAACCCCACTGCACATGATCTCAGAACGCCAGTATTTCAAGCCCAGCGATATTCCCTTTGCACTGTTATTACTGGAGCGCTGTGCGGACGTAAACGCAAAAGACAAAAATGACGCAACTCCATTACTCCTGGCAATTCAATGGAGAAATTACAAGACTGCATGGGTTCTTCTCGAGCATCGTGCAGATGTTAATGTGATGACCAATGTGGGTGAAACCCTACTACACCTTCTGTCAGGAGGCAGGTACAGCGACGTTCCCTTGGCTCGGCTTTTACTGGAGTGTGGCGCGGATGTGAGTGCAAAAGACAAAACAGGGAATACCCCACTACATGTTGCTGCCGACGGTGGGAATATCTCAATGGCACGGGTGCTCCTTGACCATGCCGAGATAGAGAACGAACGGGGCCAACCCTCAGTACACTGGCACCCAGTATTAGAAGGTGAGTATTACTTCCAAGAACATACTAGTTGCAGCGTTACCCACTTTTTACTAGACCGCGACGTGTACGTGAACGCACGGAACATGGATCACGAGTCCCCGTTACATTTGGCATCCTACACAGGGAGGCGCGAAGTCGCGCGGGTGCTGCTAGAGCATGGCGCGAAAGCCAATGCGGAGAACATCTGCGCAGAGACCCCATTACACATTGTATCAGGAGCCAGATGTGACACCGAAGGAGATTACTTCGGTGTTGCAAAGCTATTACTGAAGCACGGCGCAAATGTTCGTGCACGAAACAAGGATCATGAAACCCCACTCGCTCTGGCATTTCACACTGACAATCCGGGGCACGAGATCACACGTATGCTGCTTGACTATGCCGCAAGATCCTACGTGAATAATGACCGGGGTGAAACCCCATCGCAGCTAGGGTTAGAAGGTGAGTATTATTCCAAGAACATAGTCTCAGTGATACACACTTTTCATTAGATCGCCTCTTGGACATGATCGCGCAAGAGAAAGATGACGCAACCCGACTACATTTACCATCCTATTACGGGCAGCCCAAAATCGTGTGGGTGCTATTGGACCACGGCGCAGACGCCAACATAGCAAACGTTCGCGGCGAGACGCCATTGCATCTAGTGTCACGAGGCCAGTACGACTCCCAAGAAGACGGTGTCGAAGTTGCGCGGCTATTACTTCAGCACAGTGCGGACGTCAACGCACATACTAAGGGTCGCACAGCCCCGTTACATTTGGCTTCCTACTATGGGAGGCTCGGGATCGCACGGGTGCTGCTCTACAATGGTGCAAACGCCAACACGAAGAACGAGCTGGGCCAGACCCCATTGCACCTGGTGTTACTCGGCAACCGTAGCTGTCAGGATGGCGTCGATATCGTACGGCTATTACTGGAACACGGCGCGGACGTCAACGCCCAAGATGGGTACAATGATACCCCACTCCATTTGGCGTCCAAGTTTGGGAAGCTCGAGATTGCGCGGGTGCTGCTCACCCGTGGTGCAAGCGCCAGCTCGGAGAACCTGCAGGGCCGGACCCCGTTGCATGTTCTGTCAGTATTTCCGGTGCGCTTTGGAGATGAGGTTCGCGTTGCGCAACTATTACTAGAGGGCGGCGCGGCCATCAACGCAAGGGACACCGACCACGAAACTCCCTTACATTTGGCAACCCGCAATAATAGGCTCGCCTTGGTGCGATATCTTCTCATGTGTGGCGCAGATACTAACGCGAGGGACAACAACGGAGAGACCCCATTCCAAGTGGCGTCACGACAAGGAGATGACGGAATGCGACGATTGTTGTCAGACTATGTGATCGGGGGTTTGGATTGGCGAAACGGCAATTTGATGTGGACTTTCCCATGATATGTAAATAGAAAATAAAAGAAGCTGTAGATCCGAGGACGTTGTAAATTGATTTTGCTCAGTGGGTGGTCCAATTGGTGGCGTAAGCTTCTCAGTCTGAGTTATGATTGCTGATCGTGATCAGCGACTATGCCGCACATGTTATCGGTCTCAACTAGATCTCATCGATCATACGGTTCAGGTTCAAGTCTATCTGGCAGCGATTGTCTCTGGGTCACTAGCGTCGGCGGCACGAAGGATGTCCATCAGCAAAATGGACCTGACCTGTCATGACCTGTCGTTACTAGGGGCAGCTAGCGCCCGCTAAAATTGGGTGCTGCCAGTCTCGGCTAGTACTGCCAGTAACATTCCATTTTCCTGATGTCGGCCGTGAGGTCACGGCGAGCTTCTCCGGCGGCTCTCCGAACGACCCGAAGCGCCCGTAGAGCTACTCGCACCAAAACTTGTCGTCCTGGATAATGCTGTTTTTCTCATACACACACACACAGCCCTCTTGCTTGATCGTTAAATGGAAGTAACCTTGTCTTTTGAGAAGGGTCTCCTCACCGATTATTCGGGGCCAATCGTAAGTTGCTTCCTAGTAAGAAGCGGTTAATACAGAGAATGCAGGGACATCATCTCGACTTGACCCACGAGCTCGTTTCCTCCTCCCCTCATCATCGCCGTGGAAGTCATGTCAGGGGGTAGTGCTGGCGATCCAGGTCTGCCATGACCTCACCCGAAAAGGTCGTCAACCGACTCAACCATGACGACGAGTCCGACGGCAGCATCTAGCAGCACTTGACAATCTGGACAGCGCGCCTGTCCTCACCGCGCGCAGGAGGTGTCATTTCGTCTCCGAGTCTTCGTCGTCGCGGTCTCTGTTTCCTTGCTCTCCGTCCTCAGCACCCTCGTCGGCGCAGGCGCCGCCCTCGTGCTCACTCGGGTCAGGGGCCTCCTGCACCCACCCCTCCTCTCACCACCAACCCTTTACCACCTTCTGTCAGCAGCCCAGCTCTACTGCACTTCCGTGTGAAATACCTCAGACCTAACCCTACATTCGGGTCCAAGGGGCTTGGGCAGTTTAGCAGGGAATATGGAATCGTACAAAATGTCTGGTCAAATTAGAGGGTACAGCTAAAGGCAGCGCACGTGGGGAAATAGCATGGGACAAGCCATTTAGGCCGACGAGGTCGCGTACACGCTCTCGGGTCGAATGAACTGAGCATAGCCTTGCCCTCCATCTTCCAGGCCCAACGAGGTAAGGATGGGGACGATGGCCTGGGTTTGCGCGTCGTATGGGTAGCCGTGGTCAGATTTAAGGTCGGGTCTGAGACGGGGGCATGAGCGCGTGTGAAGGCACGGCGGCCGGTGATGTCGGGGACCCGTGCAAATCAGTAGTGGGAGACGGAACGGTGCGACTTCTGAGTTGGCCAGGCCTGGCGAACCTTGCATAACTTCATTTCGCGCTGAGGGGAAACTAACTTTTTTTTCGAGCTACGCAGCAGCTCAAGCAAGGCCATCAAACTCCTCAGAGAACTCCTAGGGGGCAGAGGGTCGATGCGCACGGCGATGGAGGACTGGGCGTTTGGCTGTGGGCGCAAGTTTACACTTGGAGATGATCGTGACGTGGTCGACCTTGGCACAGGGCTGGACGCTCATAGAGACACTGTAATAGGGTTTGCTTTCACCAAGTCGCCAATGACGGCCGCGATCTGGCACTGCTAGGACTCTGTGAGAACGGCGAATAGATGAGGAAGGTTATTCATAGGTAGAATCACACCGGCCGGGGCTTCATTGTATTGTAGATACAACAAAGGATGTTGAGGCTTGTCTATCGGGCGGAGGTTGGCCCGGAGTGTAAGGAAAATTCCGGTCATTGTGATTGGGAATAACGAAACAAGAGCTCCCTCCGAGTCTAACCTTCAGCTTCAGCGCTGCAGCGGTCGCACGTCCTAACTAGAATATATGAAGACGAACAGACAGGACAATAGGAGGACGTGTTGGCTGTATCACGTTGTGTCGAATACGGGATTTCAGACTGAATGGGGAGCTCCGTGGCGTTCTGCTGCCCCCGATGTTTTCGCTGAGGGCCGGTGAGCGTTCTTAGGCGGAAATGAGTTAGTAACGGAGAGTTTCACCTTTGATTTGACAAAATCTTATATTGATATCCCGCGGCATGAACCGTATACAGTATGGTATCACACAGAAAATGTCGCTTGAACCCAGTGCGGGTGGGGGAAAAATTGCTAAGGAAAAGAGTAACTTAACAAAGGGACGATCCCCTAGCTCTTTAGGTCAACAAGGGCGCGCTTTTGGGACCTGGAAGGGATTTGAGCGTAGCCGTGCCCTCATCTTCTGTGGCTAGGAGTTTGAAGAGAGAAACGTGGGGTAAAAGATGGATGCGCCCATCTTCCGCATAAAGTGGGCAGTGGGCGAGGATGTACAATACAGTATGTGATGATTTGTAGTTTGGGCCGGGGCCTGTTTGGCGCCGTATGGACAGCCGTAATCAGATTCGAAGTCGCGCTGGACGTGGGGGATGTAAGCAGGAGTAGGCTCAACACGATGAGCAAACTGCTCACGGCAATAGTCGCAGAGCAACTCACATACTACACGGAGAAGAACGGGCTACTACCAGCAATGCACTTCGGGGGCAGACCCGCAAGGACGACTACAGACGCGCTACACACCCTCACGTACCGGATAAAAGATGCATGGCGCAAGAAACAAGTAGTCTCGGTTCTCTTCCTCGACATAGAAGGTGCATTCCCGAACGCAGTGAACGAAAGACTGGTGCATAATCTAAAGATGAGAAAGGTGCCGGAGAAGATAGTTAAGTTCATTAGTAACCTATTAAGAAATCGGTATACCACACTGAAGTTTGACGACCATACATCGGACAGAATAGCATTGGACAATGGAATCGGACAGGGGGACCCCCTATCCATGATACTATATCAGTACTACAACGCGGACCTGCTGGATATCCCGAATAACCCCGGAGAATCGGCAGCGGCGTATGTGGACGACGCCATCCTCCTAGCGACGGCCAAAGACTTCAACGAAACGCACGAAATGCTGACTGACATGATGACTAGACCGAACGGCGCAATAAAATGGGCCAGTGACCACAACTCCCGTTTTGAGTACAGTAAACTCGCCCTGATAGACTTTGCGCACAGGAACAGCAGAAAGGAGCAGTGCCCCCTGACCCTCCCGGACATCGTGATCGAACCAGTGACTAGCACCAAATACCTTGGAGTCTACGTAGACCAACACCTCATGTGGAACACGCACATCGCACATGCGATAAAAAAGGGCTCAAAGTGGAGCTCACAATTGAGACGAGCAGTAGCGCCCTCCTGGGGCCTCATGCCGAAACAGGCACGCAAATTATACGTTAGTGTCGCAATCCCCAGGATACTCTATGCGGTCGACGTCTGGGGGACCCCCAAACCGGTTGAAACTCTGGAGGCACACAAAAAGGGCATAGGTAAGGCAATCGCGAAACTAACAACCACGCAAAGGGCAGGCGCGCTGGCAATAACGGGAGGGCTAAGAACGTCGCCCACGGACGCTCTAGACGCCCACGCATTCCTTTTACCCATACACCTAGAGATCGACAAACAATGCCACAGAGCAGCCACACGGATCGCCACCCTCCCCCCAGACCACCCCCTCTTTAAGCCAGCGAGAAGATGCGCAAACAGGGTAATCAAACGCCACAAATCTCCGCTCCACACCCTCATACAGAACTACGGCATTCGCCCAGACGCCGTAGAGACTATACGACCAATGCCGCGAAACCCAGCACTGACGCACAAACGACCGTTCACCATCAGCATCGCGAAAAACAAGGATGCGTCGGTAGCCGAAGAGGGGCATGCAACGGAGAAAGTAAAGGTATACACAGACGGATCGGCGCAGGATGGTAAGGTCGGCGCAGCTGCAATACTTTCTAGACCGGGGGAGGACACTAGGAAGCTACACTTCCATCTCGGACCGAGCACGCAGCACACAGTACACGAAGCGGAGTTAGTGGGCATTTTATTAGGTCTACACCTAATAAAGACGGACAAAAAGGGACGGACGAGCTACTCCCTAGGCATAGATAATCAGGCGGCGATCAGCGCTCTCAACGCGGTAAAGTCATCCCCAGGACAATACATTGCTGACGACATACTCGCAGCCGCCACGCAAATCAAAAAGTCCAGGAACTCCCCAAACTATTCCCTCACGTTCAGATGGACAGCAGGACACTCCGGTATCACAGGAAACGAGGAGGTGGATGGGGAGGCGAAAAAGGCCACAGAGGGACTAACGTCGGACACCAAGTTGCTCCCCCCCCTACTCCGCAAGCCACTGAAAGTGAACAAGTCAGCACTAAGACAGCGCAAGAAAGAGTCCCTC
>WNGR01015207.1_pt1 | contig 12312 bp, 10 predicted proteins | sample 5407581 | NCBI WGS metagenome assembly WNGR01 (sample SAMN13153383, study PRJNA577476) | soil metagenome | isolation source: 80 cm soil or saprolite under Garry oak tree replicate 2 | place: USA:California | collected 2016-06-15
TTGCTCGCTTGGGGCACTGAGGCCGGCGAAGCCGGCATTGTCGATCTCGCCTAAAGCATGATCCCGAAAAGTGGGAACCGGTTTCCCGCCTGCGCGAAGCCCGGCCAACTCCTTGTCCGCTCGTTCGCTGCTTCGGCGGGCGAAGGCAGGTCGGGAAAGATCATGCTCGAACAAAAAGCTAGAGCGGGATGACAATTCGACGAGACCTCATCCCGCTCTAAACGTCACAACGCGCGAGGAACTAGCGCGTTTTGTCAATCGTTATTCCCTGATGAAAACGCTCGTTGCGAGTTTTGCTGTCGTACTGGCCGTCGCTTTTGGCGGAGCTGCGGCCGCTTTCGCCCAGGCGCCTAATGCGGATCGCAAACCATGCTCGGAGCTCGGCGGCGATTCATCGAAAACGTTGAGCGAGAAGCTCGATCAGGGCAGCGGCGTCATTTGTCCGCCGGATGTCGATCCGGCGATCAAAGCGCCTACGCCGGACGCCGGCAAAACGCCGGTGATCCCGCCGCCGGGCAGTCCAGGCGGCGATCCGAAAGTGCAGCCGAAATGAGAGCCCCTGCCAGGCGCGGCGCGCGAGCGAAGTTCAGATGACGTACTGCCGCAGCGGTGGATAGCCGTTGAACCCTACCGAGGAGTAGGTCGCGGTATAGGCGCCGGCCGCCTCGATCAACACCTTGTCGCCGATCGCGAGCGAAATCGGTAACGGATAGGGCGTCTTCTCGTAAAGCACATCGACCGAGTCGCAGGTCGGGCCGGCTATGATGCATGGCGCAGTTTCGTCGCGATCGTGCGTGGTGCGGATCGGGTAGCGAATTGACTCGCCGATGGTTTCAGCGAGGCCGTGGAACTTACCGATGTCGAGATAGACCCAGCGCACCTCGTCTTCGGGGCTGCGCTTGGCGATCAGCACCACTTCGGCTTCGATGATGCCGGCATTGCCGACCAGGCCGCGGCCCGGCTCGACGATCGTGTTCGGTATGTTATTGCCGAAATGCTTGCGCAGCGCCTTGAAGATCGCTTTGCCGTAGGACTCCAATTTGGGCGTCTTGCGCACATAGCGCGCCGGGAAACCGCCGCCCAGATTGACGATGGCGAGTGAGATGCCGCGCTCGGCGCAGGTACGGAAAATCGACGCGGCGGAGGCCAACGCGCGGTCCCACGCTTCCACATTGTGCTGCTGTGAGCCGACGCGAAAGGAAATGCCATACGGCACTAGGCCATTTTTATGGGCGACTTCCAAAATATCGGCAGCGTAGACGGGCTCGCAGCCGAATTTGCGTGAAAGCGGCCACTCGGCGCCCGACCCGTCACAATGGATACGGCAGATGACCCGGCTACCCGGCGCTACGTGGGCGACCTTCTCAACCTCGGCCTCGCAATCGACCGCGAACAAGGTCACGCCCAGTTGGAAAGCCTCGGCGATCTCGCGCTCTTTCTTGATCGTATTGCCGTAGGAGATGCGATCGGCGGTGGCGCCCGCGGCGAGCACCGCGTGAGTTTCGGCGATCGAGGCCACATCGAAGCAGCAGCCGAGATCGGCCAGCAGCTTAAGGATTTCCGGCGCCGGATTCGCCTTCACGGCGTAATACACTTTCGTGTCCGGCAGCGCCTTGGCGAAGTTTTGATAGTTCTCGCGGACGACATCGAGGTCGACGACGAGGCAGGGTCCGATATCGGTACGTTGCTTGAGGAATTCGCGGATGCGTGTGGTCATTGCTACCCAGCTCCTAATCCGACTGGCGGCGTAGCCGCCCGAGATGAACCTCCTGCGACGCTTACGGTGCCGCGCCTGGGCGGAGCACCTGCGTCGCCGTGATTGCTGCCTCGGTCCGGATTAGGGAAATCCCGTTCCGCACTGTTGGCAAAGATGGACAAGCCCTTTCGGCGTCCCCGGCATTCGCGCCGGCAGTAACCAAAAAAGCCCTTCCGTCGTTGCTTTAAGCCGCGTCGCCCGTGGAGAGCGGGCATCGCCGGTTTCGCCTCCGGCTGCCGGTCGCGGGAGCAAGGAAGTAGTGTTCTCTTCCTTAGGCGGCTGTCCGGCCTCTTGTCCGGATGCCCACCGACCGACACACGGCCACAGGCACGTGCGAAATTGGGCAAATCCGCAATAAGCGATTTAGTTCGCCCGCGCAACCTTTTTTGTTTTAAGAAAACGTAAATGGCAAACTTAGCTGTGCAGCGAGGCGCGAGTCGGCGAGTCAGTCCGCGATGAATGGCTCGACGCGGTGCGCGGCGCGCACGAACTGCACCATCACGGCGACACCGCAGAGCATGAACAGCACGTCGAGCACGCGCGCGCCGAGCGTGCCGAGCGCGAACAGGTTGGCGATCGCCCAACTTCCGGCAAACGCCGCACCGAACACTTCGGCGCTGATTAATATCGCCGCGCTGACGACCGTCAGGACGTTCTGCCAGGCAATGCGCCGAGGGCGCTGGGCGGAAGGATCGTTCATGGCAGCAGCAATTAGGCCCAAACGAGCGGCTGATTCAAGGCACGGCGGGCGGACTGGGCGTCAGGCGGCATCGCGCGTTGCCTTGGCCGATAAGAGCCCCGCTTCGACCAGAGCACTGCGAATGCGGTCGATCTCGGCGCGCCCGAGCTTGACCAGCGGCGGCCGCACGACGGCCCGCGGTAAGCGCCCGAGCAGCACCAGGGCCTCCTTCATGCGGTTATGCATGTCGGCCCACGGCTCCGCGTAAAAGACCCGAGCGAGCGGATAGATGCGATCGTTCAGCCGCCGCGCTTCGGCGAGATCGTTGCGTTGCACCGCCTGAAACAAAGCCGCCTGCAGGTCCGGAATAACGCTGCCGCTACCGGAGAGCAGGCCGTTGCAGCCAAGCACCAGCGAACTCAAAAGCCAGGCGCTGTGAGTGGTCAGCACATTGACCGGGCGCTTGAGGCTTTGCAGGGCGCGGACCTGCATTTCATGCTGCGGGACATTGCCTGCCCAATCCTTGATCGCGCGGATGGTCGGGACCGCTTCAATCATCTGCAGCAGCGTCTCCCGCGGATAGCCCTGGCCAGTCGCGAGCGGATATTGGAAGACGATGAGCGGCAGACTGGTGGCGTCGGCGATGCGCTTGAAATGCTCGACCGCCATAGCGGGCGTCTGACCGAGCGTGAACGGCGCCGGCGGAAACACCAGGAGTGCGGACGCCCCACCCTGGTCGGCCATGTGTGCGATGCGGGCGGCCTCGATACTGCCATCGGCCCATACGCCATTAACGATGGGCAGCCGATCGCCAACCTCGTCCTGCGCAATCTCAAGGATGCGGCGCTGTTCGTCGAAGCTGCAGGATGCAACCTCGGTCGAATGGGCATTAATAGTGATCGCCGAGAGCCCGTCGGTTGCCGCAACATCGGACAGGTGCTTGCGAAAGCCTTTTTCGTCGATGCCCAGGTCGTCGGCGAACGGCAGCAGGACGGCCGGTATGACGCCGTGGGGAACATAATGGGCATGGCGGGGCATGGCGGCTCTCCTCGCTAACGCGGCGGGTCCTAGTACAGCGGACCTCAAGTCCCTACATCCAGACGGCCTTCGGATATCAAACCCGCCGCTGGTGTTAGTTCTCCCTATATCACGCCGCTAGCCGCATTTGGTAAGACCCCTTGCGATGCCCGAAACGGACCAGCACGCCAACATTCTCGCGCCGATCTCGGACGAAAAAAATCCGTTATTGGAGGATTGGGACGCCTCCGGCGGGGTCCCGCCGTTTTCCCGAGTCAGCGCCGAGCACTTCCTCCCAGCCTATGCGCGCGCCCTCGCGGAACATGAGGCACAGATTGCGTCCATCGCCAGGGGCCCAGCACCACCGACATTCGCCGATACAATTGCCGTGCTAGAACGTAGCGGACGCACCCTCGAGCGGGTCGATAACGTCTTTCACCTGCTTGCCGGCGCACACACCAACGATGCCCTGTTGGAAGTCGAGCGCATAATGGCGCCGCAGATCGCGCGGCACTGGAACAAGATTCACACCAATGCCGCCCTGTTCCGGCGCATCGATGCGGTGATGCAGGCCGCCGGTACCGCTGGACTCGATGCCGAACAGAAGCGGGTCGTCGAGCGCTATCATACGAGCTTCCGCCGTTCCGGCGCGGCGCTAGACGACCCGGCCAAAAAGCGGCTTGCCGAAATCATCGAGCGGCTGGCAGAGCTCGGCACTGCATTCAGCCAAAACGTCCTGGCCGACGAGCAGGCGTTCGTGCTGCGCTTGGCAACCGAAGCGGAGCTTGCCGGTCTGCCCGGTTTCATGCGCGAATCTTTGCGGGCGGAGGCGTTCGAGCGCGAACTTGAAGGTTATGCGGTCACGCTGTCGCGCTCGATCGTTGAGCCCTTCCTGCAATTCTCCGGCCGCCGCGATCTGCGCGAAAAGGTGTTTCGTGCTTTCGTGATGCGTGGCGATAATGGCGGCACGACCGACAACAAAGCCATCATCGCCAAGATGGCGCGGCTGCGCGCCGAGCGCGCGCGGCTGCTCGGTTATTCCGATTTCGCCCACTACCGGCTCGACGATGCAATGGCGAAAACGCCCACGGCGGTCCGAAACTTGCTAGAGACGGTCTGGCGGCCGGCGCGTGCATTCAGGAAGAAGGCGGTAACTTCAAACTCGAGCCGTGGGATTGGCGATATTATTCCGAAAAACTGCGCCGTCGAATTTGCGATTTCGATGAAGCCGCCATCAAGCCCTATCTGAGCCTGGACCGCATCATCGAGGCCGCGTTCTACGTGGCCGCGCGTTTGTTCGGATTGAAATTCACGCTGCGGCCGGATGTGCCGGCCTGGCACCCCGACGTGCGGGTATGGCAGGTGTCCGGTGCCGAGGGCAAAGAGATTGGTCTGTTTTTCGGCGATTACTTTGCGCGGCCTTCAAAGCGCAGCGGCGCCTGGATGACCTCGCTGCGCGACCAGCAAAGGCTCGCCGGGGAAATCACGCCTCACATCGTCAATGTTTGCAATTTTGCCAAGGCGCCGGCCGGCGAGCCAACGCTGTTGAGCTTCGACGATGCGCGCACCTTGTTCCACGAATTCGGCCATGCGCTGCACGGCCTCTTGTCTGCCGTCACTTATCCGACGATTGCCGGAACTAATGTCGTGACCGACTTCGTCGAGCTGCCGTCGCAGCTATACGAGCACTGGCTGGAACAGCCGGAGCTGTTGCGGCGCATTGCGCTGCACTACCAGACTGGCGCGGCGATGCCCGAAGAACTTCTGCAACGGCTCGTCGCCGCGCGCAATTTCAACAAGGGCTTCGCCACGGTGGAATATATCGCCTGCGCCGAAGTCGATCTCGATCTGCATTCGCTGCCGCCGCCGAATGCGGGGGATCAAGCGCTCGACGCCCGCGCCTTCGAAGCGCAGAGCCTCGCGCGCATCGCTATGCCGCAAGAAATTGTAATGCGGCATCGGCTGCCGCACTTTGCGCACATCTTCTCCGGGGGCGGCTATGCCGCGGGCTATTACAGCTATATGTGGTCGGAAGTGCTCGATGCCGACGCTTTCGCGGCATTCGAGGAGACCGGTGATATTTTCGATCGCACCACAGCGAAACGGCTACGCGATTGCATCTACGCCGCCGGGGGGCGGCAGGATCCGGCCGAGGCCTACAAATCCTTTCGCGGCCGCCTGCCGACCGCCGACGCGCTGTTGCGCAAACGCGGTTTTGCCGCGGGCAAAGCTGCGGTGACGTAAACAATGGCAAATTCCGTGAACGTGCATAGCGCCGGGCACCGGTATGGGGCCGTCTGCGCGCCGCATTTCGCGACTGTAGAGGCCGGCCGGTCGATCCTCGCCGAAGGCGGCAATGCGCTCGAAGCCATGCTGGCCATGGCCGCGTCCATCGCCGCCGTCTATCCGCATATGAACCACCTCGGCGGCGATGGCTTTTGGCTCATCCGCGAGCCGTCTGGCCGCGTGCGCGCCATCATGGCGGCGGGTCCTGCGGCTTTACAGGCCAAACCCGACCTTTATCGCGACTACGAGAGCATTCCACCCCGCGGACCGCTCGCAGCACTCACAGTGCCGGGCGCGGTCGGCGGCTGGATGCTCGCGCTCGAAGCGGCACAGGCGCGCGGCGGAAGGTTGCCGCTCAAGGTTCTGCTCACGCCGGCCATTGTGCAGGCGCGCAATGGCTACACCGTCACGCGCAGCCAGGCGCGACTGACGGAGGAGCAGTTCACCGGGCTCAAAGACGTGCCGGGTTTCGCCGCGCACTTCCTGGTCGATGGCAAGGTTCCGCAGGTCGGCGCCGTTCTAAAGCAGGAAGCGTTCGCGGCTACGCTTGAACATCTGACCCATGCCGGGCTCGAAGATTTCTATCGCGGCGATGTCGGACGCGAGATGGCGGCCGATCTCGAACGTATCCACAGTCCGCTTGCGCGGGCCGACCTTGAGCGCTACCGCGCGGCGCTCGCCGAACCGCTCCGCGTCACATTGCCCTGCGGTACGCTATTCAATACCGACGCGCCGACCCAGGGCGCCGTGTCATTGATGATCCTTGCTTTATTCGCCCGCCTCGGCGCGCGCGAGCCGGAAAGCTTCGATCACATTCACGGCCTGGTCGAGGCGACCAAGCGCGCGTTGCGGATGCGTGACCGGCTCATTACCGATCCGAATTATCTCGCGCATTCCTTGGATCGTGTGCTCGACGAGCGCTACCTCGCCGGCGAAGCGATGAAGATCGATCGGCGCAAGGCCGCGGCTTGGCCGCTGTTGCCGAATGCCGGCGATACGATCTGGATGGGCGCGGCCGATACGTCCGGCCTTGTCGTCTCGTATATTCAGTCGCTCTACTGGGAATTTGGCTCGGGCTGCGTGTTGCCTGGCACCGGCGTTTTGATGCAGAATCGCGGCGCAAGCTTTTCGCTGCAACCAGGCGCCCTCAATTTTCTGACGCCGGGACGGCTGCCGTTCCATACGCTTAATCCAGCGCTCGCCGTGCTCAAGGACGGGCGCGTCATGGCCTATGGCTGCATGGGCGGCGACGGCCAGCCGCAGACGCAAGCCGCGGTGTTCACCCGCTACGTGGATTTTCGCCAAACGCTGCCGGAAGCGGTCGATCGGCCGCGCTGGGTGCTCGGGCGCACCTGGGGCGCGCCGCGCACGGCGCTGCGCCTGGAGCCGCGTTTCGACGGGCAGTTGATCGAGGCGCTCGCCGCCGCCGGGCACGATATCGACATACTATCTGAGCCCTATTCCGACGTTATGGGCCATGCCGGCGCGGTAGTGCTGCACCCGAACGGTAGCTGCGAAGGCGCGCACGACCCCCGCGCGGATGGCGGGGCCGCCGGGGTGTGAAACAAGGAGCCTGTTAAGTTCAGCCGTTTCCAGGTCACTACCTAGGCGGATAAACCTCGCTGCAGCGTCACTGCGGCCCCATCGGGCTCAAACCCAGCTTCTCGATCAGCACACGATCGCGGTCGCGTTCGGGATTGGGCGTGGTGAGGAGCTTCGGCCCATAAAAGATCGAATTGGCGCCGGCAAGAAAACAGAGCGCCTGCGTCTCTTCGCTCATGTCCTCACGCCCGGCCGACAGCCGCACCACCGCGCGCGGCATCGTGATGCGGGCGACGGCGATGGTACGCACGAATTCGAGCGGATCGAGCACCGGCTCGTCACCGAGCGGTGTGCCGGCGACGCGGACTAGCATGTTGATCGGCACCGATTCCGGGTGCACCGGCAGGCCGGCCAAAGCTGCGATCATGCCGACGCGGTCGGCGCGCTTCTCGCCCATGCCGACAATGCCGCCGCAGCAGACATGGATGCCGGCCGCGCGCACGTGATCCAGTGTCTCCAGCCGGTCCTGGTAGACGCGCGTGGTGATGATCTGCCCGTAAAATTCCGGCGAGGTGTCGAGGTTGTGGTTGTAATAATCCAGGCCGGATTCCTTCAACCGGCGCGCCTGCGCGGCGGTCAACATGCCAAGCGTGGCGCAAGTCTCAAGCCCAAGCGCCTTGATGGCTTCGACCATCTCACAGACCGCGTCGAGCTCGCGATCTTTGGGCGAGCGCCAGGCCGCTCCCATGCAAAATCGGCTCGCGCCAGCGCTTTTGGCGGCGCGGGCTTCCGCAAGCACCGTCTCGAGCGCCATCAGCTTCTCGGCGCGGACGCCGGTATCGTACCGCGCGCTCTGCGGGCAATAGGCGCAATCCTCCGGGCACCCGCCGGTCTTGATCGACAATAGCGTCGAAATCTGCACCTCGGTCGGATCGAAATGCTGGCGGTGCGCGGTTTGCGCGTGAAACATGAGCTCCGGAAACGGCAGGTCGAATAACGCGCCGATTTCCTCCCGCGTCCAGTCGTGGCGAATCGGGCTGGAGCCGGTGACGCAAGGGGCGGCATTGGCAATGAGTGACATGGGCCAAGTTTAGCCCGGAACGATGCGCCGGTGAAATCCGCGATTTTCATCGGGCTGGTACGCCGACACGGTTCATATCAGAATGCCCGGAGCATGAATCTGCGAACGACGTTTTTCCTGGCGGCTAGCCTGTTGACCGTGCTCGGCGCCGGCAGCCCGGCCGCCGCGCAAGATTGGCCAACGCGTCCGGTCCTGGTGGTGAGCCCCTTCACCGCCGGCAGCGCCAATGACATCGTGGCGCGGCTCGTGCTCGATCAGGTCGGGCAGCAGATCGGCCAAGCATTTGTCGTCGAGAACCGGCCCGGCGGCGGCGGGATTGTCGGGGTTGCCTCGGTGGTTCGGGCGGAGCCTGACGGCTATACGCTGCTGTTGAGCTCGGCGTCGATGAGCTCGGCGGTCATTCTGCACAGCACTCTGCCCTACGACGAACTCCGTGACCTCCTACCCATAGCGATGCTCGGCGCGCAGCCGAGCGTCCTGGTGGCCGCGCCGGGCAAGAACTTCAACACCGTCGCCGAGCTTGTGTCCGCGGCCAAAGCAAGACCGGGGCAGCTCGATTTCGCTTCGGCCGGAATCGGCTCCGCCTCGCATATTGCCGGTGAGCGGTTTCGCCTGGCCGCCGGATTGCAGGTCCAGCACATTCCGTACCGCGGTCCGGTGGAGGCGCTGTCCGATCTGATGACCGGGCGCATCGATTTTTATTTTCTGCCGATCGCGCCGGCGCTGCCGCTGATCAAGCAAGGCAGAGTGGTGGCGCTCGCGGTCTCGACGCCGGCGCGGGCGCAGTCGCTGCCTGATGTGCCGACCATCGCCGAAGCCGGCTATCGGGATGCCGAGTATCTGTTTTGGGGCGGGATCTCGGCGCCGGCCAAGACGCCGCGCAGGATCGTCGACAAGCTTAATCGCGAGGTTAACAAGGCGCTGGCGATGCCAACGATTGAGGAGAAATTGCAGCACCTCGGCGTCCAGCCCCAGCCGATGACGCCGGATCAGTTCGCAAAATTTTTTGCCGATGATGTTGCGGCCATGATCAAGCTCGGCAAGGATGCCAATATCGCGCCGATGGATTAGGCTCCCTTGTCCAAGAAACCTTCACGACCGACAGACGCTCCGCCCGACCGGTTGTCCAACGACCCGCGCAGTCCGTATTACAAACCGGACGTGCTCAAGCGCGACATCGGCATACGTTTCAAGGGCGTCGAGAAGACCAATGTCGGCGAGTATTGCGTCAGCGAAGGTTGGGTTCGCCTCGAGGTGGGCAAGACCAAAGATCGTTACGGCAATCCAATGACGATCAAGCTCAGTGGTCCGGTCGAGGCTTATTACAAAGACAAGAGCTAAATTTCGATCAGTTCTACTCGGCCGCCATTTTCGTCGCTGGATCGACGGCCTCGACGCGAGCGGCGCAGTATTTGAATTCCGGAATCTTGCCGAATGGATCGAGCGCCGGATTGGTGAGGAGGTTGGCGGCTGCCTCGGCGAAGGCGGTCGTTATCGTTCATGGTGCAGACCTTGCATTACCAATGTCCCAGCGGCTTGGTGAGTTCATCAGGAAAATATTTTAGCACGCACAACAGCGGATTAGGCGCGGCCTGGCCGAGGCCGCAGATCGACGCATCCCGCATCAACACAGAGAGTTCATCGAGCAGAGCCGGGTCCCACGGTCCCTTGGTCATCAGCTGGGCGGCTTTCTCAGTGCCGACGCGGCATGGTGTGCATTGCCCGCAACTCTCGTCCTCGAAGAACTTCATCAGATTAAGCGCCACCGCCTTCATATCGTCCTTGTCGGACAAGATCACAACCGCATGCGAGCCGACGAAGCAGCCGTATTTTTCCAGCGTACCGAAATCGAGCGGGATGTCCGCCATGGCCGCCGGCAAAATACCGCCCGATGCGCCGCCCGGCAGATAGGCTTTAAAATTGTGGCCGTCCGTCATGCCGCCGCAGAACTCTTCGATCAATTCGCGCGCGGTAATCCCGGCGGGCGCGAGCTTGACACCCGGATTCTTTACCCGGCCCGAGACCGAGAAGCTGCGAAAGCCCTTGCGGTCATGCCGGCCCTGCGAGGTGAACCAATCGACACCGCGCTCGACGATGTCACGTACCCAGAACAGCGTCTCAACATTCTGTTCCAGCGTCGGTCGGCCGAACAGCCCGATCTGAGCAACATAAGGCGGGCGATGCCGCGGCAGGCCGCGTTTGCCCTCGATCGATTCGATCATCGCGGATTCTTCGCCGCAGATATAGGCGCCGGCCCCGCGCCGCAGATGGATCTTGCTGTGCCGCGACAATCCGGCGCGCTCCACCTTGGCAAGCTCCTCAGCAAGGAGAAGCCGCACTTCCGGATATTCGTCGCGGATATAGAGGTAGGTGTCGGCCGCCTCGACCACCCAGGCGGCGATGAGCATGCCTTCGATAAAGCGATGCGGATCGCGTTCCAGATAGAAACGATCCTTAAACGTTCCGGGCTCGCCCTCGTCGGCATTGACGGCGAACAGGCGCGGCGCTGGTTCGGCGCGCACCAATGACCATTTCCGCCCGGTGGGAAAGCCCGCTCCGCCCAGACCGCGCAGGCCTGCGTCGCCGACGATCTTGATGATCTCGTCGCGCGTGCGCGTTCCGGCAAGGCACGTCTTGAGAAGCTCATAACCGCCGCCGCGGCAATAGGCTTCGAATGCAGTCGGCGTCGGATAAACATGCGGGTGCGGCGGCTGCGCGGCGACTGCCGCCAATTTGGCGGCATCTGCTTGCGTGAGCTGGACATGGCCGACCGCGCAAACGGGCGCGCAATCGCAGGCGCCCATGCACGGCGCGCGGATGACGCGCACCCCAGGTCCCAGCTCCTTCGGCAACTCGGCGAGAAGCCGCTCCGCACCATTGAGCGCGCAGGACAGCGAATCGCAGACGCGTACCGTTACCGCTGGCGGCGGCGTCTCGCCCTCCTTCACCACATCGAAATGCGCGTAGAAGGTTGCGACCTCATAGACCTCGGTCAAAGCGAGCCGCATTTCGTGCGCTAAGGCGGCGAGATGCGCGGCCGAGAGATGACCGTAGCGATCCTGGATCAGGTGCAAATGCTCGATCAACAGATCGCGCCAACGCTCGCGCTCGCCAAGGAGCGAACGTATTTCCTCAAGGGCGCGCGGATCGACCTGGCGACCCTTTGGCGTGCGCGGCGCCCGGCGTCGGCCGCCGCGCTCGCGATGTTCGGGCGACACTGTTTGCGGCGGCTCGGTCAGGGTCATCGTTTCCTTTTAGAACGCAAAAACGTCAATGGGAACAGGCTCCTGCGCACAGTTTGCCGCTCCTTAGAACAGGCCGACGATCCTGCCGTCCGGCCCGATATCGATGGCGTTTGCCGCCGGGACTTTGGGCAGGCCCGGCATGGTCATGATCTCCCCGCAGATAGCAACCACGAATTCGGCGCCGGCGGAAAGCCGCACGTCCCGCACGTTGATGACATGCTCGGTCGGCGCCCCCTTAACATCGGGATTGGTCGAGAAGCTGTATTGCGTCTTGGCGACGCAGATCGGGAATTTGCCGCAGCCCATCGCCTCGAAACTGGCGAGCTGATCGCGCACCGACTTGTCCGCAGTGACATCCTTGGCGCGGTAGACTTCCCTGGCAATAGTGCGGATCTTTTCGAACAGCGGCATGTCGTCCGGATAAAGGAATTTGAGCTTGCTCCTGCCGCTTTCCGCTATCTTGACGACAGCGCGCGCCACATTGGCGGCTCCTTCTCCGCCCATGGCCCAGTGATCGGCTATCAAAGCTTCGACGCCGAGCGCCTTGCATTTGTCCTGAACGAGCTTGATCTCCGCTTCGGAATCGGCGGAAAAACGATTGAGTGAAACCACCGGCACGATGCCGAATTTTTGCACGTTCTCGACATGGCGCTGCAGATTGGCAATGCCGGCTTCGAGCGCCTTGAGATTCTCGGCCTTGAGATCC
>WNGR01006662.1_pt1 | contig 12310 bp, 9 predicted proteins | sample 5407581 | NCBI WGS metagenome assembly WNGR01 (sample SAMN13153383, study PRJNA577476) | soil metagenome | isolation source: 80 cm soil or saprolite under Garry oak tree replicate 2 | place: USA:California | collected 2016-06-15
ACCCGGCCCTTCAGCTCCTCGGAGGTGCCCGCCGCGATGACCAGGCCGTGGTCGATGACCACGATCTCGTTCGCGAGCTCGTCGGCCTCGTCCAGGTACTGGGTGGTCAGCAGCAGCGTGGTCCCGTCGGCGACCAGCGACCGGATGATGTCCCACATTCCCAGCCTCGACCGCGGGTCCAGGCCGGTGGTGGGCTCGTCGAGGAACAGCACCTTCGGCCGGCCGACCAGGCTGGCGGCCAGGTCCAGGCGCCGCTGCATGCCGCCGGAGTAGGTCTTGGCCGCCCGGTCGGCCGCGTCACTCAGGCCGAACTGCTCGAGCAGTTCGGTGGCCCGGCTCCGGGCCCGGGGCCAGCTCAGGTGATACAGCCGCCCGATGATCTCCAGGTTCTCCTGACCGGTCAATTCCTCCTGGATGGCGGCCGACTGGCCGGCCAGCCCGATGGCCCGGCGGACCGCGGCCGCGTCGCGCACCACGTCATAGCCCTCGACCAGCGCCCGACCTTTGTCGGGAAGCAGCAGCGTGGTCAGGATCCGCACCGCCGTGGTCTTCCCCGCCCCGTTGGGACCGAGCACGCCGAGCACCGTCCCGCGCGGCACCGACAGGTCGATACCGCGCAGCGCCTGCACCTCTCCGAACGACTTGGTCAAGCCCTCGACGAGGATCGCTGGCTGCTCGCCGAACCCATTGACCTGTGACATTCATCCTCCCGTAACGCCACGTAAGATCCACTCGCGGCCCCTTACCGCGAACTTACCGGCAACGCGACGAACCCGGCGAACCAAATACCTCGGCGCACCGACGGCGCCGCCGCATGGTAAGACGAGACAACGAGCGCGAATTCATCGCCGAGCCCGAAAAGGAGCAGACGGTGCCTGACGAGACACGCCACGAATCCGCTGATCTCGACGACTACTCGGTCCAGGAGCCTGCCGACTCCCTGACGGGAGAGCCGGGTGAACCCGGGAACGATCCCCTCGACAGGGGCGTCGCGCCGCCGGAGCGCTGGTCGGCCGTTATCAGGTCCGGCTCGGACGGCGGCGAGCAGGAGTCGCTCGACCAGCTGCTCGGCGAGGAGGAGCCCGATACCGCCCTCGACCTGGACGACGAGCTGCCCGAAGACCGCGAGGACGACGACGAAGCCGACGAGTACCTCGACGGCTTGCTGCTCGACGACGGCCCCGACCCGCGGGCGGGCCGGCTGGTGGCCGAAGACGAGGGGGCCCATTCCGACGACGAGGAGGACCTCGTGGCAACCGACGTCGGCATCGACGGCGGGGCCGCCAGCGCGGAGGAAGCCGCGATCCACGTGGTCGAGGACGACGACACCGACATCCGCTCCGGCGACTGACCGCGGGACCGGCCTGCAGAGGGGTCGCATGCTGCCAGTCGCTGAGCTGCACGTTCACATCGAGGGCACGCTGGAGCCCGAGCTGCTGGTCAAGCTCGCGGCGCGCAACGGTACTCCGATGCCGACCCTGGACGCGGCCGAGCTACGGGCCAAGTACCAGTTCGGCGACCTGCAGTCCTTCCTCAGCCTGTACTACGCCAACCTGCGGGTGCTGAAGATCGCGGCGGACTTCTACGACCTGGCCAGCGCCTACCTCACCCGGGCCGCCGCGGCCGGGGTGCGGCGGGCGGAGATCTTCTTCGACCCGCAGACGCACCTGGCCAACGGCGTGCCGCTGGAGGAGGTGTTCGGCGGGCTCACGGCGGCGCTCGCCGACGGTGCCCGGAACCACGGGATCTCCGCCGACCTGATCGTGTGCTTCCTGCGCGACCTGGGCGCGGACGCCGCCGACGCGGTGCTCCGCGCCTGCCTGCCGTTCCGGGACAAGTTCATCGGCGTCGGGCTCGACTCCGCCGAGGTGGGCTATCCGCCCGCGCTGTTCACCAAGGTCTACCGGCTGGCGGCGGCCGAAGGGCTGCGGCTGGTGGCCCACGCCGGCGAGGAAGGCGGCCCGGACTACGTGCGCGAGGCGCTCGACGAACTGCACGCGGAGCGGATCGACCACGGGGTCCGGTCGATGGAGGATCCCGAGCTGGTCGCCAGGCTGCGCTCCGAGCAGATCCCGCTGACCGTCTGCCCGCTGTCCAACGTGGCGCTGCGCGTGGTCGGCACGCTCGGCGACCACATGCTGCCCGGCATGCTGGAGGCGGGCCTGCTCGCCACCGTGAACAGCGACGACCCCGCCTACTTCGGCGGCTACGTGGACGACAACCTGGCCGCGCTGCGCGCCGCGTTCGGCTACGACGACGCGCGGCTCGCCGCGCTGGCCCGGAACTCGTTCGATGCGTGCTTCGCGGCCGAGGCCGACAAGCGAAGGTGGAAGGCCGAGGTCGACAGCTGGCTCGTGCGTACCCCGGCGTAATGTCGGTGCCCTGGGCTAGGGTCCGGGCCATGCGACTGCTGCACACCTCGGACTGGCACCTCGGCCGGTCGCTGCACCGCGCGGATCTGCGGGCGGCGCAGTCGGCTTTCCTGGATCACCTGGTGGACGTGGCCCGCGCCGAGAAGGTGGACGCGGTCCTGGTCGCCGGGGACGTCTACGATCGCGCGGTGCCGCCGGTGGACGCCGTCGAGCTGTGCGAGGACGCCCTGCTCCGGCTGCACGACACCGGCGCGCGCATCATGCTGATCAGCGGTAACCACGACTCGGCGCGCAGGCTCGGGTTTGGCAGCGGGCTGCTGGAGAAGGCGGGCGTGCACCTGCGCACCCGGCCCGCCGCGCTGGCCAGGCCGGTCGTCCTCGAAGACGCCCACGGGCCGCTGGCCGTGTACGGGGTGCCGTACCTGGAGCCGGACGCGGTCCGCGGTGAGCTTCCCCCGGGCCAGGACGAGATCCCCCGCGGGCACACCGGGGTGCTCGGGCACGCGGCCGGCTGCATCCGCGCCGACGCCGAGGCCCGCGGGATACGGCGCCGTGTGGTCATGGCGCACGGCTGGGTCAGCGGCGGAGCGGCCAGCGAATCCGAGCGCGACATCAGCGTCGGCGGGGTGGGCCAGGTGCCCGCTGAGCTGTTCGGCGGCTTCGGCTACGTCGCCCTCGGTCACCTGCACGGCCAGCAGACCATCGCCCCGCAGATGCGCTACAGCGGCTCGCCGCTGCCGTACTCCTTCTCCGAGGCCTCGCACCGCAAGGGCAGCTGGCTGGTCGACCTCGACGGCGAAGGGACGGCGCGGGTCGAGCAGGTGCCCGCGCCCGTCTACCGGCGGCTGAGCGTGCTCCGCGGCCGGCTCGCTGACCTGCTCGGCTCGGCCGCCTACGGCCAGTACGAGGACGACTTCGTGTCCGTCACGCTCACCGACCCGAGCCGCCCCGAGGGAGCCATGGACGCCCTGCGTGCCCGTTTCCCGCACGTCCTCGTGCTCACCTTCGAGCCGGAGGGCGTGCTGCCCGACCAGCGCGGCTACCGGGCCAGGACGGCGGGCCGCGACGACCTGTCGATTGCCGCCGAGTTCGTCAGCCACGTCAGCAACGCGACCCCGACCGCAGCCGAGAAACAGCTGCTGGCCAGCGCGTTCGCCGCGGTCCGTACGGAAGAGGCGGTCGGCTGATGCGCCCGCACCGGCTGCGCGTGACCGCGTTCGGCGCGTTCGGCGGCACGGTGGAAATCAGCTTCGAGGACCTGGCCTGCTCAGGGCTGTTCCTGCTGCACGGCGAGACGGGCGCGGGCAAGACCACGCTGCTAGACGCCATCGGGTTCGCCCTGTACGGCCGGGTCCCCGGCGAGCGCGGCAAGTCCAGGCGGCTGCGGTCGGATCACGCCGCCCCCGGCACCCCGACCGAGGTCCAGCTCGAGGCGACGCTCGGCGGCCGGCGGATGCGGATCACCCGCAAGCCGGAACAGGAGCGGGCCAAGCTCCGCGGCGCCGGCACCACCACCGAGCAGGCCAGGGTCCTGCTCGAGGAGCAGGCCGGCGGATCCTGGCGCGCCGTCTCCACCCGGGTGGGCGAGGCGGATGCCGAGATCGCCGACCTGATGGGCATGTCCGCCGACCAGTTCTTCCAGGTCGTGCTGCTACCGCAGGGGGAGTTCGCGCGGTTCCTGCACGCCGACGCGGGGGACCGGGCCAAGCTGCTGCAGCGGCTGTTCGGCACCGACCGGTTCCACGCGGTCGAGGAGTGGCTGGCCCGCCGCCGCAAGGCCACCGCGGACGAGGTGCGGGAGGCCGAGGCGGGGATCTCCGGGCTGCTCGCCCGCGTCGCCCAGGCCTCCGGCGTCCCGGTGCCGTCCGACGACGCGGTGCCGTCCAACGGCCCTGAGCCGTCGCACGACCCCCTGCCGTCCGGCGACGCGAAGTCGGCCCGCGGCGCCCTGCCGCCCGCGGGCTGGGCCGCGCAGCTGGCCGAGGCCGCCGCGGCCGGAGCCGCGGCTGGGCAGGTCCAGGTCGCCGGGCACCGCCGGGAGCTTGACCGCGCGCTCGACCTGCTGCGCGACGCCGAACGGCTAGCCGATCGGCAGCGGCGCCGGCAGGACGCCCTGGACACCCGCGACCGGCTGGCCGCGGCAACGGCGGACCTGCAGGACCGGCGGGCCGAGCTGGCCGCCGCCGCCCGCGCGGCCGAGGTGGCTCCCGCGCTGGCCGAGGCCGACCGGACCAGCCGGGCTCTCGCCCAGGCCCGGGTGCGCGAGGAGCAGGCCCGGCTGCGGGCCGCCGCGGCACCCGCCGCAGCCGCGGCACCCGGCCCAGCCGCAGCACCCGCCGCAGCCGCGGCACCGGGCCCAGCTGCGGCACCTGGTGCCAGCGCGGCCGAGCTGAGGGCGGCCGGCCAGGAGCACGTCACGCGGCTCGGCCGGCTGGAGGCGCTGCGGTCGGTGTCCCGGCAGGCGGATGACGAGGACCAGGCCGCCGAGGCCGCCCGGGCCAGCGCTGCCGCGCTGGCCGCCCAGGTCGACGCCGCCACCGCCGAGCTCGCTGACGGCCAACGGCAGCGCCCCGGCCTGAGTCTCGAACGCGATCGGGCGGCCGAGGCAGGCCAGCGGCTCCCCGCCGTCCAGGCCGAAGCCGACCGGTACGCCCGCGCCGCGGACGACGCCAGCGCGCTGGTCAGAGCCCAGGCCGACCGGAGCCGCCAGGAGCGCGCCTACGTCGACGCGAAGCTTGAGGCGGCCGAGCTCGTCTCCGCGGCGACCAGGCTACGCGAGGCGCGTATCGACGGCATGCGCGCCGAGCTCGCAGCGACCCTGGTCGATGGCGCACCATGCCCGGTCTGCGGTTCGCTCGAGCATCCGGAGCTGTGCGAGCTCCGCGGCGAGCGGGTTACTCGCGAGCAGGAAGACGCAGCCGATACCGAGGCGCTGGTGGCCTCGGAGAAGTCCGAGATGATCGGGGCGAGGCTGGGCGCTGCCGACGAGCGCGTCACGGCCCTGTCGGCCCGGCTCGAGCAGGCTGGCTTCACCGCCGCCGTGGACCAGGCCGAAGCGAACCGGCTGGACCGGGCCGCGCGTGATCTGGCGGCTCAGGCCGGGTCGCTGGCTAGCGTCGCGGGAAAGCTCGCCGACCTTCAGGTCGCGCTCGAAGCCCTGGACCAGGCCATCGCCGACACCGGGAAACACCTCGCCGAGCTGACCGAACAGCGCGAAGCCGGCCTGCGCCAGGCCGCAGGGGCCGATCTGCGCGCCGGCCGGCATCGTGAGTCGCTGCTGGCCCAGCTCGGCGGCCAGCCCGACCTGGACACCGCGCTGACCGCGGCGCGCCAGGCCGCCGACGCGCTCACCGCCGCCGCCGACGCGGCCGACGCCACCATGCGCGCGCAGGACGACACAAGGCGCGCCGGGGACCTGGCCGGGCAGGCCGCGGCCGAGGCCGGCTTCGCCGACCTGGAGGCGGCCCGCCGCGCCCAGCGGGACGCTCCCTGGCGGGCAGCAGCCGACCAGGCCATCCGCGAGCACGAGGCCTCGTCCCGTGCCGTCGCCGAGCTGCTCGCCGACCCCGACCTGGATGTAGCGCTCGACCCGCCCGCCGACCTGGACGGCGCCCGGGCGGGGGTTGGCGAGGCGCGCCAGGCCCACGACGACGCGGTGGCCGCCTACGACCGGGCCAAGCACCGGGCCGAACAGCTCGCTGACCTCGCCCCGCGGCTCGCCGCGCGGCTGGACGAGCTGAAGCCGCTGGCCGACCGGGCCACCGAGGCCAGGCGGCTCGCCGATCTGGCGGCCGGCCTGGGCGCGAACACGCTGCGCATGACCCTGTCCTCCTTCGTTCTCGCCGCCCGCCTGGAGGAGGTGGCGGCCGCGGCCAGCGAGCGGCTGCTCAAGATGACGTCGGGCCGCTACTCGCTGGTCCACACCGACGCCCGCCGCGGGGCGGGCCGGTCGGGTCTCGGCCTGCTCGCTTGCGACGGCTGGACCGGCGTGGACCGCGACACCAGCACGCTGTCCGGCGGCGAGACGTTCCTGGCCAGCCTGGCCCTCGCGCTCGGCCTGGCCGACGTCGTCACCGGCGAGGCGGGCGGCACCAGGATCGAGGCGCTGTTCGTCGACGAGGGCTTCGGCAGCCTGGACGAGGACACCCTGGAAGAGGTGATGACCGTGCTCGACGGCCTGCGCGAGGGCGGCCGCATGGTCGGCATCGTCAGCCACGTCGCCGAGCTCAGGCAGCGCATCCCCGCCCAGGTCCGGGTGCACAAGGGCCAGGCCGGCAGCCACCTGACGGTCCGAACCCAGGTCAGCTAGTTGGACTGGGCCCGCGGGCCCGGCGCACCATGGGGGAGTGCGTCTTTTTTCCTGGTGGGGCGGCCTGAGCCGGCGGCGGCGGATGCTCGTCGCGGTCGTGGCCCTGGTCGTGGTGGCCGGCGCGGTCGCGGGCACGTTGCGCGCGCCGGCCGGCCACCCTGACCAGCCGGCCGTCCCGGCCGCGGACGACGGCCGCCCAGGTGACGTCCTCCTGGTCCCGGGCTACGGCGGCAGCACCACCGCGCTCGACGAACTGGCGGGGCGGATCGCGGCGGCCGGCGGATCAGGGTTCCACGCCACCGTGATCAGGCTGGACGGCGACGGGACCGGTGACCTGCAAGTCCAGGCGAACGTGCTGAACGGGTACGTGAACCGGGCGCTGGCCAGCGGCTCGGGCCCGGTGACGGTGATCGGCTACTCGGCCGGGGGCGTGGTGGCCTGGCTATGGGACGTCGAGTACAACGGCGTGGCCAAGGCCCGCCGGATCATCACGCTGGGCTCCCCGCTGCACGGGGCCGACCTCGCCGCCGTCGGCGCGGCCGACGCGCCGGACGCCTGCCCGCAGGCGTGCGAGCAACTCGTGCCCGGCAGCTCCATGCTGCACCGGCTGCAGGGCACCGGCTCGGCCACCCGGCCGCCGTGGCTGTCGCTGTGGACCACCGACGATCAGGTGGTCCAGCCGCCCGATTCGGCCCGGCTGCCCGGCGCGGTGAACGTCCCGCTGCAGTCGGTCTGCCCGGGCGTATCCATCGGGCACGGCCAGCTGCCCACCGCCCCGCTCGTCGTCGGAATCGTGCTACGTACCCTGCATAGCGCCGCGCTCAGCCCGCCCCGCGCGTCCGATTGCCGTTCGCTTCAGGCCCTGGGCGGTTAAGGGTCACGCGGATAGCTCACTTGCCTATTCGTTCGGTTGTTCACGCCCGGGCGACTAGAGCGCAGCCTAATTTGGTGGGTAACTTCTGTCACTCCGGCACCGCCCAGCACATGGCCAGCTTGAATTGGCCCTGGGCGCTAGCCTCGGGTTCGACCCCTAATGTTGGTCACGCGGTGATGTCCTTGGTGGAGAAGTTCGCCCACGCGGCGGCCAGGAACACCACGACGTAGAGCGCCTGGATCCCGAACCCGCGCTGGATATCCCGCCAGAAGACGGGCTGCCGGAAGAAGTCGATCCAGGCCAGCCAGTACCGGGTCGGCAGGTAGGGCTGGACGACGGTGGCCGCGTTGAGCGTGACCAGCACCTCGCTGGCCACCAGCGCGGCTAGCGCGCCGAGCGCCGAGCCGAGGGCCGAGTCGGTGATCGTAGACAGGAACAGCGCGATCGCGGCCACGCCGAGCATCGACACGGTGATGAAGGCGATCGCTCCCGCGGTCCGTTCGGTCAGCTGGAGCAGGCTGAGCGGCGCGCCGGACAGCGACGTGACGGCCGCGCCCGCCGCCTGCCCCGCCGTCGGGGCCTGCCCGGCCAGCCCCGGCGCCGACCCGCCGGGAACCCCCGGCGCCTGCCCGACGGCCGCGGCCTCGGACGGGCCGAGCAGGAAGACCCCGGTGGCGTAGGCCGTGAACGTCACCGCCAGCACCACCAGCAGCACGTACACGATGACCGAGACGAGCTTGGCGACCAGCAGCCTGGTCCGGCCGACCGGGCGGACCAGCAGGTAGCGCAGCGTGCCCCCGGTGGCCTCGCCCGCGATCGAGTCACCCGCCACGACCGCCACCGCGACCGGCAGGAACACCGGCAGCACGAGCGCCAGCGCGGCCGCCGGGTAGAGCGCCCCGTCCTGCAGCACGGCGGACAGGAACGCGCTGCCCTGGCCCGGCGGCGGGACCAGGTGGGTGATCGTGATGAAGACCGCCACCATGAACGGCAGCGCGCAGGTCAGCACGACGCTGATCCAGGTGCGCGGCCGGCGCAGCAGCTTGACCAGCTCAACCGTGATCACGAGATCTGGTCCGATCCCGCGCCGGTCACCGAGAGCACGATGTCCTCCAGCGTGCGCTGCTGCGGGCCGATCGAGCTGACCCGCAGCCCGGCGCCGACCAGCCTGGTGTTGAGCGCGGCGGCGTCGGCGTAGCGGACCAGCAGTCGCTGCCCGTCCCGGTGCTCCACCTGCCCGTCGAGCAGCGCGGCCACCTGGTCGGCGTCCGGGGTGTCCAGGACGATCCGCCCCGTCGGCGCGCGCAGCGCCGCCAGGTCCTCCTGCAGGACCAGTCGTCCGGAGTCCAGGACCCCGACCCTGGTGCACACCTGCTCGACCTCGGCCAGCAGGTGACTGGACAGGAATACGGTCACCCCGGCGTCGTTCAGCCCGAGGAGCAGTTCCCGCAGGTCCCTGATCCCGCGGGGATCCAGGCCGTTGCCCGGCTCGTCCAGGATGAGCAGCCGAGGCCGGCGGATCAGCGCGGCGGCCAGGCCGAGGCGCTGCCGCATGCCCAGCGAGTAGGCCTTGACCGGCCGGCGGCCGACTCCGGCCAAGCCGACCTGCTCCAGCGCCTCGCCGACCCGCTGGCGCCGGGTGCGCCGGGCCTTACCCATGAACCCGCCGCCCGGGACCCTGGGACCCGCCGCGTCCAGCAGCGTCAGGTTGGCCCGGCCGGACAGGTGCGGATAGGCGGCGGGCTCCTCGACCAGCGCTCCTATCTGTGGCAGCACCTCGCGGGCGTGGCGGGGCATTCGCCGGCCCAGTACCTCGATCTCGCCGCTGGTCGCGTAGACCAGGCCGAGCAGCATGCGGACCAGCGTGGTCTTGCCCGACCCGTTCGGCCCGAGCAGGCCGTACCGGTCACCCTCGCGCACGTCGAGGTCGACCGAACGTACCGCGGTGACGGCTCCGTAGCGCTTGATCAGCGCCCGGGTAACGATCACGACAGGGTCACCAGTTCGGTCAGCTCGGTCGCGGCCTGCTCGAGCAGTTGCGTGCTCACCGTCCCGGCGAGCAGGAAGGTGACGAAGAAGCCGGGCGGCCTGACGATGACCGCGTTGAGCAGCGGTGCGCTGATCTCAGCGGCGGCGCCGCCGGCAATGACCAGCGGCGTGCCGCCGGCCGTGACCGCGTCCGGGATCAGGTGCCGGCCGGCCGAGTCGCGGACGCCGAGCACGGCGAACGTCGTCAGGCCCCCGCCGTAAGCCCCGATCGTCTCGAACCCGGGCTGCACCGGGAGCCGGATGCGCCCGGCCAGCTCGGCGGGCAGCGCCACCAGCCCCAGGTTGCTCAGAGCCCCGGCCAGATTCCCGGGATTCGCTACGGTGAACCCGGTACCCGGGGCCCGGTCCGGCGTCAGCACCCGCTGATCCGGATGCCACGGGCTGACCTGGAAGAACAGGCTTTGCAGGGCCGGGTGGCCCGAACCGCGGCCGAACACCTCGACCATCAGCGGCAGCCCGCTGGACGGGTCGGCCCAGATGTCCACCCGCCCGACGGTGGACGCCGGATCGGCCGGCGTCATCCGCAGCCCGGCCGCGCTTCGGCCCGCGACCCGCACCGGCGCGATCACGCTGAACCTGGCCCGCCGGCCCCCCTCCGACAGCAGGCGCTGGGCCAGCGCCGGCGGTACCAGGTCGGCCGCGCGCGGCAGCCGGTACACCTGCGGTCCGAGGACCTCGGTGAGCAGCTGGCCGCCGGAATTCCAGATGAAGGAGCGGTAGCCGCCGAGCTGGTACGTGTCCCGCTCGCCGGCGTCGGAGAGCACGTCGACCCGCCACCGGCCCGGCGTCGCCTGCCAGACCCGCATCTTCGTCACGCCGTTGAGCAGTGAGGTCAGCCCGGTCAGGCCGGATACCGGCGGCAGCCCGAACGTCGCGTTGCTCTCCGCGTACCCCGCGTAGGACTCGTCCGCCGAGGCCAGGATGCGCGCCCGGAGCTGGCTAGCGGTCAGCTGCGGCACGCTCACCGGCAGCGCGCTGGCGATCACCGGCAGCCCGCAGAGCAGGGCCACGCCGGCGGCTACCACCGCCCACCGGCGCACGCTCCGGATCGTCACCAAAATCCTCGCAAGTCGGTTACTGGTGGGACAAGACGGTCACATGATCCATTTTCACCCAGATATCCAATAACGGTACGATAACCGCGGGCTCCTCCAGGCGCGTCGCTCCGCCACAAAAGCGGTTCGCGCCTCTCGTCAGGAGACCTTCTCCGGTCTAGGATCGGAAACTGTCAGTAACGGCTAGAGAAACCCTGACAAGAAGGCTGTGGCGGGACGGCCCGGTGGGTCAGAGGTGGCGAACTGGTAAGGATCGTCATGACAAGAGAGTCCGGTGTCCGGCGGATCATCGTCGGCGTGGATGGCTCCGCGGAATCCGTGGCGGCGCTCAGGTGGGCGTGCCGGGAAGCGAGCCTGCGCGCCGCGGAGGTCCTCGCCGTACTGGCCCTGGAGTCCGCGTGTCATCAGGTCGCGAGTTATGCCGTCCCAGCGCCGAGACAGGCAGGCGGCAGCTGGGGAGCAGCCCGTGACGTGCTAAGACGCTCGGTTAGCGAGGCGCTCGGCCTGTTCCCTGGGGTGAGCGTGCGCACCGAGATCGCCGAGGGGCTGGCCGCCCGCGTGCTGCTCGACCAGGCGGCGGACGCGGACATGCTCGTCCTCGGCCGCAACTCGAACGGCCCCGATCCGTACCGGGCCGCGGGCCCGGTGATCCGGGTCTGCCTGCGCGCCGCCCGGTGCCCGGTGGTCATCATCGGCGCGGTCGACGCGGTCGCTCCCGATCCCGCGGATCACGTGCCCGAGTCGTGGCAGCGGGCCCTGGAAGGCTCCGGCGCGGCCCGGTAATCCGTAACGGAGAGTAACCGCAATCGACCACTGCGGGGGTACGAGTCGCTGGGTGCTGGCCGGCTGATGCCGCGCCAGTGAGACAATCGTTCGCGTGCCGTCCCTGGTAGAGGTGTCCCCGCCGGTCAGCGCCGCGCTGCGGTCCGGCGCACCGGTCGTCGCGCTCGAGTCCACGATCATCTCGCACGGCCTGCCGCGGCCCGGCAACCTGGACGCCGCCCGGGAGTTCGAGGCCATCCTGGCCGGCCAGGGCGTGACCGCGGCCACGATCGCGCTCATCGACGGCGTGCCGAGGGTCGGCCTGACCCCGGACGAGCTCGAGCGCATTGCCACCGACGAGTCCGTGGTCAAGGTCAGCAGCCGCGACATCGCCATCGCGGTGGCCAGGAAGGTGACCGGCGGCACCACCGTGGCGGCCACGTCGGTGCTGGCCGTCCGGGCCGGCATCCGGGTGTTCGCGACCGGCGGCCTCGGCGGCGTGCACCGCGGCGCCAGCGAGACCTTCGACGAGTCGGCCGACCTGACCGTGCTGTCCAGGACGCCGATCACGGTGGTCTCGGCCGGGGTGAAATCCATCCTGGACATCCCGGCCACGCTGGAGCGGCTGGAGACCCTCGGCGTGGCCGTCGTCGGCTACCGCACCTCCCGCTTCCCCGCCTTCTGGCTCTCGGATTCCGGCTGTGACCTGGACTGGCGCGCCGACAGCCCGGCGGAGATCGCCGACATCATGGCGGCCAGGGAAGCGTTCGGCGAGCAGGCCGCGCTGCTCGTGGCCAACCCGCTGCCGCCCGGCAAGCAACTCGACCCCCAGCTGCTCGACGACGCGCTGGCCGGCGCGCTGGCGGCCGCGGCCGCCCAGGGCGTCCGC
>WNGR01007824.1_pt1 | contig 12309 bp, 21 predicted proteins | sample 5407581 | NCBI WGS metagenome assembly WNGR01 (sample SAMN13153383, study PRJNA577476) | soil metagenome | isolation source: 80 cm soil or saprolite under Garry oak tree replicate 2 | place: USA:California | collected 2016-06-15
CCGTTAGGCAGCCACGATCATTACTCCTGTGCACATCTCACCCGGAATGACGTCTCTACGCGCGTGAGACTGAACATCCCACGCTTCGCCCTAGGCTTCCTGGCCGCGTGCCATGGGGCGGGCCACCTTCCCGCGGCCCGCGATGTCCCAACGCCTCGGCGGACGCCTATCCGGCCAGACTGGTGCGTCGCGGCCACCGAGAGGGTTGACAGCGCATTCGCAGTCCAGAAGGCACAGCAAGTTCTACAGGACTCCTTGCTCCTCCTGAAGCCAGCTTCCGTTAAATCCGTCGGGGAACAGTCGCTCTTGGATGGATTTCCAATGTTCGAGGGATTCCTCGTGACGCTCGTTGCCACACGCCTTGTAGCTGGTGCAGGCGGACTTGTCTGGGTGGATGGAGAGACTGGCTGCGCGATTCTACTGAAGCGCTACGAGTAGCCTCGGAAGACGCACGACAGTGCGGCGGCTGCCTAACATGCGCTTGAAGCTGGCGGGCGCTCACAAGTAGGGAAGAGTTGCGTTGCCTCGCAGCCCAGCCTTTTTTTCTGCCACTCCGCCACGTTGCGCCAGCGTGTCCTTCGCCCGCAGCTTAAGCGCGATCCGTTAGGCGGCAACGCGGAGGATACGGTGAACGTGCTGGATCGCGTACTCGGCTGGCTGCTAGTGGTGGGTGGGTTGCTCCACGCCCTCGGTTCGTGGATGGCGTATCGAAACGCGCCGCCGGAGCTCCTCTGGGCGCTGTCCGGCTCGCTCGCCGCGCTCCTGCTCGCCGCCCTGAATCTCCTACGCGCCGGTCGACCGCAGGATCGGCCACTGGCGTGGGTCAGCTTGGGTGGGTCCCTCGCGTGGATCGTAGTTGCGGTGAGTTTCGGACGGGTGATTGGCAACGTGCTCGACCCGCGGGCCGTGATCCACGCTCTCAACGCGGCGGCGCTCGCCGTCATGAGCTGGCGCACCCTGGTGCGAGCGTCGCGCCAGGTTGCCGCCTAACAAGCGCTTGAAGCTGTGTCGGGCGCTCGTGTGGGAAGAATTGCGTTGCCTCGCTGGCTAGCCTTTTTGTCTGCCGCTCCACCGCCTTGCGCCAGCGAGTCCTTCGCCCGCAGCTTAAGCGCGATCCGTTAGGCGGCGCGCTCCCACCCCACAAACATCCGTCAGTCAAATGCCATTGATGGTTACGTGCGCGGGGCGCCGCACGCTGAGGCCCGCGGGCGTCTATCAGTTGGCCGCGCCCCCCCACCCCACGGCCGCGCATCGATGTGCCGCGCCGCGCTTCGAGCATCAGTCCGGTCGATGCCCAGAAGCCGGTTTCCCAAGTCGAGGCGGGCCCGCCCTTCGTGGTACGCGCGGCGCGCTCGAGCATCGGGGCAGGGCGCGCCGTCTAACATGCGCTTGAAGCTGGCGGGCGCCCGCGTGGGAAGAATTGCGTTCCCTCGCCGGCCAGTCTTTGTTTCTGCGGCTCCGCCTCCTTGCGCCCGCGGGCCTTGCGCCCGCAGCTTAAGCGCGATCCGTTAGGCGGCGCGCTCCCACCCCGCAAGCATTCTTCCGCTAATTCCTTTGGTATGGTGTTGCGTGGGGCGCCGAGCGCCGAGACGCACGGGCGAGCTGTAGCTCGCCGCGCCCCACCACCCCAAGTCCGCTACGGGTCAGGCGCGCCGCGCACTTCCTCCGATACCCATGGCTGCCCAGAAGCAGCTTCCCAAGGCGGGGCGGTCGCGCCTCGCTGGGCGCGCGGCGCGCGCGAGTGTCGGTGAAAAGCGCGCCGTCTAACACGCGCTTGAAGCTGGCGGCGCCTGGCACTTGGGGTAACCTTTCATTTGTGACGAACCAAGCTAGGCGCCGCAGCTTAAGCGCGATCCGTTAGGCCGCTGCGAGGTCATCATGACAAAAGGTCTGCTTTGCACGCTGGCCCTCGCTGCAAGCACTGCAGCAGCGGCGCCCGTGATGGCTCAGGGAACTCCCACTGGCTCCGCGAAGGTTGCGGGATCGCCCGATTCCGCATTCAGCAACTTTCTGGCCTTCATAAAGGCTCACGGTGCTTCGGTAGTGCGCACTGACTCCGTACACCAGCGGGTGGAGGCTAAGGTGAAAGGATCCGACGAGTCGATCCTATTTGCCTTTAGGGCCGATGGGGACTCGACGGCGATCAGCGCTCAAGGGACGAAGGGTGGTATGGCTGCCCTGATCTTTGGGCTCGGTGCGGTGAACGATTGGCTCGAGAGTCGCCGCGCGCCTACCGCGCCTGAGCGCAAACCCTAAGAATTCGTTGCGCAGCGGCCTAACAAGCGCTTGAAGCTGCCGGGCGCTCACAAGTAGGGAGGAATTGCGTTGCCTCGCTGGCTAGCCTCGTTGTCTGCCGCTCCAACGCCTTGCGCCCACGGGCGCTGCGCCCGCAGCTTAAGCGCGATCCGTTAGGCCGCGCGACGCCCGTTCCTTTGATGCTTCAGATCCTTCTTGTCCGGCACGGCAAGCCAGCTTTCGATGACTGGACTCCCGTTGCAGGAGCCGCCTTCGCTACGTGGGTCCGCGGCTACGACGAAGCTCCCATCGACGTGACCGTCCCGCCTCCGCCACGCCTCGGGCTCAGGCGTTAGCGATGGGTTGCGTCGCAACAAGCACGCTGAGGCGAGCCTGCGAATCGGCCGCCCTCCTCGCCGCCGATCGCGCTTTCGTCTGCGAACCCATTTTCGCCGAGGCCGGGCTTCCGTCTAGCATCCACTTGACCCTGGCTCTAGCACCTCGCCACTGGGCCTTTCTTTTGCGCGTGGCGTGGTTCTGCGGTTTGTCGCACAGGGCCGAGTCGCTGCGCGACGCGCGGACCCGTGCGCACCGCGCCGCGGAGCGCCTTGTCGAGCTCGCGCGCGAGCATGGGTCGGTCATGCTGGTGGGTCACGGCGTAATGAACGCGTTCATCTCGCGCGCGCTTCGCCGGATGGGCTGGCACGGCTCTGCCTCAGGCTCCGCCTTTTGGTCAGTCGTCGCGTTGCAGCGCGCGGCCTAACAAGCGCTTGAAGCTGGCGGGCGCTCGGGTGGGAAGAATTGCGTTGCCTCGCCAACAAGGCTTTTTGTCTGCGACTCCACCGCCTTGCGCCCGTGGGTATTGCGCCCGCAGCTTAAGCGCGATCCGTTAGGCCGATGCACATCCTTCGATGACTGATCTGCTTCTCCTCTTGGGCATCGTCTTGGCCGGCCCGCTCCTCGGTCTCGGAGCTGTGTGGGCCGATGGTAGCCTAACGGCGCGACATGTGCTCACCGCCACCGTGATCGGCGGCGTCGCAGTCGCGGAGCTCGGCGCCCTTATCATCCTTCTTGGGGGGGACTTGGGCGTCGGTGTCGCCGCCACGTTCGGGGGGATGGGGATGTACGGTGCAATTGATGGTCTTGTCGTTGGATTAGTCTTCGTGGCCATCCGGGCATTGCTGAAGCGGCGTGCTGCTCGCGGCACGGCCTAACAAGCGCTTGAAGCTGTCGGGCGCTCGTGTGGGAAGAATTGCGTTGCCTCCCCAGCTAGCCTCTTTGTCTGCGGCTCACCCTCCTTGCGCCTGCGGGCATTGCGCCCGCAGCTTAAGCGCGATCCGTTAGGCGGCGGCCGGACTCCACGGCATCGCCACGGAAGTGAGAGGTACCTCGTGAGATACCGATCCAAGATTCTGCTAACTGTGTTTCTCGTCCTTGCCATTCTCGTTGCCGCTTGGTGGTTGATCGGCGTCACCACTGCTCCTATTCCGGTCAGAGCTGCGTCCGTAGGGGCCGCCGTCTAACAAGCGCTTGAAGCTGACGGGCGCTCGCAAGTAGGGAAGAATTGCGTTGCCTCGCCGGCCAGCCTTTTTATCTGCCGCTCCGCCGCCTTGCGCCAGCGGCCATTGCGCCCGCAGCTTAAGCGCGATCCGTTAGGCCGCCAGCGCGACTTACACTGGTCCATTGATGAGCCGATCGCACGGTTGGCGCACTTCCGGATCTCCGCACTCGAAGGCGATCGTCGTCATCATCGAGGGCGCGCTTACTTTCGGATTCAGCTGCAGCACAGGTCCGGTCACGACCTGGTCAGCGGAGGCCCGATCCTCGGACACCACCTGGGTCGCGAACGCTCGCAGCCTCCAGTGGAGCGGTCCCGGCAACGCCTATGACGGGACCAGCGTCGAGGTGAAGCATGGCCGCCTCGCATCGACGGAGGTATTGTTCTTCTCGCACCAGGGGCCCAGGATGCGTCTGACGATGCAATGGGACACTCCGACGCACCTACAGGTCAGGTATGGACCGCTTCCGGGCGATTCGGTGAGCCTTGACTACCAGGTCGTCAAGACCGGCGGCATCGCCATTTCGGTCCAACGCCTTCCGAACCCCTCCCCAAGGTGACTGTCTCCCCGTTTGCGGCGCGAGGCTGGCGGCCTAACAAGCGCTTGAAGCTGGCGGGCGCTCACAAGTAGGGAGGAATTGCGTTGCCTCGCCGGCCAGCCTTTTATCTGCCGTTCCAACGCCTTGCGCCGGCGAACCCTTCGCCCGCAGCTTAAGCGCGAGCCGTTAGGCAGCCCGTGAAGAGAGTTCTTTTCCATGGGGCGCGGCGCGAAGGCCGGCAGGCGGTGCGCCAGGAGGTGGGCGCCCGACTCCAGGGACGGCGAGGGGCGCTTTGAGACCGCGCGCGAGCCACCGGGAGGGAGGATGGGCGCAAGCGCAGGGCTGCCTAACAAGCGCTTGAAGCTGCCGGGCGCTCACAATAGGGAGGAATTGCGTCGCCTCGCTGGCTAGCCTTGTTGTCTGCGGCTCCGTCTCCTTGCGCCCGTGGGCATTGCGCCCGCAGCTTAAGCGCGATCCGTTAGGCGGCAACCCATGAATCAGGTCAACGCGGGCTCTGTGGTTCTGTGGCTGGTCCTGCTCCTGCTTCTCGTCGGCCTCCCGGCTCTATTGCGGCGTTACCAACTCCGCGCCTCGCAGCGCAATCGCGATGGTGCATGCGGCCGATGCGGCGCACAGCTCACATCGGGGGCGCCGACGTACGTGGAAGGGTTACAGGTTTGCGCCTCCTGCGCGAGGACTGTGCGTGTCCGAACGATCGCAGGGGTCGCATTTATCGGCCTGGTCACGTTGGCAACCATCATCGGGGCTTTCTTCGCCATGGCTGCGGATGCGCGTGCGGGCAACCCTGACCCGTGGTGGGCCTATGTTGTGACGGTGGGCCTTGGCGTGTCGCTCGTGGGTCTCTTGTTCTTTGCAGAAACCAAAGCACGTAGGGCCAATGAACGGGCCGCACTTCGCGACGCGGCTGTTGTTCGCCGCTATGACACGGGCGAGGAATAATATCCTGAACGGCGTTGCCGCCTAACAAGCGCTTGAAGCTGGCGGGCGCTCACAAGTAGGGAGGAATGGCGTTGCCTCGCCGGCGAGCCTCTTTGTCTGCCGCTCCACCGCCTTGCGCCAGCGGGTCCTTCGCCCGCAGCTTAAGCGCGATCCGTTAGGCGGCATGCACGGCTGAATTCCTGATCATGCAAAAGGTCGCACTGGCGCTGCGCCTCGCCGGGGTACCAGCGGTCTGGCTAGCCTTCATTCCCTACGCCATCGCCGCTGGCCACAACCCCGGCTTCGTTCCCCCGAACGCCTTGCGCCCGTACCCGACGGGGCAAGTAGTCGCTGTGTGCGCCCTAATGGCGATCGAATCCGCTTGCCTATTCGCCATGCTCGAGCCGTACGCCTATGCGCTCCGTGATTGGCGCCGGCCTCTCAAGGTGCTCGGCCTTGTGCTTCTGGCGTTCTTTTTGGAACCGATGGTTACGGACATGCCAGGTTACACCTATGTCAACGGGGCCTTTTTCATCGTCTGGTCCGCGATCTTGGCTCTTCTCGTGGTACTTGGCCTTCTGACTTCGAGAATGTCACGCTCCCCTGCCACCGGTTCCTAGGGCATGCCGCCTAACCAGCGCTTGAAGCTGGCGGGCGCTCACAAGTAGGGAGGAATTGCGTTGCCTCGCCGGCCAGCCTTTTTATCTGCCGTTCCAACGCCTTGCGCCGGCGAACCCTTCGCCCGCAGCTTAAGCGCGATCCGTTAGGCGGCAGGCGCGGGAGACTCCGTTGTGGCACATTGACCACAAATGGGAGTTATCGGATTCCTAGGGGCGTTCGCCCTCGGCCGAGTCTTGGCGCGACGCGCGGTCGCACACCTTGATTCCACGCAGAAGGTTCAACTCGTCGATGGCATGGGGTGGCATAGGGTCGCCGCGCCTCTGATCCTTCTTGTTCTGGTGGGCGCCTACTTCCTGGCACTGAAGAGGTGGCCGGAGAGCGCAGCGAAGCTCCAGGCCGGGTTCATTGGCGCCGCCCTGCTACTTGTGATCGCAGCGATCTTCGCCACGCAGCGACGCATTCGTAGCCTCGGGCTTCCGCCTGCCTACCTCCAACTAATATCCATATCGCAAGCGGTTCAGCTTGTCGGTGCTGTGCTTTTGCTCGGTTCGTTGACGGCCGGCTGACTTGTAGGAAGCCTGCCGCCTAACCAGCGCTTGAAGCTGCCGGGCGCTCACTAGTAGGGAGGAATTGCGTTGCCTCGCTGGCTGGCCTCTTTGTCTGCCGCTCCACCGCCTTGCGCCAGCGAGTCCTTCGCCCGCAGCTTAAGCGCGATCCGTTAGGCTGCTCCAACCTCTTAGCCGCGAGCAGAGATGCCTCCACCCAACACAGTGCGTATTGGGATCTGGCTAATCGGACTCACACTTCTGACCGATCTCATTGCCTCCCTGTGGCCCCGAGCTCAAATGACAGGCGGCATCGGGCAGGCGGCGACAACGTTCCTCATCTTTGGGTGCCTCCTGTACGCGATCGGTCGTCGCCGCAACTGGGCCCGCCTCGTGTTCACGTTCTTGTACATCGTTGGAGTGTTCTTCGCGCTGACAATGATGGGCCGATTCCGGTCGGCGGGGGCGATCGCCGTGGTCCTCACTGTGGGTCTGATTATCGTCCAAGGAGTGGGGCTCGCGTGCCTGTTCCTGCCGTCGGCTTCCGCGTGGTACCACCCATCGGGGCGCAGCAGCCTAACAAGCGCTTGAAGCTGGCGGGCGCTCACAAGTAGGGAGGAATTGTGTTGCCTCGCTGGCTAGCCTTTTTGTCGGCCGCTCCACCACCTTGCGCCCGCGTGCACCTCGCCCGCAGCTTAAGCGCGATCCGTTAGGCGGCCGCAAGACTGAATTAAGACTGTGTTCGTCAACGAAGCGGGGCGCGATTCGCCATGACAAGTGCTGACCGGCAGCCATCGTACCTGGAGGCGACCTCCGCTCGGCGCAGCTGCCGATTCAATGGCGGTTCTGTGAAGGGACGCGGCCGTCTAACAAGCGCTTGAAGCTGGCGGGCGCTCACAAGTAGGGAGGAATTGTGTTGCCTCGCTGGCTAGCCTCTTTGTCTGCCGCTCCACCGCCTTGCGCCGACGGACCCTGCGCCCGCAGCTTAAGCGCGGTCCGTTAGGCGGCCGCGAAATAATTCCTGAGACTGTGTCCCCTACGAAGCGGGGCGCGGCTCGCAATGACAAAGTCCTGGCGGCGACCCCTGTACCTCGAGGCAGGCTTTGCTCGGCGCGGCTTCCGGTTCATGAGAGGGGTCGGTGAAGGGAGGCGGCCGTCTAACAAGCGCTTGAAGCTGGCGGGCGCTCACCAGTAGGGAAGAATTGCGTTGCCTCACTGGCCAGCCTTCTTATCTGCGGCTTCACCGCGTTGCGCCCGCGGGCACGTCGCCCGCAGCTTAAGCGCGATCCGTTAGGCGGCGCGCTCCCACCCCACAACCATGCTTACGCAACTTCGTCTTATGTACGGGGAGTGCGCGGGGCGCCGAGCGCCGAGACGCGCGGGCGAACGGCAGCTCGCCGCGCCCCACCACCCCACGGCCGCGCTATGCCATGGGCGCGCCGCGCCCGGCCATCAGGGTGGCGGCTGCCCAGCGGCAGCGTCCCAAGGTGGGCGGCCCAACCTTCGTGGGGCGCGCGGCGCGCTCGAGGCCGCGGGGAAATGCGCGCCGTCTAACAAGCGCTTGAAGCTGGCGGGCCTCGCCAGTAGGGAACTATTGCGTTGCCTCGCCGGCCGCGCTCGGCGCGGTGGGTTGGGGCCTTGCGCCCGCCAACACGCCGCCCGCAGCTTAAGCGCGATCCGTTAGGCGGCGCGCTCCCACCCCACAACCATGCTTACGCAACTTCTTCTTATGTACGGGGAGTGCGCGGGGCGCCGAGCGCCGAGACGCGCGGGCGAACGGCAGCTCGCCGCGCCCCACCACCCCACGGCCGCGCTATGCCTTGGGCGCGCCGCGCCCGGCCATCAGTGTGGCGGCTGCCCAGCGGCAGCGTCCCAAGGTGGGCGGCCCAACCTTCGTGGGGCGCGCGGCGCGCTCGAGGCCGCGGTGAAATGCGCGCCGTCTAACAAGCGCTTGAAGCTGGCGGGCCTCGCCAGTAGGGAACTATTGCGTTGCCTCGCCGGCCGCGCTCGGCGCGGCGGGTTGGGGCCTTGCGCCCGCCAACACGCCGCCCGCAGCTTAAGCGCGATCCGTTAGGCGGAACACGACCTTCCAGAAGAGGCGGGGAGCGCTCTCACAGTGAATGACGACCGCATTGTCAAGCTCCTTGAAGAGATTCGCGACCTGCAACGCCAGCACGTAGAGAACTACAAGGACGCGCTGCGGAATCAGGAAGAGTCGATCAAGATGAACCGCGAATGGCAGCGAAAGGCCTCGCAGCGGCAGCTCATCGCGTTGATCGTGTTAGCGGTCGTCGTCGCGAGTTTCCTCTGGCCGTACCTCCGCCATTAGAGGGTGGGGACCTCGGAGTGCCGTGCAGCGTCCGCCTAACAAGCGCTTGAAGCTGTCGGGCGCTCAGAGGGGAAGAATTGCGTTCCCTCGCTGGCTAGCCTTTGTTTCTGCAGTTCCACTTCCTTGCGCCCGCGGGCGTTGCGCCCGCAGCTTAAGCGCGATCCGTTAGGCGGCATGCACCGGGAGCGCGAATGAGAACTCTGTTAATCCTTGGGCCCCCAGCCGCGCTCTGCATCTTCTTCATACTCCGACTCAGGCCGTTACGTGTCGAGCATCCCAATCAGGCGGATGCCGAGGGGAACGTTTGCCAGACCCTTTGGCTTCATCACCTGGATGGAGTTTATGGATCCGAGTTCATATGACGAGCGCGGCAAGAGGTTGTTGCCATGGCTATATGTGGCCAGCGCCTTGTGGGCCATTGCCGTCGTGGTATGGGTGATAGGGGAGTAAGGTTGGCGAGGCATGCCGCCTAACAAGCGCTTGAAGCTGCCGGGCGCTCGCAAGTAGGGAAGAATTACGTTGCCTCGCCGGCGAGCCTTTTTTTCTGCCGCTCCACCGCCTTGCGCCTGCGGGCATTACGCCCGCAGCTTAAGCGCGATCCGTTAGGCGTCACGCACCCGACTCAGATGCGCGGACCCATCCTCGTCCTCCTCGTGATCACGGGACCCCTGGCTGCGAAGGTGATCTCGGACGCGAGCGCGCCAGAATCCCTTTGCGGTCACGCGTACACGTTGCCTCCCACCGTCGACGCCCCAGACTCCGTTGGGCCTCTACCGCTTAGATCATCGCTTGTGTACCTGAGACGGTCGTGCCCTGGTGCAAGAGACACGACGTCCGGCTTCTACCTTCGCGCGTTTGGCTCGGTCATTGAGGTGGTAGGAGACCAACCAGTTCTGGGAGACTCCGCCGACCGGGTGGTCGGTCTCATTCGAGTCTCTGGCGGCCGCCGCATCAGGACGCGGGAAGGGATTGGCCCCGGGTCGACGCTGCGTGAGGCGAAGCGGGCCTGGGGCACCCTCGAAGTTGTGGGATGTGCTGCTGGCGTTGAGTACGCATACGTCCCCCAACGGCCCGGGCTTGGCCTGAGATTCGGCGATGTGTGCCCGCGCGCTGCGCGGGAACTCACGACGTACCCTGATTCGGTTGCAATTCAGGCCGTTGAGATCTTCACGCCAGTCGACTAGTGATCCAACACGGAGGCGTGACGCCTAACATGCGCTTGAAGCTGGCGGGCGCTCACAAGTAGGGAGGAATTGCGTTGCGTCGCTGGCTAGCGTCTTTGTCTGCTGCTCCACCGCCTTGCGCCCGCGAGCATTGCGCCCGCAGCTTAAGCGCGATCCGTTAGGCAACATCAGGCTCCTGCGAGGAACCGCCTACGACTTACAAGTCCGCATCCACTACGCGGGTGAAGGCTGATCTGCGAGATATCCTCGCCCAGCTCGGGCCGAAGACGGACATCGGACGCTCTCGGCGCGCTTTACTCCCAGGTTGGATCAAGTTCTTCAGCTGGCTCTTTCTCCTAGTCTCGGCGGGAGTCCCCGTCGCCGTGCTGACCAGCATCGTCAGCAACGCGCCGATCAGTTTCACGTTGTTCGGCTTTCGTTACGTCGGGATGTTCAATGCGCAGGCCGCACTCCTGGCCATCGCGATCGCGGGCTGCGGGTCGACCGCCTACGGCCTACTATGGGGGCGCAGTTGGGGTCTCTTCGCGGGTGCGCTCACGGGTTGGGGAGGGCTAGCTTTGTCGGTCGCGTCGATCTTTGTTAACACGCCGGGCTTACATTTGCCTCTCGAGCCCCTGCTCTTGATCCCGTTTCTTTTCAAGCTGTCTAGCCTACGCAAGGACTGGCGGGAAGAAGCGGGTGACTAGCGCTGTCGCCCATGTTGCCTAACAAGCGCTTGAAGCTGGCGGGCGCTCACAAGTAGGGAAGAGTTGCGTTGCGTCACTGGCCAGCCTTTGTTTCTGCGGCTGCACTGCCTTGCGCCCGCGGGCGTTGCGCCCGCAGCTTAAGCGCGATCCGTTAGGCGGCGCCGTTTGGAAAGGATAGCCATGCCGGCTCCCGGCAATCCTCCGATCGTCCTGCTGTGGTTTGGGGCCCTCTTCGTCGTGACCGGCGTGGGACACCTGTATTTCTGGTTCGGCAGCAATGCTGAGGACAAATGCCAATTCTTTCCCTGGTTCTCGGCCGTGACCGCCCTGTTGTTCCTAGGTTTCATGTACTTTGCGATCGACGCCCCGGCAGGTATTGTCCTGCTGTTTGCAGTGTTTCTGACCATCGGGGCCCTCATCCACGTTCGGCTCACGGCCTTCTGCCCTCGCTGTGCACGCATGATATATCGCGGCGTATGGACCGCTCGAGCGTCATTCTGTCCGAGATGCGGCTTAGCGTTGGATCGCGCACCGTCTCGTACGGACACCATTTAACGCAGGCGCCGCCTAACAAGCGCTTGAAGCTGGCGGGCGCTCGCCAGTAGGGAAGAGTTGCGTTGCCTCGCCGGCGAGCCTCTTTGTCTGCGGCTCCACCGCCTTGCGCCTGCGGCCATTGCGCCCGCAGCTTAAGCGCGATCCGTTAGGCCGCCACGAATGCTGCTACTATCGCTGTTTGAGGTTTTGGATAGGGTGCCACGCTCTCTGATTCTCTGGGTTCTCGGGATCCTCCTCGGCGCAGCCGGCTACGTGTTAGGCCAGCGTAGGGCGTGGCTTGGCATGATCCCGATGGCCTTCCTGTTACTGCTCGCATCTCTCCTCTGGACCACGATTGGAGATCCCAGAGTGGGAGCGGCCTCCTCTCCGGAGGCTGCGAACTACTCGTTGCTGACTTACCTCCCGCTCGTCCTGGGTATTCTGAGTTCCGTCGCGGGAATTGCTCGCGGGCGTCGCGACGGTGCGCGTGCGGCCTAACAAGCGCTTGAAGCTGGCGGGCGCTCACCAGTAGGGAAGAATTGTGTTTCGTCGCCGGGCAGCCTTTGTGTCTGCCGTTGCGCCGCCTTGCGCCCCCGGGCAGTGCGCCCGCAGCTTAAGCGCGATCCGTTAGGCTGCAACGGACTCTCAGGACTATGGAACACGCCTTCGATCAGCTCGCTGCCGCGGTCCGACTCTTCCTCATTCTGACCGCTCTGCAGCTGATTGGTCCCCTTCTCGTCGTGCTTGCTGGTCGCTGGTGGTTCCAGCGCGTCAACTCAAGCGTGCTCGGTGCGACCGTCGGCACCGTCCTGGGTCTCGTCAGCGGCGTTCTTTGCGACGGCTGTCACTTCGTCTGGCAGAGCGACACCGGACCGCAGGTTGTTTACATCATCGAGAGCATCTGCTTGACGGGACTTTACGGTGCGTTGGTTGGCTTCATCGTCCTCACGCTTCAGCGGGTGCTCACGCGGAGACGTGGTGTCCACGGTTCGTCTGCAGCCTAACAAGCGCTTGAAGCTGGCGGGCGGTGATCGCTCTAAGGGAAGCGGAGTGTTGTGCGCTGCCGCGCACGAACTATCGTTCAACGATCAAAGCGCTGACGGGCGAGTCGCCCGCAGCTTAAGCGCGATCCGTTAGGC
>WNGR01012977.1_pt1 | contig 12305 bp, 16 predicted proteins | sample 5407581 | NCBI WGS metagenome assembly WNGR01 (sample SAMN13153383, study PRJNA577476) | soil metagenome | isolation source: 80 cm soil or saprolite under Garry oak tree replicate 2 | place: USA:California | collected 2016-06-15
GCCCGGATGTCATAAGGACCGTGCTCCATCTCAAACAGAGCGCCGTCGTAGGGGGCGCTGGTGCCGGCCGCACCATCGGCCGGCGCCGAGCCGACAAAGGCGACGCTGCCCTCCTCCAGGGCTTTGATGATACCGTTCAGACGAGGCAACTCTGCCATGGCCAACTCCTTTCCTGTGTACCAGCATTGGACAACTTCCAGAGAGAGAGCGATGCTAGACTATGTTCTTTCTGCGGTCAAATGCCATGCACTATGACACCACGAACAAGTGCGACCGAGCGCCAAGCCCGATGGACGGCTGCGCACGCAGCCGTCGCGGTCCAGCTCGAGTCGCACGCACCGGGCCAGGGAGCTCACGAGGAGATGGAGGGATGAGAAATCGCACCGGGTTACGCCGCGGAAGCCGCAGGCAGCACCAGCAGGGCAACAGGTGCCGAGAGTGGGTGAGCCTCCTCCTCGGCCTTGGGCTCCTCAGTGCGTGCCTCGCGGGTTGTCCCCGCACGACGCTCTATCAGCCGCACACCAACCTCGCCGACACCCTCGGCGTGCCAGAGGCTGCCCAACAGCTCAAGGAGACGTTGCTCCGCGCCCTCGCGCCGCGGATTGTGGCCGTTGACGTCACCGAGGAATTTGTGCGCTATCGCTACCGTCAGGAGATCGCGGGCATCGCGACCGGGGCGCTCCCCGAGCAGCGTCTGGCGTTCCTCAACATGGCCCAGGTCGACATTTTTTCCGACAACACCGTGAATATCCTCGCCGATAATGGGCTGTTGCTCGCCCAGCTAGTCTTTGGCAGCCGCCAAGATGCGGAGCTCTTTGCGGATCTGGTGACCTCGTTCCGCGCCCGCCGTGTCCAGGCCCGTGGACGCTAAGGAGGCGGTGCCCGGCACTGCGGGAGCGTGCCCGCCGGAGCACCGCAGCGCCACTCGCCCGCGGACACGCCCTGTAAGGCAGCCCCCCGGACTCGATGCCAGTTGATTTCTACATTGAGAACTACTGCCGCGAGAGACATACTGCTTGACTCCAGAGGGGAGAATGCGTATGCTCGCGACGTTTGAGCCGTAGAAACATTGCCCTTTCTTCTGTGTGACGATCTTGGCCATAGAGCCTCATGTCCTCCCCCGTGGGCAAGGAAAACATCACATGCTACGACGCTGTCTTCCGGAGAGCAGGCCCCCTGCTCAGTATACCTGCGTTTGGCCACAGCGCGGTCGTATCCCTATGCCACAGCGCTCCTGCTGGCTGGTCCTAGGCGCTGCACTGCTCTGTGTGCTCCGCCTTGCCTGGACTGCGCCAGGATACGCGGCGCCAGAACCGCCTGGTTTCACCCCCAACTGCTCCGGCTTTGCGCAGGACTCGCTCTTCGGGCCTCTCTGGCCTGTCACGTCTGAGCAGAAGAGGGGAAGACGCTCCAGCGTCCTGGCAGCCATGGTGCCGCGCTTGACCCTGCGTGGCAAGGCCTTGGCTACGTATGCGCCACGGCAGGTCGGGCAGACAGCGCCAACGCTCGAAGCGGTGTTTGGTCTTACGCCAGGTGCCCACCGGGAGATCGTCGAAACCCCATTCGCCCAAGACGCCCGCGGGGTGATGCTGTCTCCACAGGTCCTGGCCACAGTGGCCCATGCCCTCACTCCTGATATCGTCGAAGTAGCTGTCGCACAGCAGGCCAATGTACAGACAGTACCACTGCGGGTGACCAGTATGACGCTCCTCGCACGGACGATGCCCGACGAGGAGGGCGTGTCAGCTCAGGTTGCCCATGTGAATACGCCGTACGATTTGGCTTTGGCGCAGGCAGACAGTCCGCAGAGCTTACAACCGCTGCCCTATGCCGCGGTCTTGTCCTACGGCACAGGAGACCCCGAGAAGCCTACGGGAGGATTACAGGCCGGAGATTGTGTCGTTGCTCTGGTGACGGCATGGCATGGGAAGGCACACGATACAGGGCAGGATCACCTGGTCATCGGGAAAGTGCTGGCGAAGGTGCCGGTGGCCACCAATTATCTGACGCAGACCAAGCTCAACGTGAATATGTTCACGGCTGATTTGGCGGTACAGCCAGGGGATTCTGGGTCTCCCGTGTTCGCCCTGCAGGGCGGTAAGCCGGTCCTGATCGGGTTGGTCTCAGCCACCATGTACCCCACCGCAACGTTTACCTACGTGGCGCGTATTGATCCCCTGCTGGCCCTGGCAGAGGCCTTGCGGGTGGCCACCTCTGGCCAGAGCAAGTCCTTGCTGGTGCGTAGTCCGGCCGCGACCAGTCCAGAGCAACGCTGATCTTGCCTCAGAAGGGCTCATCCCACGGGGCTGGGCTCTTCCCCAGCCCCGACACCCGTCCTGCACCATACAGATGCTCCAGCAGCGCCTCAGGCACACGCAGGTCAATCATCTCACTAGAGCGCTCCTCTGTGCGCAGCGCGTTCACGAGTGCTTCAGGTACGCGCAACTCGACCCTGGCCGGCTCCTCAGACGGTGACCATAGGTCACCGTACGCTGCCGGCGGGTGTGGCAGTGTTGGGTAGTTGGCAGTCGTAGTCGGTGGGACGGGCTGGGTCGGGGTGAACACCACCCACAGGGCAGCGATGGCCATACCGAGAGTCTTGCCGTAGATGCTATACATATGTGGTCCTTCCCTGTCTCCTCGCCCATCTCTGTTCGGTCTTCAGAAGATCAGCGAATAATGCGGGTGGGAGCTATAGGAGGTCTGCCTTGACCTCGATACCAGGTACGTTACCTATCCCGAGGCAGATTCTCACCTAGCCTGGTTGCACACAGCACGGCAGGCTATAGCTCCCTGAGCAGGACAAGAGGCAAAAATTGTGCCAGTCATCCTGAGAAAGGTGTCATGGATAAAGGTGGGTGGCCTGGAGCCGCATCCCACGTCGTCTGATTGAGGGGGGGCTGGCATGCTCTGCCAAAGGGTTCACGAGAAACTCTCCTCCTATGAGAGAAGCAGTAGCCCGGGTGCGGCATGAACACTGGCGTGTCTGAGGCGGAGGCGGAGGGCCGGAGGGAGACAGCTCACGTGGAGAGTGGCGCGAGTTTTTGCAGTTCTTGTCTGAGTAACGCAAAATCCTGCCGGATGTTCTCGGCCATATCCTCGCGATAAAACGACGCTGCTGGGTGATAACCCGCTAGGTATTTGCGGTTGTTGTGTTCGATGACCCGGCCTCGTACCTCATTCACGCTGTTGACGCCGAGCAGCTTCTTGGTGGCAACGCTGCCAAGCAACATAATCAAGGCGGGGTTAATCAGCTCAATCTGCTCGAAGAGGTAGAGCGAGGTACACGTGTCGACTTCGCGTTTTCTCGGTGGACGGTTGTTTTCTGGACGGCATTTGACCGTATTGGTGATGAAGAGATCGCCGCGGTTGACGCCGCTCCCGGCCAGCATCTCATCTAAAAAGCGCCCGGCCGCACCGACGAACGGCTGGCCCCGCTGGTCCTCATCGCGGCCTGGGGCTTCGCCGATGAGCATCACACGTGCCGACGGCATACCCTCGCCTGGCACAGCCTTGGTGCGTGTGGCATGCAACGGACACTGTGTACAGCTACGAATCTGTGTGGCCAGTGCTTCCAGTCTCTCGGCTTCCTGTAAGCGCGGCATGTCTCTCTCCCCCTATAGTGGCGTTACCGGAATCTCCACCAGGCGAAACGGTGGGCGGTCGGGAAATGCCTTGTGGAGAAGCGGCACAGCGACATTGTAGACCGGAATCCCGCCGGTAGTGTGGCCTTCTAGTGTCCCGTGGTGGGCATGGCCATGAAAGACCGCCGTCACGGCATAGCGATTCAAGGGTTCCTCGAGTCGGCTCGAGCCAAGAAAGGCAAAGATTTCAGGCGGTTCTCCCACGACGGTGTCTCGAATAGGCGAGTAGTGTAGCACAACAATGCGCTGCGGCGTCCGCAATTTTGCTAACGCCGACTCGAGCTCGACCGCCTCGTTGACTGCCTCGTGGACAAACTGCTTGGTGGTTGCCTCGCCCCAGGGCTGCAGCGCCCACTGGCCAAAGCCACCCCCAAAACCCTTCACACCGGCAAAGCCAATGCCGTGGAGTTCACAGGCGTCTCCATCGAGCATGATGATCCCAGCATCGCAGAGGATCTTCCACACCTCCTCGTGCTGCCCGGATTGGTAGTCATGGTTGCCGAGCACCCCGAGGGTGGGAATCTTCGCATAGGTGACACACGCCTGCGCCAGCCGATGGGCCTCGTCGGGTTGGCCATAGTCGGTGAGATCGCCACACAACAGCAGCACATCCGCCTGGGCGGTCGCCTGCGTGAGCAATCCCTGCAATGTTTCTTGAGGCATCTTGGGATAGTGGAGATCCCCGAGGGCCGCGACACGTACAATCTCCTTTGGGGGCGTCATAGGGCTCGTTCCTCTTCTGAGATTGCGGCTGTCCACTGCGCGATATCTGCCGCCGTCATCAGGCCTGTGGGCGTGAGTCGCGCGTCGCAATAGCCCCAACACTCAATATCGATGAGGTATTGTGCCCTGGACAGCAGCGTGCCTTGACAGAGCTGGTCCGCAGGAGGCGAATGGTGCACTTCCTGCTGCAGCCGGTCCAACAGGTCCTGCATCACCCAGGTTGGGATGCAGGATTGCTTGGCAGGGTAGACAAAACCAAAGAGGATGAGATAATTCAAGAGCACCCGCCAGTGCGCTCCAAAGCGCTCGAGCAACCGCTGCCAGTCAAACTGTGCGCTCCACGCGTGCAGCAGGTGCATAATGTCCGCGCCGTCATAGCGTTCACGTTCCATAACATAGCTCTTGGACCAGAGCAGTTCTTCTGGTGGGCAGAAGTGCACGGGAATCCCCAGCGCGTTGCCAGCCACCGCATGGGCAAACCATGCCTCATCAACCGTGGCGATGCAGTTGCCCGAGCTAAAGATCACGTCGATACAATCCGGGCCGCTGCACGCCTTGCCCAACCAATGCGGAAAGGTCAGCTCCGTGTAATACCCTGTGGTGTGGAGGACCTCGAGCGCGTGGGCACAATGGTGCGGGTAGACAAAGATATCAAAATCCTTCGTATGGCGAATAATGCCGACATAGTGTGCCAAGGCATACCCACCGCCTACCAGAAACGGCACCTGCGCTGCCTGCAGGGCCAGCAGCGCCCGACGATAAAACGCGCAGGCATGGGGAGCCGGTTCACTCCCAAGGGGGGAACACCCTGACATATACACCGTCCTCTCTCTATCGTACATACAGATCCGTGGCCAGGACCCTACTGATGACGCCAAGTCACACACGCCCTGGCTCACTTCTAGGTACTTTGCAGCAAAATATGTACCACTGCAGCCATGAACGATATAACCGTCCCTGGGTGGCACGCAGCCGCCCAGGCATGGCAACGAGGCACTGTGGTAGCAGATGGTTCGGTCCATGCAGCTCTATATAGTACATCATGACTTATATGCCCCTCTCAAAATGAGACAAATACCCTCTCAATTTGCGACAGACAACGCTTGACCAGTGGCGCCAGGGCTCTGCATTTGGGCCACCAGCCTTATCCTCGGCGAGGCAATGCTCAGTACGCACCGTACTGGCACAGATCTTGCCCACAGAGACCAGCAGAGGCAGACGTATTCAGGAAGGGATCAGGTATGAAGAAGCATAGCGTCTTTCTTAGTATGCTGGCTGTGCTCAGTCTTATGCTGGTATCTGGCGTTTTAGCGCAGCAACCAGCGCCACCGGAGCAAAGCAAATCTGCAAGTCAAAGTTCTCAAAGTCATTCCTCAGCGTCAGGCCACCAACCTGATGCGCTCACAGCAGTGCAAGGGATGCTGCTGTCGACCGAAACTCTCCTAGGTAGCGACGTCAAGAACCCACAGGGCCAAGCCGTGGGGGACCTGAAGCAACTCATGCTTGATCCGCACGCGGGGCGTGTGATGTACGCGGTGGTGGCTATGGGCGGCTTTCTGGGGATGGGTGGGAAGACCGTCATCGTGCCCTGGAGTGCCCTCGAGGTGGCACGCAACGGCACATCCCTGGTGCTCAACGTGTCGCCACAGATGTTGCAGCAAGCCCCCGCTTATGCAAAGGGCAAGGAGTCTCTGCATGTTCCCGCTGGCGAACCGAGAGGCGGCGGTTGGGGCGTGGACACGCCCTATGGTCGGCTCTATGACCCAGCGAAGGAACAGACCATCAGCGGTCAAGTTGTCAGCATAGAGACCAGTGCTCCTCTGTCTGGTATGGCCCCCGGTATGCAGATGCTGGTGCAGACAGATGACGGGAAGAGCACGCGTGTACAGGTTGGGCCAGCGTGGTACCTGGAACGTCAGGATCTCGACATCAAGGAGAACACCCGCGTGCAGGTCACCGGTGCTCGGGCTGAGATTGAGGGGCAGCCGGTGCTCATGGCACGTGATGTGCAGTTTGATGGGCAGGTCATAACGCTGCGGGATGCGCAGGGCATGCCGATGTGGAGCAGCCTCCGGCGCGCTGCAGCGAAAGAATAGAAGAAGGAGAAGAAATATGTTAGGTTGGGCTGTGACTTTTCTGGTGATTGCGCTTATAGCTGCTGTATTCGGCTTTGCCGGCATTGCTGGCACTGCGGCAGGGATTGCGCAAATATTGTTTTATATCTTTCTGGTGATCTTCCTCGTCTCGCTGGTGATGGGGCTGGCGCGAGGACGAACGCGCGTCTAAAGCGCCAATGCGGTGCGCGCCGAAGAGCCAGACATGGCGTTGTGGGCCTTGCGGGAGAGCGGCATGGCTCGCTACAGTAGCTAGGGGGCTCTGCCAGCCGGTACCCCCCTAGACCCAAGGAGTCGCCTATGTACGAACACCTCGAACGCCTCTTTCAAGGCCTAGTGCCAACGTCAGAGTATCTCAAAGGCGTGTATTACGAACTGGCAGACGAGTTTTTCAAGCAGTTACGTCAGCAGATTGAGGTCACGCAAAACGAACTGCGGGAAAGCGAGCAGCTCGAGATCTATTATCACGCTCCGGGGGAGGAGCCCATTCTCGTATCGAAAATTGGCTACCTTGCCCCGGGTCTCCTCGTGCTCTATGGCACAGACGGTAAGAACAACGATTGCAAAGTCCTCGCGCATCTGCAGACGATGCCCCTGACCCTGAAGCTGGTACGCCACGGGGTACCGGAAAAACGCCGCACCATCAGCTTTGTCGAGCCGGCCAGAGGTTCGGTCTAGTTTGAGTTGGCGTCGGCTTGGGTTTGTCCTGATTGCTGGCCCTTCGTGTGCAGGGCATCAACAATAATACTCATCAGCATACTACGCACTATCTCGAACAGAGACGTCGTCCAGGATGGGCGTGCTGCCGCCTGGCTTGCGGCTGGTGGGGCTGGCCGTGGCCGGTGGTCAGCAGGCGCCAGTACAGAGGTCGCGGCAAGAAACCCGAGCGCGGTCGCTGCGCCCACAGCATACCAGGGGTACTGCTGGGTCCACCAGCTTATGTTTGCCACCTCCTTGGCCGTTGCCTGCATATCCACCACGGTGTGTTGCATGGCAGTTTTGGCATCAGCAGCTTGCTGGGCGAGAAATACCCGCTCATCGTTGGTGTTGTAGTGCGGTTTCTTCTGTGGCTCGGTCAGCAACGCTGTGTCCGAATGTGTTCTGTTGCTGGAGCTGGCGTTCGTCATACTGTTGTACCTTTTGTTGGCGCCACCTGCTTTGCCAGGTACGCATACCGATGAAGATCCCCAGAGTAAGAAGGACTAAAGTCCCTCCTCCCACGACCAATGCACCCAGCCACCACCGCCCGCCGAAGAGCTGGGCGAATCCATCGGCTGCCCCGACGAGGACGAGCACAACCGCGGTGACTACCAGCCCCACCGCAGCAGTCAGGCCCACGACCCCCAGGGCGGCCCAGAGAGCAAGCTGCCGGGCGGACAGGACCAACCCGTCGATTTTGGCGCTGACAAAATGCGTCAAGTACGCCTGCAGTTCCCCCACTTGCTGCTGGAGGCGGCGGAGCGCTTCGGCTGGGGATGGCTCCTGCTCGCCGGGCGTCGTATATGCCCGTGCTCCGTTTGTATCCATAGTGCTCTCTCACCAGTCCGGGGTGATCTTTACCACGGCACTTGCGTGATGCCTCGGCCCTAGCGCGACATTACCGCCGCCGGAGCAAACCAAACAGGAGGCCGACACCCGCCGCTATTAAAAGCGACTGGAGAGGTTTCTCCCGCACCTGGTTCTCAAGTTGCTGTTGCCACGCGAGGACCTGGTTGCGGCCCTCCTCATAGTACTCAGCGGCAACCTCTTGCCCTTGCGCTATCAGCTCTTGAGCCTGGTCGCGCCTCTCCTTCCCTGTCTCCGCAGCCATACACGCTCCTTTCGTGAGAGCTGTGAACACGCGTAGCTCCCGCTCCCAGAGGGCGAGAGGACACTGGATCATAGTCAAAAAGGTCGCTTAAGACTACCCATGGAAAGAGCAAGTTTTGTGCCATGTACTACAGGTAGGTTGTCCAGGTAGAGATGCTCTGGCTCGAGCCACACGCTACGCAGGATCGGCAGGTTTCTGCGCTGCCTGGGGGCTGGTCTTGACCCAGCACCGCAGCACTTCGGCTACGCTCCAGGCCTGCGCCACGCAGCCACGGGGCGTAAACGGCTCTTCGGCATCGAAGATCTCGCTGATGGAGCCAATACAGGCCTCGCTAAAGCGTCGGGCTCCCGTATAGTCATCTGGATAAGGGACGCTGCGCGGCAAGATACGCATGCAGCAGGGCCGCATTTTTCTTATTGGCCTTCCATGCTATATCAAAGATATCGCCTGCAACAGGGATGGCTCCTACCACGGTGTCAATGCCGATGTTGGCGACCATCCGGAGGAGCACGGATGTCGGCGTGCCCAGTCGTATCGCCTCATAAAGAATATAGGTGGACAGGAGGGCCCCCGCAGCGTCACCCACCCCAGGAATCAGGCCGAGTAGGCCGTCGAGCCCAATGCGCTGGGTCGTACCCGGAATGCGAAACTGTTCATCGAGTAGGCGGCTCAGTAAACGTACGCGCTTGAGGCGTGCCTCGTCCTGGGGTGACCATGGCTTCTGCGTCGTATTTCCGAATAGTGGCATAGGCCTCCTTTCCCACCCTGCACCTATGCAAGACCGATACCAACGGGGTTAGGGGTAGCGCGCGCGGCGTCTTGCCCCGATGAGCATGCCGGCGACAAAACTGAGCGCGGCTGTCGCGTAGCGTCTATAGCCTGGGCTGGCCATGCTTCGTGGGCGTTGAGGTATCACGACTGGAGTGCGGTCAAGCGGTCGGGGGAGAGAAGGTGCCGCTGCACTGCTGGCGCGTGACCCGTAGCAGTGGGCGTATACCTCGGTAAATGCCGCGCCAAACAAGAGCACGAGTGACGAGTAATAGACCCATGCCAGGATGAGCACGAGCGAACCGGCTGGGCCATAGGCCGACCCGATGCTGCTCCTCCCCAGGTAGAGCCCAAGGAGAAATTTACTGATCACGAACAGCAGGGCGGTCATCCCTGCTCCGATCCATACGTCATGCCAGGCGACCTCGGTATCCGGCAAAAAGCGATAGAGCATCGCGAAGAGCACTGTGATGACGCCCAGGGAGACGACAATGTTCACGACCTGCAAGACATGCAGGATCCCTGGACTGGAAAACAGGTGACTGAAGAAGCCGTTCAGCGCTGAGAGCACCGCGCTGATCACCAGCGATACCAGCAGGAGAAAGCCGACACCTAAGACAAAGGCGAGCGATATCAGACGCGCCTTGAGCGTGCGCAGGAGGCCCATCTCTGGGGCCGGCTCGACGTGCCAGATGGTGTTGAGAGTGTCCTTGAGTTCACCAACCACCCCGGTGGCCCCGAGCAACAGGGTAATCAGACTCACGATCGTAGCAAAAACCCCTGTCGCTGGCGTGCGGGCCTTTTCAATCATTGTCTGGATAGCGCTAGCACTTTCCGCGCCCACCAAGCCTCCGATTTCGGCCACGATCTTCCCCTGCACTGCCTCTTGTCCGAAGACGAGAGCCGCAATGGCGATGACAATGACCAGGAGGGGAGCGAGGGAGAAGATCGTGTAGTAGGCCAGGGCGGCGCCTAAGCGCGGTGCTTGCTCAGTACTCCAGGCATTCCAGCTCTCTTTGAATAGTGCCCACAAGTCTTTCAATCTCATTGTCCTCTCCTTGCCTCTGCCCTAGGCCACACTCGGTACAGGGTGGTCCACAGGGGGTGTATGTGTGGGGGACACTTGCATGATCTGCTGCCGCGTTTTCGTCAGGGTGATGCCGACCTGCGTGAGGCTATCGAGGCGCAGTCGGGCCAGGGTCTCTGCCTCTGTGCCACCCCAGCACCCGACCACGATCGGCAGGGTGGGGAACCTGACCCGCAACTTTTTACAGAGATAGCGCGTCTGGGCAAAGCCTCCAGGAGACACCAGTCCAATACAGATAAGTGCTGACGCGCTCTGCTCCACCAGTGAGAGCACTTCGGCAGCCAGCAGGTCGGCCTTGGTCACCTCGACCTCAAACCGCCGCGGATCGAGCACCTGTTGCAATATCCGGAGCGCCACCTCGTCAGCCTCGTCATGGGCCGGACATCCCAGGATGTGGAGTGGAGGTGGGAGGACCGCTGCGGTGTCGTCCTCGGGGACGCTGGCAACCGCCACCTCGGCAGACGAGGCGGCCTGGGAAGCGCTCAAGTCATCGATCAGCTCGTGCGTGGCCCGGTAAATAGTGTGTGCTTCGTCGGCTGTCAGGTTGCCACGCCGTTGATCCTGCTTTGCATAATAGAGTGCCGGCATCACCACATCCTCATAGATTGCGAGCACGGTCCGCGTCTTCAGAAGTTCTTCCACAATCTCTATGGCGCCGTCCTGGTCCCGCGCCACGAGCCGCTGGTAATAGCGGTTCAGGTCTGTCACCGGCTCGTCGCTCAGCAGCACCTCCAGGAAGGTCAGATACGGGACGTATTTGCCGAGCACGCCAAGGCATACGGTGAGCGGCGTCGCCAGGAGGAGGCCGACAGGCCCCCAGAGCCAGGCCCAGAACACGATAGACAGCAGTATTGCTACCTGTGAGACGCCAGCACCCCAGCCATAGAGCAAAGGCTCTAGCAGCGCGTTGGTGGCAATTTCCAGGAGCACAAAGAGCCCGCCTACCAGGAGTGGCTTCACCCAGCCGACAAAGAGCGCCATACTGAGGGCAATCGGCATCAATGCCCCCACAGTTGGACCGATATAGGGGATAAAGCGCAACATGGCCGCCAACAGGCCCCACATAAGGGCATAGGGGACGCCAAAGCAGAACAGCCCCAGACCCACAGCGCTGCCATACGTACCATTGACGATCGCTTGCATCATCAACGAGCGGCTAATACGCCGCCCTGCTTCATCGAGGGCTTTCGTGGTGACCGTCACACGGCCATAACCCACCAGACGGAACAAGCGGTCACGTAAGTCCCTATGAGCAATGAGCATAAACAGGAGCAGCACGAGCACGAGAGCGGCATTCATGAGCAATCCGAGGAATGATGGCACGTACGAGACCACGTACGAGACGAGAGTGGGCCACGGGGGTGGCACCGTGGTCGGCTCCTGCGGGGCAGGAGCGGGCAGTTGGTGCTGCTCAAACTTCCGGCTGAGCTCTGCCACGGTCTGCTGGAGCTTCCCGAAGACGCTGCCTTGACTCGCATGCTGCAAATCGTCGAGCTTTTGCCTGAGATTATCCTGATAGCGCGGTAGCTCGGATGCCAGGCTCGATACTTGCGTTACCGCTCCCCAGCTAATGGCTCCGAGGGCGAGCGCTAGCAGCATGACGACCAGCACCGCTGCTGGGGTGTAACCGAGTCCCCGCCGGTGCAGCGCCGCCACAATTGGCTGTAACAGAAAAGTGAGCATAAGCGCTAACGCGAGGGGCACAAAGACCGCCCGCGCCCAATAGAGAGACGCGATCACCAGCACGATACTCTCTAGGACATGCAGAAACGACAGCTTGCCGACCTCAGATGGCATATGGCTTCCCCTCGCGAGCGCCTCTAGCACCAGATGTAATGCGCTTTTGTAAGGGCAAGATGCGTGCCAACCTTGACCAGAGAGCGTGCCGCGTGCGGAGGAACGCTGCGCTGGCGCCGCCTCTCAAAATGAGATTCTGATGTGTCTCATTTTGAGACCTATACATAGCGGGAAGCACGTGTAGAGACACACAGGCAAGTGGCATACATTTTGCCTTACCAGTAAGGACTTGGAGGAGCGTTGCCTAGGGATGCAGTGCGAGTGGCGGCATCTAGGGCTCAAGACCACCCCGTAAGCAGGTTACAAGAAAGTTCGCAGAGGAAGGAAGGCTGACTATGATTCGAGCAATCTATCGATGGCGT
>WNGR01014939.1_pt1 | contig 12305 bp, 10 predicted proteins | sample 5407581 | NCBI WGS metagenome assembly WNGR01 (sample SAMN13153383, study PRJNA577476) | soil metagenome | isolation source: 80 cm soil or saprolite under Garry oak tree replicate 2 | place: USA:California | collected 2016-06-15
TCAGGCCGTCGAACCGGGCGCCCACGTTCCAGTGCCCGCTCGTGAGCGCGCGCGCCGTCCCGCCTTCGGCCGAGACGAGGAAGAGGTGCGTGAACCCCTGCTCCATGTACCCGACGCGGTCCTGGCGGTAGTGCAGCTCGTCCACCACCCGCGGCGCCGGCGTCCACTTCGCCCCTTCGGGCGGCTTGGGCAGCGAGATGCTCCACACCGTCGAGTCCGGCACGAGCATGACGAAGGAGATCGACTTGCCATCGGGCGTCCACTTGGCGTTGGTCGGCTTCTCGAGCACTCGGGTCACCTGTGACGACGCGCCCTCGGCGTCCATCCATCTGACGAACAGCTGCGTTCCCTTGGGCTCCCCATCGGTCAGATAGAGGATGCGGCTGCCGTCCGGCGACCAGCGCGCGTCGCTGCCCTTGACGAGGAACCGGTTGTGCGAGCCGTCGGCATTCATGATCCACAGCGCCGAATCCCATTTGTCTTCGAGCTTGTTCACCCAGCGGCGGGTGTAGACGATCTGGGCGCCGTCGGGTGAGATCTGAGGATCGCTCACCTGCTCCCAGTCGAGGTAGTGATTCACGGTGAGCAGCGTGTCGGAGGCGGCCTCTTGGGCGGAGGCAGGCGCCACGACGAGCGCGATGCCGAGCACGGCGACCAGTCCGAAACGGCAGAGGCGAAGCATGCGACCTCCAGCGGTGGGAGAGGGGAGCGAAGCGGTCAGTGCAACGGCCCGCCGATCTTCTTTTCGACCCGTTGGGCGAACATGTGCGCGCCGACCGGCGCCATCCGAGCCGGGTCGCCCTTGATCTCGTAGCTGTCGACGAGCACCGGCTCGCCGGTGGCGACGTCGAACAGCTCGGCTGCGAACTGCCACACGAGCCCGGAGAGGTTCGAGATGCTGCCCTTGGCGACCCAGCGCGCGCCGAGCCGCCGGGCGACCGCGACGGCGCAGGGGTTGTCGCAGGCGTTCCCGTCCGCCTCGGCGCGGGCGACAGCCGCGGCTACCGCGGCAGAATCGACGACCGTCACCGCCTCCGAGGAGCGCAGGGTGGCGAGCAGCTTGCTCGTCGCCGCCGCCACGACCGCCGTGTCGCCCGGCCCGAGCACGTTGGCGTGCTCACCGTCGAACCGCAGGTTCATCACCGCGATGGTCGGCCGGGTACCTGCGCTCTGGGCCGTGAGGGTGACGCACCAGAGCACGAGCGAAGCAAGCAGGGTGACGCGCACGAGTGTAATCTAGAGGCCCAACTCGCGGGACACCAATGACCGTCACCCGGCCCGCCGCTGACGACCGCAGCGCCGCCGTCCTCGCCGGATTCCTCGGCTGGACGCTCGACGCGTTCGACTTTTTCCTCGTCGTCATGACGTTGACGGCGATCGGAAAAGAATTCGGGAAGTCGGACGCCGCCATCGCCCTCTCCCTCACGCTCACGCTGCTGTTCCGGCCCGTGGGCGCGTTCATTTTCGGGCTGCTGGCCGACCGCTACGGGCGCAAGCTGCCGCTGATGATCGATCTGGTGTTCTACTCGGTGGTCGAGGTGCTCACCGGGCTGGCGCCGAGCTACGCCACGTTCCTGGTGTTACGGGCGCTGTTCGGGATCGGGATGGGCGCGGAGTGGGGCGTGGGCGCGTCGCTGGTGATGGAGAAGGTCCCAGCCCGCTACCGCGGCGTCGTGTCCGGACTGCTGCAGCAGGGCTATGCGCTGGGGTACCTGCTCGCGGCGGTCTGCTACCTCGTGGTGTTCCCGCGCTGGGGATGGCGCCCCCTCTTCTTCATCGGCGGCCTGCCCGCGCTGCTGGCGCTGTTCGTACGGGCACGCGTGCGGGAGTCGGACGTGTGGCGGCAGACCCGGCACGACAACTGGAGCGGTCTGGGGCGGGCGATCGCCGCGAACTGGAGACTGTTCGTCTACCTGACCATCCTCATGGCGATGATGAACATGGTGTCCCACGGCACCCAGGACATGTACCCCACGTTCCTGGAGCGGGATTGGGGGTTTCGGCCGACCACGCGCGCAGCGCTCACGGCGTTCTCGCAGGTGGGTGCGCTGGTGGGCGGCGTGCTGTGCGGGCTCTACTCCGACCGCCTGGGACGGCGCCGCACCATCGGGCTGGCGCTCGCGGGCGCGGTGGTGACCATCCCCATCTGGGCGTTCGCGCCGACCCTGCCGCTGCTCTGGACGGGCGCATTCATCATGCAGTTCTTCGTGCAGGGCGCGTGGGGGGTGATCCCCGCGCACTTGAACGAGCTCTCGCCCGATGCGGTGCGGGGATTCCTGCCGGGCTTCGCCTATCAGTGCGGCGTGGCCATCGCGAGCCAGATCCCGCACGCGCAAGCGCTGTTCGCCACGGGCACGAGCTACGCGCAAGCCATGGCGCTCTCCGCGGCCGCCGTGTTCATCCTCGGTGCCGTGGTCGCGGGGCTCGGACCGGAGCGCCGGGGAGTGGCATTCGGGCGCGGGGCTCCATAGCGTTAGTCGTCATGGCCACGTTCATCAAAGCCACCCAGGCCTACCAGCAGGGACAGCGCACGCTGCCGCGCCGCTACTACGTGGACGCCGGGATCTACGCCGAGGAGCAGGAGCGAATCTTCGCAGAGCGCTGGGTGTGTGTCGGGCGCGCCGCCGAGCTGGGCGCGCCCGGGGATTACATGGTCCGCTCGATCGCGGGGGAGAGCGTCATCCTGGTGCGCGGGCAGGATGGCGCCGTGCGCGCCTTCTACAACGTGTGCCGCCACCGCGGCACCCGGCTGTGCGACGGCGAGCGCGGCCGCCTGTCCGAAACGATTCAGTGCCCCTACCACGCGTGGACCTACACGCTCGACGGCGCGTTGATCGGCGCGCCGCATATGAACGAGGTCGCGGGCTTCGACAAGCGGGACTATCCGCTGCACCCGGTCGCGCTCGCGGCGTGGGAGGGATTCCTGTTTGTCAATCTGGCGCGCGACCCCGAGCCGTTCACTCGCGCGTTCGCGTCCCTCGAGCGTCGCTTCAGCCGGTTCAACATCGAGCGGCTCCGCTCGGGCGCCCGCATCGACTACGACGTTCGCGCCAACTGGAAGTTCGTGTTCCAGAATTACTCCGAATGCCTCCACTGCCCCGTGATCCATCCCGGACTCGCGAAGCTCACGCCCTACACCAGCGGCGAGAACGATCTGTTCGAGGGGCCCTATCTGGGCGGGTATATGGTGATCACCGCCCCCGGCGGGAGCCTGACGCTCTCCGGCCGGGCGTGTGGGCCGGCGGTCGGGGACCTGCCGGCGGAAGACCGCAACCGGGTCTACTTCTATACGATCTTTCCGAATCTGCTGCTCTCGCTGCATCCCGACTACGTGATGTTCCACACGCTCTGGCCCGCGGCGCCCGACCGCACGCACATCACCTGCGAGTGGCTGTTCCCTGCCGACGCGTTCGGGCAGCCGGGGTTCGACCCGCAGGACGCCGTGGGCTTCTGGGACGAGACGAACCGCCAGGACTGGAACATCTGCGAGCGCGCGCAGCTGGGCGTGTCATCCCGCGCCTATGAGCCCGGGCCGTACTCCCCCCGCGAGGGCATTGCGGCGGCGTGGGACCGGGAGTTCCTCCGGGCGATCGGGCACACTACTTCCTGAGATACGCGTCCGTCTTGTTGAGCCAGTCCTCGCGCGGCGGGGAGAACACGTCCACGTCGAGCGTATCCTCGAGCGCGTGCGCCTCGTGCGGCAGGTGCGCCGGCAGGTGGAGCACCTCCCCCGCGCGCACCACGAACTCCTCGGCGCCGTCCGCACCCACCAGGAACCGGAGCGCGCCTTCCAGGATATAGGTGAATTGCTCGTTCTCGTGGGAGTGCCGCGGGACGACGCACCCCTGCTTCAAGTAGACGTGCGCCAGCATCACGCGATCGCCGGTGATGAGGCGGCGGGACAAGCGTTCGTGCAACTCTTCGCGCGGGAGATCGTCCCACTTGTACAACGTCGCCTTACGCGTGCCGCTCACCACGAATCGCTCCGAGGCTGGGGGGAACAGCAACGCTAGCGCGCGGTCCGTGGAAGGGGGAGGTCTCCTTCCTTCCCCTCTTCACAAAGCGAGGGCGCGGGGTCATCCTGAGCGCCGCAGGCGCGAAGGACCTGCTTTGCTCGGCCGCAAGCGCGACGGAGTCCCCGTTCTTGCCCCCGCCCACGCGCGTCACTACCTTCGCGACACTCCTGCGATCGAGGCCGCGCATGCCGCTCGCCGACTGGCTGATTCCGGAATTCGATGAGGAGATGGCCGCCACACGCCGTGTGCTCGAGCGGGTCCCCGACGGCAAGGCCGCCTGGAAGCCCCATCCCAAATCGATGACGCTCGGCCGGCTCGCGACCTTGGTGGCCGAGCTGCCCGCCTGGGCGGTGAACGCCGTGACGCGCGACGAGCTGGACATCATGCCGCCGGGCGGACCGGCTCCCAAGTTCGCAGCGCTCGAGAGCACCGCCCGCATCCTGGAGCTGTTCGACCGCAACGCGGCCGAGGCGCGCGCCGCCATCGCCCGCACCGCCGACCCGGAGTTCCAGAAGCCCTGGGCGTTCAAGGTCGCCGGCCGGACGGTGAATACCAGCCCGAAGTTCACGGTGTACCGCCGCACGGTGCTCAATCATCTCGTCCATCATCGCGGCCAGCTCACCGTGTATCTGCGGCTCAACGGCATCCCCGTCCCCGCGGTGTACGGTCCCACCGCGGACGAGCCCCACTTCTAGGACGATCGCGTGACCTCCTGGGAGCAGGTGGTCTCGCGCGGCTTGCGACTGCTGCGGCTGGACAGCATCCGCAGCAAGATGCTGGTGTTCGGCATCCTCGCCACGCTCATCCCGTCGTTCACCACGGCGTGGATCTCCTACCTGCAGAACAAGCGCTCGCTCACGGAGAAGATCACGGGCGAGCTGCAGAGCGTCAGCGCGCAGACCGCGCGCGAAATGGATCTGTGGGTCAAGGAGCGGTTGTACGAGCTGCGCGTGTTCGCGAGCTCGTACGAGGTCTCGGAGAACCTCGACTTGATCACGCGCGGCCGGGGCGCCCCCGCTCTGGCGCGTCTCACCGACTACCTGCGCTCCGTGGGCGAGCGCTTCGCGGACTATCCGGAGCTGCTGGTCGTGAACCCGCAGGGCCAAGCGGTGGCGACCACGGCTCCGCAGGCGACACCCGCCCACCTGCCGGCGAACTGGGCCGCTGCCATCCGGACGGACAACGCGGTGCTGGGCGACGCGTACCGCGACGGCGCGCTCGGGAAGGACGTCGTCGTTTTCGCCGTTCCCATCTACCAGACGGGGGGCCGCCTCGTCGGCGCGCTCACCGCCAAGCTCGACCTGGCGGCGGTGCACCACCTGCTGCGCCGCTTCGCCGCGGGCGCGAGCGGCCGCGTGTACTTGATCACCACCGCGGGTCAGCCGTTGGTGAGCTCGGAGGCGGAGCGCGAAGACCTGATGCAGCGCCACCTCGACAGTGCGTTCACGCGGCGGCTGCTCGAGCACGAGGAGCTCCCCATCGAGCTCACCGGGTTCCGGGGCGACCGCGTGCTCGCCGCGGCCAAGCGGGTGCCCCACGTCGAGTGGGCCGTGCTGGTCCAGGTCCCCGCGGCGGAGGCGTTCCGCCAGGTGACCCGTCTCCGCAACGTCACCATCCTGCTCGTCGCGGCGCTGCTCGTCGGCGTGGGCCTGCTCGCCTACGTGCTCGGGCTGCTGATCACCCGGCCGCTCGACCGCCTGACGCGCGGCGCCGCCCAAGTCGCGGGAGGCGACCTCGACGTCGACCTGCCGGTGGTGGGCGGCGGCGAGCTCGGCTATGTGACGGAAGTGTTCAACGACATGGTGGCGCGGTTGCGCGACAGCCGCCGCGAGCTCGAGCGGCTCTCGATCACCGACGACCTCACGGGACTCTACAACCGGCGCTACGTCATGGAGGCACTCGCGAACGAGGTGCGCCGCTCACGCCGGCTGGAGCACCCGTTCACGCTGCTCATGCTGGACGTGGACCGCTTCAAGGAATACAACGATGCATACGGCCACCTCGCGGGCGATGCCGCGCTGGCGCGCGTGGCGGCCATCCTCAAAGAGTCCACTCGCGACGTGGATTGCGCGGCGCGGTATGGCGGGGAGGAGTTCGTGGTGCTGCTGCCCGAGACCGAGGCGGAGGGCGCGACCGAGAGCGCGCAACGCGTTCAGGAGCAGCTCGCACGCGACGCGCTGCTGGGCGGGAAGCTCACGGTCAGCGTGGGAGTCGCCCAGTTCCCCGCGGACGGCGAGTCCCCCGACGAGCTGCTGGCCGGCGCGGACGCGGCGTTGTACCAGGCCAAGCGTGACGGACGAAACCGTGTGCTGCGCGCCGTGCGCTAACGGGCCGCGCGTCGCCCGATGAGGCTCAGAAAGATCCAGCCGCTGCGCCCGCCCTCGTCCGCGATCCGTACCCACTGATCCACGTAGGAATAGCCGGTCAGCCCCGCACCCGGGTCCACCGTAAAGAGCACCTTGTAACCGCCCCCCGGCCCCTCGCGCACGTTGCCGTGCGCCGTCGCCTGGAGCTGCACGGGCACGGCGAACGCCACTTCGCCCGCACGTAATGCCGTCCGTCCTTCGCCCCCCACACCGCCCTTGCCCGCCCCAGCGACGCGCTTGGCCTGGTTCGCGAGATACAGCGCCCCGCCGTAGTTCTGCTTGGCGAACTCGGCGCTCGCCTGCTGCAGCAGCGTGGTGGCCTGGGCCAGCTCCGTGGCCGGCTGCGATGGCGCCGCGGCGCGGAGCGACTGCAGGGCAATTTCCGCTTCCGCGATCGCCGACGCCGCCTCGGCGCGGCTCGCCACGGTCTGGAGCTTCGCCATGGCGCGCACCACTTCCTGCCGCGCCTCGTCGAGCCGCGTCTGCAGCTCTTCGAGCTGCGCGTCGCGCTCGAGCAACCGCAGCTCCAGCCGGGCGACGCGCTGCTCCAGCACCGTGTCCCGCGGTGGGCGCGCCCCCCCCGCCCCCGCCCCCGCGGACCCAGCCCCGGCCGTGTCCCGCGCGGAGCGCGGCGGCACCTCGGGCGTCTGCGCGGGGCACGCCGCGAGCGCCACCAGCAAGGTGAGCGACGCGATGACCTTCGCCGACCCAAAAAAAACCCGCCGCGCCGGCGGGCCCTGCGCGCCAACAGCCGTCCGCCGCGCCATCACCCGGCCGCCTCCGAGTCCGCCTGCTGCTGCTGCATCGGCTCGTGCGCCTGCGCGCTGACCCAGACGCCGGGATGGGGAATCGTGACCACGAACCCCTCGGTGACGCGTAGCGGCTTTGCCTGGTACGCCGCCAGGGCGTCGCGCCACTCGGCCGGGAGTTGTGCGGCGGAGCGCAGTGGCAGGGCGATCGCGGTGCCGATGCGTCCCACCACGGTGTTCTCGATCACGTCCGTGAGCGGCCGTCCCGCCGGGTCGCGCAACTTGGAGAGCGCCACCTGGCGCGCCGCCGGATCGCCCGCCGAGATGATCGCGGTCGAGTAGTACAGCAGGTTCGCCTCGATGTGCTCGAGCAACCGGCTGCGCGCCTCCGACGGCACACCGGCGTCATCGCCGCCGAGCAGCCGCTCGAGGTCGGGCAGCATGCCGCGATCGAGCAGCGTGCGGCGGAACAGGTAGCCGAAGCGCCGCACCACGTCCGTGGTCGCCACGTTGGGGAGTCGGAACGGCACGAAGATCACCGGTCGCGCCCGCGGGCTCCGCACCATGACCTTGAAGCGCTCGAGCGGCTCGAAGAAGTGGAATGTCACCAGACGATCGCGGGTGGTGTTGCGGACCGTGCGCACGCCGGTGGCGGGGGCATCGGCGGGGGCGTCCACGACGCCGAGCGGGCGGCGCCGCAGCGCGTTGCTCATACGCTCGGTGCGGTCGCGGATCATCTGGACGGTGTCGGCGGCCGCCGCCTCCAGCCCCGGCTCGGTGAGCGTGAGCGCGTCGAGCTGCAGCTCGGGCCGCAGCGCGGTGACGAGATCGCCGAGCATCGAGGTGCCGACCATCTCGATGAGCGCGCCATAGCGCATGGCGCTCGACCCCTCGCTTGCGAGCGCGAAGAAGTCGGCCACCGGATCGCGCGCCGGCGCCGCCGCCGTGGGCGCACGCTCGGCGAACATGGCGAGGCGTTGGAAGTAAAGGACGTGTCCCGGCACCTCCACGGGATCGGGCCCGCGCGCGGGCGGTGCCGTCGCGGGTGGAGCGGCAGGAGCTGGGTGCAGCTCGCGCACCGCGCGCTCCCCCGATCCCATCGGGGGCGGCAGCTGACTGGGCGCGGCGAGCGGCGTCGGCTCGTCGCCGAGCGTAGCCGTGGCGAGCTCGATGGGATCTTCGCTGCGCAGCCCCACGCGCAGCCGCAGCTTGGGGATGTCGCGGCGTGGCACGGCGACGATGCCGTCGGCATCGCTCACCCAGTGGCCCGCGGCATTGCCCGCTCGGTCGAGCACCGTCACGGGCACGCCCTGCGCGGGCTTGCCCGTGTCCTGATGCACGATGCGGAACAGCCAGACGTCGCCGATGGCCATAAGGGGGCACCAATATGCCACGCGGCGGGGGCGGCGTACAACGACGGGAGATACGTTGCGGGGTAAGGCGTTGCCCGGTAAGGCGTTGTCGGGATGAGGCGTTGTGGGGGTAACGCGTTGTCGGATGCTGCGTTGTCGGATGCTGCGTTGTCGGATACTGCGTGGTCGGGTACTGCGTTGTCGGATACTGCGTAGCCGCCAACGCGTCACCCGACAACGCCTCACCCGGCAACGCCGTATCCGGTAGCGCCTCATCCGACAACGCCTCACCCGACAACGCCGTACCCCACCACGCCCCATCCCACAACGCGGTATCCTTCTGCACGCACTCCACCGGAGGTAGCTCCATGGCGCAGGCTGGCATCAACGTAGGGCCGTTCGACGCCCGGGCCCGTCAGGTGGCCGGCACGCTGGCGATCATCGGCGGACTCACCGCGCTGGACGGCTTCTTCCAGGCGCTGGGATTTCTCACGTGGATCGTGTGCGCGGCCATGATGTACGTCGGGATTCTGTTCGCGATGGGCGGGTTCAAGGATGGGACGGCACAGTTCGGCTACCCGTTGCTGATTCTCGCGGTGCTGGATGCGTGGCTGCCCCTGGTGCACAAGGGCTACTGGGGCCTGATCGCCGGAGTGGTCGTCGCGATCGGGGCGTTTCAGACGGCGCGCACCCGCGTGTGCCCGATCAACGGGCTCCTGGGAGTGAACACCGCCGCCGGGTCGTCGGCCTAGAGAAGCGGCGCGACACGCTTCCGTCCGGTCCCCCGCCCCTGTTATGGTGGGACGCATGAAACTGACCGGCCGGACCGGATTCATCGCGATCGGTGTGCTCGCCGTCGCCGCGGCGGGCATCCACGGCTCTCGTGTGTTCACGGCGGCACGCGCCCCGGCGGCGGCCCCCTGCTCCAACGACCCGCGCCTCGCGCTGGGGTGCTACGAGCAGCGCTATCGCTCGATCGTCGCCGGGCAGGGCGTTGCGCAGGCCTTCGCCGACTTGAAGGCGCGGTACGGCGCCGATCCCGAGGTGCAGCGGCTGTGCCATGCCATCACGCACGCGATCGGTCAGGCGGCGATGGCGCAGTACGGCGACGTCGCCGTAGCGTTTCGTCATGGCGACAATGCCTGCGGCTCGGGATACTACCACGGCGTGATGCAGGGCTTCGCGCTGGCGCGGGGACGCGGCAGCCTGCTGAGCGACCTCGACGCCGCCTGTGCCGCCGTTCCGGGGAAAGAACGCCGGTCGCTCGACTACTTCAACTGCGTGCACGGCCTGGGACATGCCATCATGGCCGTGCGAAACGACGAGCTGTTCGACGCGCTGCACGATTGCGACGGCCTGACGGGTGCCATGGAGCAGAATGCCTGCGTCAACGGCGTCTTCATGGAGAACCTGATCGTGGACGGCGCGCATGGCGGCCACTACAGCACGTACCTGAAGCCGAGCGAGCCGCTGTATCCCTGCACCGCCGTAGCGGAGAAGTACAAGGCGGAGTGCTTCGACATGCAGACTTCGTACGCGCTGGGCGTGGTGCAGGGCGATTTCGCCAAGGTGTTCGCGTTGTGCGCCGGCGTGGGCGCGCCGTTCCGCAAAAATTGTTACCAGAGCCTGGGGCGTGACGCGGCCACCATGAGTCGCGATCAGGTGCCGGCGACGATGGCGACCTGCAAGCTCGGTGTGGGCCACGAGCAGCGGTCGTCCTGCGTGCTCGGCGCCGTACTGGACTTCGTGTACTACTACCACTCCGACGTGCAGGCGAAGGCGCTGTGCGACGCGCTCGAGCGGGACCTGCAGCAGGGTTGCCGCTCCGCCATCGCCAGACTCGTCGGGCGGTTCTAGGCCGCCCCTCCCCGCCGTGCGGCGTGCGACCTTCTGGTTCATTTTCGGCACTGTGCTGCTCGACATGCTGGCGCTCGGAATCATCGCGCCGGTGTTCCCCAAGCTCGTCATCGAGCTCGAGGGCGGCAACGAGGCGAGCGCCGCCGGCATGGTCGGCCTGTTCGGCACCGTGTGGGCCGCGATGCAGTTCGTGTTCGCGCCGGTGCTGGGCGCGCTCTCGGACCGTGTCGGGCGCCGGCCCGTGATTCTGCTGTCGTGCCTCGGGTTGGGACTCGACTACGCCGTCATGGCGCTCGCGCCCACCGTGGGCTGGCTGTTCCTCGGCCGCATGCTGTCCGGGATCACGGCCTCGAGCTTTTCGACGTCGTTCGCGTACATCGCCGACGTCACCGAGCCCGACCAGCGCGCCGCGAAATTTGGCCTGTTGGGCGTGGCCTTCGGCGTCGGGTTCATCCTCGGCCCCGCCGTGGGAGGACTGCTGGGCGGGATCGGCCTGCGCGCGCCGTTCTGGGCGGCGGGCGGGTTGAGCGTGGTGGGCGCCGCCTACGGCTGGTTCGTGCTCCCCGAGTCGTTGCCGGTCGAGCGGCGGGCGCCGTTCGCGTGGCGCCGCGCCAATCCCGTCGGGTCGCTCGGCCTGTTGCGGGCGCGCGAGGCGTTGCTCGGCCTCGCGCTGGTCGCCTTTCTCTATCGCGTGGCGCACGACGCGCTCCCGAGCCTGTTCGTGTTGTACGGCGACTATCGCTTCGGCTGGACGGCGCGCGCCGTCGGGTTCGCGCTCGCGGGCGTCGGTGTCGTGTCGATGATCGTGCAAGGCGGGCTGGTCGGGGCCGCGGTGAAGCGGCTGGGCGAGCCGCGGGCGCTCGTCGCGGGCCTCGCATTCGGCGCGGTCGCGTTCACGCTGTACGGCCTGGCGCCGACTGGGGCGCTGTTTCTGCTCGGGATTCCCATCGGGGGCCTGTTCGGGCTCACCTATCCGGCGCTTCAGGGCCTGATGACCCGGCGCGTGGGGGCGGACGAGCAGGGCCGCTTGCAGGGTGCGATCGCCAGTGTGATGGGGATCGCGGGGGTGATCGCGCCGGTGCTGTTCACGCAGGTGTTCGCCGCGGCGATCGGCCCGTTCCGCGCGGCGGGAGTGCCGGGGGCGCCATTTCTCCTGGCGGCGTTGCTGCTCGTCACGGCGATGGTCGTGGTGCGGCGCGGGGTGGTCGTTTCGGTCGTCGCGCTGGTCGCGTGCCTCGGTGTGCCGAGTGCGTCTGAGCTCGCCGGGGAGCCACTCCATTTCGAGCGCACGACACACGGCTTACGCGCACTCGCCGCCATCCCGTTCGACCGGGCGGACAGCGTCGCGGCCCGTGCGGCGATTGACCGAGCCGGTGGACTGACTGATACCGTAGTCGCCTGGCTCGTGCCCCGGCGGCGGCGGGCGCCGCGCGAGAAGCTGCGAGCGGCGCCCGAGTTTGTGCAACCTCCGGACTCGCTCGAGGAGCGGATCAAGGAAGAACAGGAGCTGGTGACTGGCGTACGGCACCAGGCGCACGACACGCCCCGACTGTGGCACGAGCCGTTCATCCGCCCCCGGTCGAGCGCGATAAGGGATCGGTTCGGCGTGGCGCGCATGTTCAACGGCATGCTGCGCAGCCGTCACATGGGCGTCGACTTCGCCGGTCGGCGCGGCGCGAGCGTACGGGCGGCCAATCGCGGGGTGGTCGCCCTGGTCGCCGACCTGTATCTGAGCGGCACCACCATTCTCATCGATCATGGCGCGGGGCTCGTCACCGGGTACCTGCATCTCAGTCGCACGCTGGTCGCGGTCGGCGACACAGTGGCGCGCGGCCAGCAGATCGGCGAGGTCGGCGCATCGGGGCGCGTGACCGGCCCGCACCTCCACTGGCTCGCCGCCTACGGCGGCATCACGTTCGATCCGCTGGGGCTGGTCGGTCTCGATCTCGATGCTCCCTGGACGCC
>WNGR01007489.1_pt1 | contig 12304 bp, 10 predicted proteins | sample 5407581 | NCBI WGS metagenome assembly WNGR01 (sample SAMN13153383, study PRJNA577476) | soil metagenome | isolation source: 80 cm soil or saprolite under Garry oak tree replicate 2 | place: USA:California | collected 2016-06-15
GGACGAAGGGGCGTTCTCGGACGGCCCGATCGGCATGATCGTGCTGTCGCCGTTCGCCAAGGGCAACGGCTACAAGAACTTTATCCGCTACACGCACGGATCGACCCTGCGCACTTTGCAGGAAATTTTCGGTGTCACTCCATTTCTGCGCGACGCCGCTATCGAGACCGACCTGAGCGATCTCTTCAAGGTCTTCCCCTGACCCAGCGTAGAAATAGCCGGTTTTTCCGCCAACACGCGCATCGTCTTTGGCCCTAGAATTGGCGCATGGCGTGCGCTCGTCTTCCCCGGTAAGGAGTTTTCCTGACACCTCGCTCGCCGATCGGTATTGCGCTCGTCACCGCGATCCTCGGGGCGATTTGCCCGATCGCCGCGGCGCAATCGAACGCGCCGGGAGACCTGCTGCTCACCCGGCAAGGCGTGGAAATCGGTGGGCAGCTCGCGCGTTATCACTACGCAGAGCCGGGCCTGATAGATATCACGGGTAACCGGGCTGGGGTCGTCGGCCTGTTCACGTTTGTCAATCCGGTACCACGCCTGTTCACCCGGATCGATGTCCGGGAATCCTATGGTTCGCTGAGATACGAGGGCTCGGGCACGCAAACCGGGATTCCCGATTGGATCACCGAAGCGCGAATCGTCAGCGGCAAGGATTTTTTACCGGGCGAAAGCATTTCCCTTTCGCCGTACCTGGGTCTCGGCTACCGCTTCCTTTATAACGACCTGAGGGGCTACAGCTCGACCGGAAACGTGGGCTACCGGCGCTATTCCAACTATTCTTACGCCCCGATCGGGCTCACCTCGCGCATCAGCATCGGCGAGCAGTGGGTGCTCGCGCCGACTGGGCGTTCGGGCCATGGCTGCATTATTGGCACATCAGGGACTCGGACATCGATGCAACCACGCTCAGACTGGAGCCGGCGAACTGGACGCGGGAAGCCGGCTTCGAGGTGAGATACCGTTTTTGAGTCGCCCCGTTGACCTTGTGCGTCAGCGCCGCTCGCTCCAGCCCTCTTTCAGGATTTTTTCCGCCCAGAACAGTCCGGCCACGGTCTTCGAGTCCGTGATCTTGCCCTCGCGCACCCAGGACAGCGCGGTCGCGAGCGGCAGCGTGAACACCTCGAGGAATTCCTCCGCGTCGAGCTTCGCGCCTGCGTGCTTCAGCCCCCGCGCGAGATAGATCTCGATGCGCTCGGTCGAGTAAGCGATGGCGATGTTGATCGTCGCCACATGGCGCCAGCTGGACGCGGTGTAACCCGTCTCCTCCCGCAGCTCGCGCCTGGCGGTGGCAAGAGGCGGCTCGCCCGGATCGATCTTGCCCGCGGGCAGCTCGATCATGTCGCGTCTGAGCGGATAGCGGTATTGCCGCTCCATCACGAGGTCGCCCGAATCAGTCAGAGCGATGATCGCCACCGCGCCCGGGTGCTCGATGTACTCGCGCACCGCCGCGTTCCCGTCGGGCAGGCGAACGGTGTCCCGCCTCACCTTGAGCAGCCTGCCGCGGTAGACCCACTTGCCGCCGACCGGCTTCTCGACGAAGCTCATCGGGTTCGCCGCGCCCTTGCGTTTCACTTGCGGCGTCTCACAATCCCTTGATCGAGTAATAGCAGAGCTGCATGAGCGGCTGCGGCAGGATGCCCATCAGCAGCACCGCGAGCCCGTTCGCCGAAAGCAGCACGCTCACGTCGAGCTTCGCCTCGATCGGCGCGGTTTCCTTCGGCTCGTCGAAGTACATGAGCTTGACGACACGAATGTAGTAGAAGGCCCCCACGAGCGCGAACATCACAGCGACCACCGCGAGCCAGAGGTGCCCGGCCCCGATCACGGCCTGCAGCACCGAGAGCTTGGCGTAGAAGCCGACGGTGGGAGGCACGCCGGCGAGCGAAAACATCAGCAGCAGCATGATGAAGGCGAACCAGGGGCTGCGCGCGTTCAAGCCCCGGAAATCCTCGATGCGCTCGGCTTCGAAGCCGGCGCGGGAGAGCAGCACCACCATGCCGAAGGCCCCCAGGCTCATCAGAACGTAGACGACCGCGTAGAACATCGCCGCGCTCCACGCGTCGGCGGCGGAGAGCTCATTGCCGCCCACGATGCCCGAGAGCAGGCCGAGCAGCATGAAGCCCATGTGCGAGATGGTCGAGTACGCGAGCATGCGCTTGATGTTCGCCTGCGCGATCGCGGCGAGGTTGCCGATCCCCATCGACAGCACCGACAGGATGATGAGCATGTCCTGCCACCCGCTCTGGAACTGAGCTGTGTCGCCCGCAAGGGACGGCAACCCGTTCACCAGCAGCCGGATCGCCATCGCGAACGCGGCGAGCTTGGGTCCGGTGCTGATGAGAAGCGTCACCGAGGAGGGCGCGCCGTGGTACACGTCGGGTATCCACATGTGGAACGGCACCACGCCCACCTTGAACGCGAGGCCCGAGACGACGAACACGAGACCGAACGCGAGCACCGGCTTCGACGGATGGTCGTTCAGCAGGATGCGGGCTGCGCCCTTCGCCACTTCGGGGATCTCCAGCGTGCCGGTGGCCCCGTAGATCATCGACATCCCGTACAGCAGCAGGCCCGAAGCGAGCGCGCCCAGGACGAAATATTTCATCGCGGCTTCGGTCGAGACCGCCGAGTCCCGGTCGAGCGCCACGAGCGAATACAGACAAAGCGACATGAGCTCGAGGCCCAGGTACAGCGTGAGGAAGTGGCTGGCCGAGATCATCACCATCATGCCGAGCGTGGCGAACAGGACCAGAACGAAATACTCGCCGCGGCACAAGCCGCGGTCGGCCAGATAGGTGCGCGAATAGACCAGGCACAGCGCGACCGCGACGTAGGTGAACATCTTCAGCACGTTCGCCATGGCGTCGGAGACGAACATGCCGTTGAAGGTGTAGGCGAGTCGCCCCTCCGTCATGCCGGTCACGACCACCGTGGCCAGCGCGCAGCCGAGCAGCGTGCCGAGCGACAGCAGATAGGTCAGGTACCGCCCGCTGTCCGGCAGGAACAGATCGATCACGAGAATCGCGCACGCGGCCACCAGGAGAAAGATCTCCGGGTACGCGAGGAGCATGATCGGGAGATCGGTCAGCATGCCGCCTTCAGAGCTTGCTCGCCGCCATGTGCTTCAGGAGACCGTCGACCGAGGCATGCATGACCTCGGTGAATGGCGCGGGATACACGCCCAGCCACAGCACCGCGGCGGCGAGCAACCCGAGGACGAAGAGCTCGCGGGCGTTGGCGTCGGTGAGCTCGGCGACGTTCTGGTTCGCCACCGCGCCGTAGATCACGCGCTTGTACATCCACAGCGTGTAGGCGGCGCCGAAGACGAGCGTCGTTGCCGCGAGGAACGCGATCCAGAAGTTGAATTTCATCGCGCCCATGATCACCATGAACTCGCCGACGAAGCCGCTCGTCGCCGGCAGCCCGCAATTGGCGAGCGCGAACAGCATCATGAAGGCCGCGAACCTGGGCATGGTGTTCACCACCCCGCCGTAGTCGGCGATGTTGCGGGAGTGCATGCGGTCGTACATCACGCCCACGCACAGGAAGAGCGCGGCGGAAACAAAGCCGTGCGAAATCATCTGCACCAGCCCTCCTTCCATGCCGTAGGCGTTGAAGATGAAGAAGCCGAGGGTCACGAACCCCATGTGGGAGATGGACGAATACGCGATCAGCTTCTTCATGTCGGCCTGCACGAGCGCCACCAGGCCGATGTACACGATCGCGATGAGCGACAGCGTGATCATGAAGCCCGCGAGGTAGTGGCTCGCGTCGGGCAGGATCGGCAGCGAGAAGCGGATGAATCCGTAGGCGCCGAGCTTGAGGAGGATGGCCGCCAGCACCGCCGAGCCGCCGGTCGGCGCCTCGACGTGCGCGTCCGGCAGCCAGGTGTGCACCGGCCACATCGGTACCTTCACGGCGAACGCCATGAGGAAGGCGATGAAGAGCAGGATCTGGGCGCTCAGGGGCAGCGGAAGCTTGTGGTAGTCGAGCACTGCGAAGCTCCCGCCCGACTTGTCGTAGAGATAGAGGAACGCGACCAGCATGAGGAGCGAGCCGAGCAGCGTGTAGAGGAAGAACTTCACCGCCGCGTAGACCCGCTTCGGTCCGCCCCAGACGCCGATCACGAGATACATGGGGATCAGGGTCGCCTCGAAGAACGTGTAGAAAAGCACCGCGTCGAGCGCGGCGAAAGTGCCGTTCAAGAGGCCGGACATGATGAGAAACGCCGCCATGTACTGCGCCACCCTGCTCTGGATGACGTCCCAGCCTGCGATCACGACGAGCACGGTGAGGAAGCTGTTCAGCAGGATGAAGAGCACGCTGATGCCGTCCACGCCGACGTGGTAGTTGACGTTGAAGCGCTCGATCCAGGGAACGTTCTGGACGAACTGCATCGCGCTCGTGCTGGTATCGAAGTCGGCAACGAGCGGAACCGTGACGAGAAAGCCGATCACCGCGCCCGAGAGCGCGACGATCCGCGCCTGGCGGGCGTTCCTGTCCGGGCCGGTCGCGAGCACGATCAGCCCGGCGACGATCGGGACCCAGATGGCGAGGCTGATCCAGGGGGCGGAGGACAGCATTGTCCTAGCGGGCGAGCGCGGTTCCGATGAAGAACACGAAGATCGTCAGCAGAACGAACACGCCGATGATCATGGAGAAGGCGTAGTGATAGATGAATCCAGACTGGACCCGCCGCACCACGCCGGCGAACCAGCCGATGAGCTTCGCCGAGCCGTTCACCATGAGGCCGTCGATCATGGTGACGTCGCCGAAACGCCAGAGGCCCGTGCCGAGCTTTCTAGCGCCGCCGGCGAAGAACCAGTCGTTGAACCGGTCGAAGCCGTATTTCTCCTCGAGAACGGTCACCAGCCACCCGGCCCTGCGACGAAGCTCCGCGGGCAGGTCGGGCTTCAGGATGTAGAGATACCACGCGGCGAAGATGCCGGCGATCGACAGCCAGAACGGCAGCGTCGAGAGCGCGTGGACCATCATCGGCCCCACGCCGTGGAATTCCCCGGCCATTTCGTGCAGGCCCGGGTGCGACGGCGCGATGGCGATCGAGGAGCCGAAGTAGTCGCCGTACAGCACCGGCCCGATCACCCAGCCCGCGCAGATCGACGGAATCGCGAGCAGGACGAGCGGCACCGTCACGACCGCGGGCGACTCGTGCGGGACATGACCGTGGTGATCGCCTTGCCCATGCTCGTGCTCGTGAAACTCGAAGCGTTCCTTGCCGTGGAAGGCGTAAAACACAAGCCGGAACGTGTAGAACGCGGTCACGAACACGCACAGCGTCACCGCGAGCCATGCGAAATCCGCGCCCGGGGTGGTCGACAGGTGCACCGCCTCGATGATCGCGTCCTTGGAGAAGAAGCCGGCGAAACCCGGCACCCCGGCGCTCGCGATCGCGCCGATGACCACGGTCCAGTAGGTGACGGGCATGTATTTGCGCAGCCCGCCCATCTTTCTCATGTCCTGCTCATGGTGCAGCGCGATGATCACCGAGCCAGCGCCGAGGAAAAGCAGCGCCTTGAAGAAGGCATGCGTCATGAGATGGAAGATCCCCGCCGAATAGGCGGAGGCGCCGAGCGCGACGGTCATGTAGCCCAGTTGAGACAGGGTCGAATACGCCACCACCCGCTTGATGTCGTATTGCACGACCGCGATGAGCGCCATGAAGAAGGCGGTGATCCCGCCGATCACGAGCACGAACGACAGCGCGGTCTGCGACAGCTCGAAGAGCGGCGACATTCTCGCCACCATGAAGATGCCCGCCGTCACCATGGTCGCGGCGTGGATCAGCGCCGAGATCGGCGTGGGACCTTCCATCGAGTCGGGCAGCCAGACATGCAGCGGAAACTGCGCCGACTTGCCCATCGCCCCGACAAAGAGGCCGATGCAGATCGCCGAGACGAGCAGCCACGGCGCGCCGGGAATCAACTCGATCGTCGCCTGCGCCATGAGCGGCACCCGCGAGAACACCGCGGCGTAGTCGAGCGTGCCGAAGTGCGCGAGCACGAGCGCCAGGCCCAGCAGGAAGCCGAAATCGCCGACGCGGTTCACTAGGAACGCCTTGAGATTGGCGTAGATCGCGGTCGGCCGCGTATACCAGAATCCGATCAGGAGGTAGGACACGAGGCCCACCGCCTCCCAGCCGAAAAAGAGCTGAAGGAAATTGTTCGCCATCACCAGCATCAGCATCGAGAAGGTGAAGAGCGCGATGTAGGCGAAGAAGCGTTGGTAGCCCGGGTCGTCCGCCATGTAGCCGATGGTATAGATGTGCACCATCAGCGAGACGAAAGTCACCACCACCATCATGAGCGCGGAAAGCCGGTCGATGAGAAAGCCGATCTCGAAGCGCGTCCCGCCCGAGACGAGCCACGTATAGACCGGACCGTTGAACGTGCCCCCCTCGAGCACGTCCGAGAAGATCACGCAGGACGCGGCAAAGGAGATCGCGACGCCGAGGATCGTCACCCGGTGCGCGCCCGAGCGGCCGATCCTTTCGCCGAACAGGCCGGCCGCGATCGCCCCGGCGAGCGGCGCGAGCGGCACGAGCAGATAGAGCTGCTGCATCGTCATGTCAGCCTTTCAGGCTGTCGAGGTCGTCGACGTTGATGGTCTGCAGGTTGCGGAACAGCACCACGAGGATCGCCAGGCCGATCGCCGACTCCGCCGCCGCCACGGTGAGGATGAAGAACACGAACACCTGCCCGCTCATGTCGTTGAGGTAGTGCGAGAAGGCGATGAAGTTCATGTTCACCGCGAGCAGCATCAGCTCGATCGCCATCAACAGGATGATGACGTTCTTGCGGTTGAGGAATATCCCGACGACGCTGATCGCGAACAGCACCGCGCCGAGGATCAGGAAGTGTGAAAGCGACAGCACCGGGTAACTCCCTCGTTATAAACAGGATCAAGGAGCAAGGATCAAGGGAAAAACGGCAGTATTCTGCGCCGGGTCTGCTTGATCCTTGATCCCGAATCTTTATTCCCTCTTCTCCGCCGGCATCGAAACCAACCGCACGCGCTCGCTGCGCCTCACCATTACCTGCTTCGCCGGGTCCTGGTACTTGGTGTCCTTGCGCTTGCGCAGGGTGAGCGCGATTGCGACGATGATGGCCACCAACAGCAGCACGGCAGCAAGCTCGAACGGGTAGGCGTAGTCGGTGTAGAGCAGCCGTCCGAGCTCCTTGGTATTGCTGTAGCCCGGGCCCGGGTCCCTAGGACCGGGCAGCGCCTGCAGGCCGAAGTAGCGGCCGCCCAGCACCAGCGCCATCTCGGCGATCATCAGGACGGCGATCGTTGCACCCAGCGGCAGGTAGCTCCAAAACCCTTCGCGCAGGCGGTCGAGATTGATGTCGAGCATCATGATCACGAACAGGAACAGCACCATGACCGCGCCGACGTACACGAGCACCAGCGCGATCGCGAGGAACTCCGCGCGCAGCAAGATCCACAGCGCCGCAGCCGTAAAGAAAGCGAGCACCAGGAACAGCGCCGAGTGCACCGTGTTGCGCGCAGTGATCACGCGCAGCCCTGCGAACACGAGGATCCCCGCGAAGACGTAGAAGACGACAAGCTCGAAATTCATCGGTCAGCGGTATGCCGCGTCGGCGGCGCGATCCTTCGCGATCTGTTCCTCGTACCGGTCGCCGATCGCGAGCAGCATCTCCTTGGTGTAGTAGAGGTCGCCGCGCTTCTCGCCGTGGTACTCGAGGATGCGCGTCTCCACGATCGAATCGACCGGGCAGGACTCCTCGCAGAAGCCGCAGAAGATGCACTTGGTGAGGTCGATGTCGTAGCGCGTGGTGCGGCGCGTGCCGTCGGAGCGCTGCTCGGACTCGATGGTGATCGCGAGCGCCGGGCACACCGCCTCGCACAGCTTGCAGGCGATGCAGCGCTCCTCGCCGTTCGGGTAGCGGCGCAGCGCGTGCAGGCCGCGGAAGCGCGGGCTTTGCGGCGTTTTTTCCTCCGGAAACTGCACCGTGATCTTGCGCCGGAAAAGATGTCTGCCGGTGAGCACCATCCCCTTCGCCAGCTCGAGCAGCAGGAAGGTCCTGAAGAACTCGCGGACGCGCTCTATCACCGCGGTTCCTCTATTTCCAGATGTTCCACGGCGTCTGCATCCATGCCGCGATCACCACGAGCCAGACGATGGTCAGCGGGATGAATACCTTCCAGCCCAGGCGCATGATCTGGTCGTAGCGGTAGCGCGGGAAGGTCGCGCGGAACCACAGGAACAGCGACACCACGAAAAATATCTTCGCGAAGAGCCAGGCGAAAGGCGGTATCGCGCTGAACAGCGGCGTGTCGATCGGCGCGGCCCAGCCGCCCAGGAACATGATCGTCGCAAGCGCCGACACCAGGATCATGTTGGCGTACTCTCCGAGGAAGAACAGCGCGAAAGTCATCCCCGAGTACTCGACGTGGAAGCCCGCGACAATTTCCGATTCTCCTTCCGCCACGTCGAAGGGCGCGCGGTTGGTCTCGGCGACGCCCGAGATGAAGTACACCAGGAACATGGGGGCGAGCGGCAGCCAGTTCCAGGAGAGGAAATTGAGCCCTTTGTGGGCGAAGGTGCCGCGCATCTGCCCCGCGACGATATCGGTGAGGTTGAGGCTCTGGGAGACCAGCAGCACGGATACGAGCGCGAACCCCATGGCGATCTCGTACGCCACGATCTGCGCCGCCGAGCGCATGGCGCCGAGGAACGCGTATTTCGAATTCGAGGCCCAGCCGGCGATGATGACGCCGTAGACGCCCATCGAGGTGATCGCCATGACGTAGAGCAGTCCCGCGTTGATGTCGGCGAGCACGACTTCCGGGCTGAAAGGGATGACCGCCCACGCGGCAAGCGCGGGCATCAGGGTGAGCATCGGCGCGAACACGAACAGGAACTTGCTCGCTCCGGCCGGGATGATCAGCTCCTTGAATATGAGCTTCAACGCGTCGGCAATCGGCTGCAGCAGCCCGACCGGTCCCACCCGGTTGGGACCGAGACGTATCTGCATCCAGCCGATCAGCTTGCGCTCCCACAGCGTGAGATACGCCACGAACCCAAAGAGCGGCAACACGATGCACAGGATCAGAACCGCGGTCTTGACGAACACCCATACGGGCGGCCCCCACTCCGACCCCAGCCATCGGGTCGACAAGCCGGCGAGCGCGTCGAACAGCTCCATCAATTGCGCTCCAGGGTCAGCGCACCGAACATGGGCCCGAGGCCCGAGGTGTGCCGGTGCGCCGCCGAAAGCCGCACGCCGTCCGCGGGCAGACGCTCGTCGATCCCGAGGTCGACGAGCGCCTCGCCGTCGCCCTGACGCACCCGCACCTTGTCGCCCGCCTTAAGGCCGAGCTTTTGCGCGAGCGCGGGTCCGATCCAGACCCTGGGCGGCAGCGCATCGCGCGTTCTCTGCAGCGACACGGCGCGGCGGACGATCGGGTCGCAGAAGTAGGCGGGCACGTCCGCGATCCTCTGCATTTCCTCCGCGGCCGGCGCATCGAGCTCGAGCGCCAAGCCGTTCAAGCGGTTGTCCAGCTTCGCGACGATCGCTTCGGGCCGGCATGCCTCGTCGCGTATCGCCTCGCTCGTCTCGTAGTCGAAGCCGGGAAGATCCATCAGGTTGCCGAGCACGCGCAGCACCTTCCACGCCGGCCGCGCTTCGCCGAGCGGTTTCACCGCGCCGTTGAAGCTCTGCATGCGCCCCTCGCAGTTGACGAAACTGCCCGAGGTCTCGGTAAAGGGGGCGACGGGAAGGAGCACGTCGGCGTAGTCGGTGCCGAAGCTTCTGAACGCCGTCATGGCGACCACCAGCTCGGCCGCCTCCATGGCTTTGACCGCGGCGCGCGGATCGTGGCAGTCGAAGTCCGGCTCCGCATTCAGAAGCAGATACGCCTTGCGCGGCTCCTCCAGCATGGTTCCCGCGTTGAGGCCGCCGCCGGAAGGAACGCAGCCGGCGAGGTAGCCGCCGACGCTGTTGGCGGCTTCGCCGAGGAAGCCGAATTTTGCCCCGAGCAGTCCGGCAAGCTCCTGCGCGAGCAGCTGCAGCTGCGCCGCCTGCGGGTGCTGCGCGGCGAAATTGCCGAGGAGGATCGCCACCTCCTTGCCCGAGACGAGGCTCCCCGCGATCGCCTTGGCTTCGGCGCCGGACTCGATGCCGTCGAGCGCGGCCGGCACCGGCACCCGCTTCGCCTCCGCCGCCGCCTTCACCACCTGCGCGAGCATCGCGGCCAGATCGCGCGGCGCGACGATCGCCTTGTTGGCGACCGGCATCAGCAGCTCGTCGTCCGCGCTGTGAAGAATATTGACCTGCGCGCGCCGCTTCGCGGCCTGCCGCAGGCGGTGGGCGATGAGCGGATGATCCTTGCGCAGGAACGAGCCGATGACGAGCACGCGGTCGAGCTTCCCCAGCTCGGCGATCTTCATGCCCAGCCAGGGCGCCCCCGCGCGCTTGCCGTCTGCGGAGAAATCCGACTGGCGCAGGCGGAAATCGACGTTGTCGCTGCCCATCGCGCGCACGAGCTTCTGCAGCAGGTACAGCTCCTCGAGCGTCGAGTGCGGGCTCGCGAGCGCGCCGATCTTCTCCGGGCCATGCCTGAACCGGAACTCGGCAAGGGTCTTCGCCACGCGCTCGAGCGCGACCCGCCAGTCGACCTCGCGCCACCGGCCGCCCTCCTTCAGCATCGGCCGCTTGAGCCGCTCCTCCGAGTTCAGCCCTTCGTAGGAAAAACGGTCCCTGTCCGAGAGCCAGCACTCGTTCAGCTCCTCGCTTTCGAGCGGCAGCACGCGCATGACGCGGTTCTGCTTGATCTGCACGATCAGGTTCGAGCCGAGGCTGTCGTGCGGGCTCACGGATTTTCGTTGCGAAAGCTCCCAGTTGCGCGCCGTGTAGCGGAAGGGCTTGGAGGTGAGCGCGCCCACGGGACACAGATCGATGACGTTGCCGGAGAGCTCGGAGTCCACCGTTTTTCCGACGAAAGCGATGATCTCGGCGTGCTCGCCGCGCCCGATCATGCCGAGCTCCATGACGCCGGCGACCTCCTGGCCGAAGCGCACGCAACGCGTGCAGTGGATGCAGCGCGTCATGTCGGTGGAAATGAGGGGGCCCAGATTCTTGTTCAGCACCACGCGCTTCTCCTCGGCGTAGCGCGAGCCGCTCTTGCCGTAGCCGACCGCGAGATCCTGCAGCTGGCACTCGCCGCCCTGGTCGCAGATCGGGCAATCGAGCGGATGGTTGATCAGCAGGAACTCCATCACCCCGTTCTGGGCCTCCTTGGCATAGTCCGAGTGCGTGAACACCTTCATGCCGTCGGTGACCGGCGTCGCGCAGGCAGGCAGGGGCTTCGGCGCTTTTTCGATCTGCACCAGGCACATGCGGCAGTTGGCGGCGATCGAGAGCTTCTTGTGGTAGCAGAAATGCGGGATGAAGATGCCGAGGCCGTTCGCCGCCTCGATCACCGTGACGCCGTTCTGGACTTCGGTCTCGTGGCCGTCGATGGTCACTTTAAGCATCGATCAGGCCGCCTGCCGCTCGGGAATGCTGGGCGCCGTGGCGTATCCGTCCGGGGCGGTCACCATGCAGCGCTTGTGGTCGATGTGATGCCGGAACTCGTCGCGAAAATGCTGGATGAAGCTCTTCACCGGCAGTGCCGCCGCGTCGCCCAGCGCGCAGATGGTGCGCCCCGCGATGTTGTCGGCGACATTGGTGAGGAGGTCGAGATCTTCGTTCTTTCCTCTGCCGTGCTCGATCCGGTGCACCATGCGGTAGAGCCACCCGGTGCCCTCGCGGCAGGGTGTGCACTGGCCGCAGGACTCCTCGAAGTAGAAGTACGACAGGCGTTCCAGGGCGCGCACCATGCAGGTCGTGTCGTCCATGACGATCACGGCGCCCGAGCCGAGCATCGAGCCTGCCTTCGCGATGGAGTCGTAGTCCATGTCGGTCTGCATCATGATGTGCGCCGGCAGCACCGGCATCGACGAACCGCCGGGAACGCAGGCCTTGAGCTTCCTCCCCGCCCGCATCCCGCCCGCCAAGTCCAGCAGCTTCGCGAACGGCGTGCCGAGCTTCACTTCGTAGTTGCCCGGGCGCGCGACGTGGCCCGTCACGGAAAAAATCTTGGTGCCGCCGTTGTTCGGCCGCCCGAGCGCGAGGAAAGCCTCCGCGCCGTGGTTGACGATCCAGGGCACGGCAGCGAAGGTCTCGGTGTTGTTGATCGTGGTCGGCTTGCCGTAGAGCCCGAAGCTGGCGGGGAAAGGCGGCTTGAAACGCGGCAGGCCCTTCTTGCCCTCGAGCGATTC
>WNGR01045646.1_pt1 | contig 12304 bp, 14 predicted proteins | sample 5407581 | NCBI WGS metagenome assembly WNGR01 (sample SAMN13153383, study PRJNA577476) | soil metagenome | isolation source: 80 cm soil or saprolite under Garry oak tree replicate 2 | place: USA:California | collected 2016-06-15
GCCGCGAGCGCCGACATCGCGCCCGGCCAGGCGCATGCGTATCTGGTGAGCCTCACGCGGCTTGGTCTCATCAAGCGCGACGAACTCTCGGGACGCTACGAGCCGGGGCCGCTGTCGTTGCGGCTCGGCCTGATGCAGCTGGCGAACCAGCCGGCGTTTCGCGCCGCCGTGCCACGCGTCTCGGCGCTCGCCGAAGAAATCGGCTTCAGCGTCGCGATCTGCACCGTGGGACCGCAAGGTCCGACCATCGTCCGGTACGAGCATGCGGGGTTTCCGCTGCATGTGAACCTGCACGTGGGCACCGTGATGTCGTTGCCGGCGACGTCGACGGGACGCGTGTTCTGCGCGCACCTCGCGCCCGAGACTTTGCAGACGATGTGGGCGAATCAGTCGGGCGGCACCAGCGATATCGTTGCCCCTTCAGAACGCAAAGCATTCGGCGCGACGCTCGCGGCGATCCGCGAGCGCGGCATCGAACGGGGCATCGATGCGCCGAGCCCCGGCATCAGCAGTCTTGCCGCGCCCGTGCTCGATGCCGACGGGCAGTTATGTCTCGCGCTGACGGTGATCGGGCCGAGCGGCACGATCGATGTGAACTGGGACGGATCGATCGCGCGCACGCTTCGACAGGCGGCTCGCGAAATCGGCGCGGATATCGCGGCGGATTGAACATGAAAGAAGCACTCGACAACACATCGCCCGCGAACGCCGACGCGAAACAGCAGCGCGGCATCCAGTCGCTCGACAGCACGGGCGAACTGCTAACCGCTTTGGTCGCGGCGGGCAAGCCGTTGTCGCTGCGCGATCTCGCTGCGGCCGCGGATATGCCACCCGCGAAGGCGTTTCCTCATCTGGTGAGCTTGCAGAAGATCGGCTTGTTGAGCCGCGATGCGTCCGGCTGTTTCGAAGCGGGGCCGCTTGCGCTCGAACTGGGGCTGATCGGCTTGCAACGTCTATCGCCGACGCGCGAAGCCGAACCGGAGATCGTCGATCTGGCGGTGACGACGGGCATGAGCGTCGCGATGGCCGTGCTCGGTCCGCTCGGGCCGACCGTCGTGCGGCTCGAAGAATCGGCGCGGCCGCTGCATGTGAGCTTGCGCGTGGGCACGGTGATGTCGCTGGTGAATACGGCGATTGGCCGCGTGTTCGCCGCGCATGTCGCCGACGATGTGCGGCACGGTTTGCTCGCGCAAGATCATCTAAGGCTGGCGGGCGCGTCGACGTCCGATACGCGCGACGCAAAGCTCGCGCAGCCATATGCGGAACGTCTCGCACAAATTCGCGAGCGAAGCATCGACACCGCGCTCAACAAGCCGATCCCCGGCATCAACACGCTGGCCGCGCCCGTGTTCGATCACACGGGCAGCATCGTGCTGGTGATCGCGTTGATGGGCACAGCGGGGAGTTTCGATAGCGATACGCAAGGCGGCGCCGCGCAAACCTTGCTTGCAGCGACGCAAAGGTTGTCGCGAAGGTTTGGCTACGTGCCGGGCTGAGCGCGCCGCAGATTACTGCGTCCCATCCTCGGCCGCCGCGTCCGTCTCCTGCGACAGCCGCGCCTTCGCATGCCGCATCTTCTCCAGCGTGTGCGGCTCCAACCGCAACGCGACGCCGATCGCGAGCGCATCCATCACGCACAGATGCACGAGCCGCGACACGCCCGGCGTGTTCGGATCGATGGGACTCGGCACGCGCAGCAACAACGGAATATCGACGAGCCACGCAAGCCTTGAGCCGACATTCGTCAGCGCGATCGTCGTCGCGCCGCGCTCCTTCGCGATCTGCATGCTCTCGTTCACTTCGACGCTGCGGCCCGAATGCGAAATCGCGAAGGCGACATCGCCGGGTTCGAGCAGGCCCGCGTAAAGACGCTGCAAATGTGCATCCGTGAAAGCGCTCGCGGCGATATCGAGTCGCAGGAAACGCAGTGCCGCGTCCTGCGCGACGAGTCCCGAGCCTGAACCAACGCCGAAGAAATACACGCGGCGCGCGCTCGCGAGCGCAGCGAGCGCCGCATTCACCGCAACAGGATCGATCGCGCTGCGCGCCTGCGTGATGCCCTCGACGGCCGCTTCGCCGACCTTGTCGATCAGCGTCTGCGTATCGTCGCCGCGCGCCACGGCCGTCGACGCATACGGCATCCCGCCCGCGACGCTCTGCGCGAGCTGCATCTTGAAGTCGCGCAAACCGTGCGCGCCCACCGCGCGGCAAAAGCGCGTCACGGAAGGCTCAGACACGTCCGCGCGCTGCGCGAGCTCGGTGATGCTCGCGCGCATCGCGAAGTCGACATCGGACAGCACCATGTCGGCGACCTTGCGCTCGGCGGGCCGCAGCGATTCAAGCGCGCTGCGGATGTGAGGAATCAGGTTCGGTGCGGACACCCGTGCGTTCCTTTGGATGGAAGATGAATCAGCGGCATGTCATTGGTGCCCGTCTGATGCTGTCAGCCCAGTCTGTTTCCGCTCTCCGTGTCGAACAGATGCGTGTGCTGCTCGGGAAAGCGCACCGTCACGCGCTGGCCCGGCTCGATCGACGCGCGCTGGCGCATCGTCACGCACCACGCCGCGCCGCCGATCTTGCCGTACAGATGCGTTTCCGCGCCCGTCGGCTCGACTACCTCGACATCCATCGGAATGCCTTCATTCGACGCTTCGATATGTTCGGGCCGCACGCCTAGCGTGACCTTCGCGCCCGGTTTCGTCACCGCCTGACTCGTGCCCGCAAGCGGAATCAACGCGCCATCGGCGAGTTTCAATGCGACACCGTTCGGCGCGCTCACCACTTCGCCAGCGGCGAAATTCATCGAAGGCGAACCGAGAAAGCTCGCGACGAACAGATTCGCCGGCCGGTCGTAAAGCTCCAGCGGACGCCCGATCTGCTCGATGCGCCCCGCGTTCATCACGACGATGCGGTCGGCCATCGTCATGGCTTCAATCTGGTCATGCGTGACGTAGATCACCGTGTTCTTCAGCCGCTGATGCAGCGCCTTGATCTCCGTGCGCATCTGCACGCGCAGCTTCGCATCGAGATTCGACAGCGGCTCGTCAAACAGGAACAGCGACGGCTCGCGCACCACCGCGCGGCCCATCGCAACGCGCTGGCGCTGCCCGCCCGACAACGCGCGCGGCAAGCGGTCCAGATAGCCGCTGAGGTTCAGCATCTTCGCAGCCGCTTCGATGCGCGGCTTGAAACTCGTCGACGCTTCCTTGCGGATACGCGGACCGAACGCGATGTTGTCGTACACGGACAGATGCGGATACAGCGCGTAGCTCTGGAACACCATCGAGATATTGCGCTGCTGCGGCGGCAAGCCGTTCGCGCGCGTGCCACCGATCATCAGGTCGCCGCCACTGATTTCCTCGAGGCCCGCGACCATCCGCATCAGCGTGCTCTTGCCGCAACCGGACGGGCCGACCAGCACGACGAACTCGCCGTCGTCGATATGCAGGTCGATGCCGTGCACGACCTGCGTGTCGCCGTAACGCTTGTAGATGCCGCTCAGTTGCACTGCTGCCATGCTGTCCTCATCGTCGGTTGCGGTTGTGTCGCGTGTTCCTTTGGAGCGCTTATCCGGGCGCTACAGCGATTCAAGCGTCAGTTCTTCGGCCATCAGCCGGTTGCCCGCCATCAGGCCGCCATCGACGGGCAACACCACGCCCGTGATCACGCGCGCCATCGGCGACGCGAGAAACAACACGGCGTCTGCGATATCGTCGGGCGTCGCGAAGTCGCGCAGCGGATACCACTTCTTCAGGTCCTCGAAAACTTGCGGGTTCTTGTCGACGCGCGCCTGCCACGCCTGCGTCTTCACCGTGCCCGGGCACACGATATTCGCGCGAATCCCGTAGCGGCCAAGCTCGATCGCCAGCGACTTCGTGTAGCTGATCAGCCCCGCTTTCGCCGCGCTGTACGCGGGATGTCCAAGCGCCGCGAGGCCGTTCACGGAGCCGATCAGCACGATCGATCCGTGCTGCCGCTCGATCATCGACGTGCGCACCGCTTCGACCGTGTGATACGTGCCGTTCAGATTCAGATCGACGTCGCGCCGCCAGCTCGCGGGGTCGGTCTTCGCGAGTGTTAGCCCTTGCGCCGCGCCAGCGTTCGCGACGAGCACGTCGACGGGACCGCGTTTGTCGACGGCTTGTGCGACGCGTTCGCGCACAGCGTCGGCGTCGCTGCATCGACATCGAGCGCGAGCACCGTCGCGCCGTCCTGCACGAAACGCCGGCACAACACGCTGCCGATCCCGCCGCATGCTCCCGTCACCAGCACGACACGCTTCATGTCCTGTCCTCTTCGCGATTTTCGCAATTGCGGCGGGCGGGCTTCGCGTAACCCAAAAGCCACACCCGTCTTGTAAATTTCCTACATATTGCACATTTTCACGGACTGCGGACGATCCGGGCGCTACAAACGACGAATACCCCGCAGCGCACAAAAAGCCCATCCTTTACAGCATGTTATGCAAAAACCGCGCGATAAAAAATATGGTCAGCCCTACGTGACAAGCTTTTTTTTCGTGTGTAGGATTTTTTCAAACAATTTAACCCAAGCAGCCGGCTACGGCCGCGGACCACCCAGGAGAGACGAAATGTCGTTGCATGCACGTGCTTCCCTTACGCTCGGCAAAGTCGCCGCAGCGCTCGCGTTTGCAGGTCTTGCCCTATCGGCGCACGCCGATACGGTGCGTGTGACGGTCGCGCATTACAGTGACGCGACGGCACCGTACTTCGAGAAAATGGCACGCCAGTTCGAAAAGGCCAATCCCGGCACCACGATCAAGATCGAGGACGTGAACTGGGACACGCTGCAACAGAAGCTGCAAACGGATATCTCGGGCAACGCCAACGCCGATCTCGCGATCGTCGGCACGCGCTGGCTGCTCGACTTCGTGAAGGACGACGTCGCCGAGCCGCTCGACCCGTACATGGACGCGAACTTCAAGAACCGCTTCATTGGCCCGTTCCTCGCGCCCGGCCAGATCAACGGCAAGACCTACGGCCTGCCGATCGCCGCTTCGGCACGCGCGCTGTACTACAACAAGGATCTGCTAGCGAGCGTCGGCTATCCGAATGGCCCGAAGACGTGGAATGACGTGATCGACGCGTCGAAGAAGCTGAAGGCGAAGGGCGTTGCCGGTTTCGGCCTGCAAGGCAAGGAAATCGAAACCGACGTGTACTACTACTACGCGCTGTGGACCAACGGCGGCGACGTGCTGAACAAGCAAGGCAAGGCCGGCTTCGATTCGCCTGCGGGCATCAAGGCAGCGACGCTGTACAAGTCGATGATCGATCAGGGCCTGACGCAGCCGGGCGTCACGGGTTATAGCCGTGAAGACGTGCAGAACCTCTTCAAGCAAGGCCGCGTCGCGATGATGATTTCCGCGCCGTTCCTCGCGAAGCAGATCAAGAAGGAAGCGCCGAACCTGAAGTACGGTATCGATCCGCTGCCCGTCGGCACGAATGGCGCGACGTATGCCGTCACCGACTCGATCGTAATGTTCAAGAACTCGAAGGTGAAGAAGGACGCCTGGAAGTTCCTCGACTATCTGTTCACGAAGGAGCCGCGCGTCGAGTTCACGAGCACGGAAGGCTTCCTGCCGACCACCAAGGCCGAGGCCGCCGACCCCGCGTTCAACGATGCGGATACGAAGGCGTTCATCGCGCTGCTGCCGCAAGCGCGCTTCGCACCGACCGTGTCGGGCTGGGAAGACACCGCAAAAGCCGTGACCAACGCGATGCAGGCCGTGTACCTCGGCAAGTCAAAGCCTGACGATGCGCTGAAGCAGGCCGCGAGCCAGGCGAATCAGGCGCTCGGCCAGTAACGCGCGTTTTGTTAGTTCATTAGCGTAGTACCGCAAGCCGCATCGGCTAAATGCCGATGCGGCTTCACATTCGATGAGCGCAAGGCTTTTCACGCGACTCGCCGTATTGCATCCGGCCCATTCCGTCCCGAGGGCTTCATGAGTTCCAACGCCCAAGCATCCGTCGATCAAGCACGCATGAGCCGTTCCATTGCCCCACGCGCCACCGCGCCCTGGTGGCTGATCGCGCCGAGTCTGATCCTCGCGCTGTTCATCATCAGTTACCCGATCTTCAACATCGTGTATCAGTCGGTGCACGATGTCTCGCGCTTCGGCGCGATTCGCGATTTCACCGGATTGAAGAACTTCTTCACGGTGTTCGCCGACCCCGTGTTTCTCGATTCGCTACGCCGGACCATCGTGTGGACGGCAGCCGTCGTCGGCGGCACGGTGATCATTTCGGTGCCCGTCGCGCTCGTGCTGAATCAGGATTTCCACGGACGCGGCATTGCACGCACGATCATCATGCTGCCGTGGTCCGTGTCTCTGACCATGACGGCTGTCGTCTGGCGCTGGGCTTTCAACGACGACTACGGAATGGTCAACGTAACGTTGCAGCGGCTTGGGTTGATCGGCGGCCCGATTCACTGGCTCGCGACGCCCGAGCTCGCGTTTCCCGTCGAGATCGCAGTCGGCATTCTCGTGTCGATTCCGTTTACCGTGACGATTCTGCTCGGCGGCCTGTCGTCCGTGCCCGGCGATATCTACGAAGCCGCGCGCATCGACGGCGCGAGCGCGTGGCAGCAGTTCCGTCAATTGACATTGCCGCTGCTGCGCCCGTTCGTGAACATGGCGATCCTGCTCAATGTGATCTACGTGTTCAACTCGTTTCCGATCATCTGGGTCATGACGCAAGGCGGCCCCGACAACGGCACGCATATTCTCGTCACGTACCTGTACGAACTCGGGTTCAGGCTCGGGCGTCCCGGCCAGGCGGCCGCCGTGTCGCTGGTCATGCTCATCATGCTGTTCGTGTTCTCGGTGCTGTATCTGCGCATTCAGCCGTCGAAAGAAGGAGAGCCCGCATGAATGTGAAGATGAAACGCACCGTGTGGTGCTGGCTCGCGCTATCGCCGCTCATCGTGGTCGTGCTGTTTCCGTTTGCCGTGATGTTTTTCACAGCGCTCAAGCCCGCGAACGAAGTGTTCGTCTATCCGGCGCGCTGGTTGCCCATGCACTGGCAATGGCAGAACTTCGTTGACATGTGGACGGCCGCGAACTTCGGCGTCGCGTTGCGCAACAGCACCGTCATCAGCCTGCTTTCGACAGCGCTCGCGCTCGCCGTCAGCCTGCCCGCCGCGTATGCGCTGGCGCGCTTTCCGTTTCGCGGACGCGGGCTGTACCGCCAGTTTCTGCTCGTCACCCAGATGCTTTCGCCGATTCTGCTCGTGGTCGGCCTGTTCCGTCTCGCCGCGATGATTCCGTATGGCGATGGCAACCTTGTCGATTCGAAAATCGGCGTGATCGTCTCGTATGCGGCGTTCAATATCGCGTTCGCCGTTTGGATGCTGTCGTCGTATTTCCAGACTGTGCCGCGCGATCTCGAAGAATCCGCGTGGCTCGAAGGATGCAGCCGCACGCGCGCCGTGTTCAAGGTCTTCCTGCCGCTCGCTGTGCCCGCTATCGTGGTGACGGCCATCTTCACGTTCATCAACGCGTGGAACGAATTCGCCGTCGTCTATACGCTGATCCGCTCGCCCGAGAACAAGACGCTCACCGTGCAGGTGACGGATATGGTGGCGGGGAAGTACGTCGTCGAATGGCATCTGGTGATGGCCGCGACGCTGTGCGCGACGTTGCCGGTGTCGATCGTGTTCGCGTGGCTGCAGCGCTATCTCGTGAAGGGCCTCGCGCTCGGCGCGGTCAAGTAAGGTCTTTTTTCTGTCACACAAGGGCCGTCGCGCGGCGGCGGCCCTTCGTCTGCGTCGTTCCCCACAGCCTTGTAAAGTTGTTCCGCAACAGTTCAGAAGTGGTTACCTCAAATTGCTCAAAATTGGCCATTTCCTGCGGCCAGTTTCGCGCCTAATCTTCATGTGTCGCGCAGGCCAATGCGCACTCTCACTGAGGAAACGATCATGGAACAACGTCTCGACTTCTACAAAGCCAACCCGCACGCAATCAAGGCAATGCTCGCGCTCGAAGAACGCATCGGCAAGAGCGACCTCGAAAAATCGCTGACGGAACTTGTGCGTCTGCGCGCATCGCAGATCAACGGCTGCGCGTTCTGCGTCGACATGCACACCACCGACGCGCGCAAGGGCGGCGAAACGGATCGGCGTCTGGCGACGGTCGTCGTGTGGCGCGAAACGCCGTTCTTTACGGCACGCGAACGCGCAGCGCTGGAGTGGACGGAAGCCGTGGGAAGCAGTGAAGCCGCATTTCAGCGAGGCCGAGCTGGTCGATCTGACGTTGCTGATTTCGGCGATCAATGCATGGAACCGCTTCGCGATTTCGTTCCGCAAGATGCCGGCGTAAGGCGGCTTTAAAGCGCTTCGGAGGCTTGTGAAGAAAGCGGGCAGCAATGCCCGCTTTTTTTATGGACAGGATTTGCGAGCCATATGCCGCAAATCGCACCACGTCAACAGAACGACGAACAGACTTTGACCTCGCGCCGAATCTCCCGCGAAATCGGAAAAACCTGACGAGCGCTGGAAACAGATCTGATTAACGAAGCTCACTACTGTCAATAAAGTCTTCCGTACGGTGACACCTTGATGAACGGTGCATCGTGATCTTCAAACAACAACGGAGCATTTGACATGAACGTGAAATCTGCGTTACTTGCGTTACTCGCTTCATCGATGTTGTCGTGTTTCGCGCAGTCCGCATCGGCAACGCCGGTCGCGCTGGAAGCGCAGCCGTTCGCCATGAAGTCGGACGGCCCGAGGAGCGCTTCGGCCACCGATCAGAAGCTCGCATTCGGCTACTGGATATGCGATCCCAGCTGGAATCCTTCGGATTGCTACTGGCTTCCGGGGGATTAAAGAATCCAGAATTAACGAGTGAAGTGCGACACCCTGCAAGCGCTCAAGCTTGCAGGGTGTTTTCATTTCTGACAAGGCCGTAGGCCTGCACTCGGCTGGCATTGGCGCTATGCTAGTGGCCCATTCAACAGGAACACGCTCATGAACACGACGACGGGATCCACAATCACTTTCAGCCGCCCAGACGGCAAAGAATTGCAAGGTTATCTGGCCACGCCCGAGAAAACGGATGGCGCGCCCGCAGTGGTCGTCATTCAGGAATGGTGGGGCTTGAACGACCAGATTCGCGGCGTCGCTGATCGCCTCGCGGCAGCCGGCTACTTCGCGCTCGTGCCCGATCTGTATCGCGGCAAGTCGACGGTCGAAGAGGAAGAAGCGCATCACCTGATGGACGGCCTCGATTTCGGCGATGCCGCATCGCAGGACGTTCGCGGCGCGGCGCAATATCTGAAGCAGCGTTCGGGTCGCGTTGCCGTGATGGGCTATTGCATGGGCGGCGCGCTAACCTTGCTCACGCTGGGTCAAAGCCCGGAAGTGTCGGCAGGCGTCGTGTTCTACGGCTTCCCTCCGCTCGACTATATCGACGCGTCGAAAATCAAGGTGCCGGTTATCGGGCATTACGCGACGCAGGACGCGTTCTTCCCGATCGCCACGGTCGAAACGCTCGAATCGAAGCTGCGCGACGCGAACGTCGACGTCGAGTTTCACCGCTATCTCGCGCATCATGCGTTCGCCAACGAAACCGCCGTCGGCTTCAGCCGCATCGCCGGCACGCAGTTCGACCCGGTGTGGTCGGAAATGGCGTGGGACCGGACGCTGACGTTCCTGGGACGCAAGCTCTGGGAGAAGTAAAAGTCGCTGCGCGCGATGTGCGCGCGTGAGAAGCGTGTTCGGGTCCGTCCGGCGAGCGCAATTCACCGCGCCCGTCGCGGATACCTCAACAGATCATCGGCAACGGGCACGGCCGCCAGCACCAGCAACAACGCCGCAAGCGGCAGCGTCGCGATGAAGCCGACCTGTTTGAACGCAATCGCGCCGGCAAGCCCGCCCGCGAGAAACATGCCGAGCAGCGAGGCGAGCAAACCGAGCCGCCGCATGTCGGCGCCGACGTAAGCTGCTTCCGTCGACGGCACGCCCCGGTTCCAGTACAAGCCCTTGCCGATTTCAATGCCGAGATCCGTCACGAGTCCCGTGACGTGCGTCGTGCGGATTTCCGCTTTCGATATCTTGGTGATCATCGCGTTCTGCAGCCCCATCACGTAGCAAAGCAGCGTGACGGTGGCGGGCACGAACAGCAGACGATGCTGCTCCAGGTTCGCGCCGAGCACGCCGAAGCACAACAACAGAAGCCCTTCGAGCACGAGCGGCATCGCGTAGACGCTCTGCGTCCCTTTTCGTCGGCCCCAGTTGATCAGAATGGCCGAACTCGCCGCGCCGGCGAGAAACGCGAAGATCGAACTCGCCGCCGACAGCACGAACGCGAGGTTGCCGAGCGCGAGACTGTCGGCGAGCGACGACACCATGCCGGACATGTGCGACGTGTACTGGCCAATCGCCAGAAAGCCGCCCGCGTTGGCAGCGCCGGCAATCCCGGCGAGCGCGAGGCCAAGCCGCCGGTTGGCGGCGTCAGTGCGAGCGGCCGAGGTAAAGCCGCGAAGATAGTCAACGGGCACGATGACGCCTGCAAAAGAAGGGAATTTCGACAATCCTACCTTCAAATGGCGCTTATCTCGTTTTTGATCCGCGACAATTCCCTGCGATGATTTGTCGCATGGCGCTTCGCCGCCGCGCCGTCATGCCCGTCCGACCCGCGAGTTCGCCGTTCAGTGAACTCGCAAAGGCCGTCAGCTCGCCAATCAGTCGTCGTAGTGACGGTGCTTGTGCTTGCGCTTGTACGAACCGTGCGAACCGTACGAACCGTGCGAATAGTCGTCGGCGTACGAGTTGGAACGCGAGATGTTGCCGCCGAGCGCCGAGCCGGCGCCGCCGCCCAGCGCCGCGCCGACCAGGCCGCCTCCGCGCCCGCCCATCGCGTTGCCCGCCGCGGTGCCCGCACCGCCGCCGAGCGCGCCGCCGATGATCGCGCCCGTGCGCTCACGGCGGTTCGACGTAACCCGCCGCTGATCACGGCGCCCGTGCTGCCGCCCACCGCGCCGCCCACTGCTGCACCGGCGACGCCGCCGAGCGCGCCGCCAAGCGCATTGTTCATATCGCCGGCCATCGCCGGCAACGACGCCGCAGCCGTCAGCGCTGCAATGGCCACCATCTGAATGATTCGCTTCGACATAGTTTGATCAGTAGTTTTTGAGACGGGGCGAGTATAACCAACGTCTGAAAGGCGTTAGTAACACCGGTCAATCCTTCCAGTAAGAGGTGTAACAATTTCCGCCGGGCAAACGCCGTCCGGCCCGCCACATAAGGCGGGAGCGGCTTTCGGAGGGATCGTTGCGCTCAGCGGGACACACTTTTTCGTCGTTTTAACGTTGTGCTGTGACGACGTGCGCTTGAATCCTTCCGTCGATTGCGCTACCGCCAAAACGCTTGCGTAGGGCGGTTGCGCAAGCCGCAGTCGCTTCGTCGAGCGTTGCGCCCGAACGGGCTTCGATTTCGGCCCGGATCGGCGTGCCCTGGCAGAACGCGATCGCGGCAACTTGCGCCGACGCCGCGCCGCTGCGTTTCGCGATCGTCTCGATGCGCGGCGGCGGCGCATCGAAGCCGCCATTCGCGAGATCGCGCGCAATGATGTTCGTCTCCCAATAACCGTGCGGCACGCGCTGCAAGAAACTCGGCGGGTCCGCCGCATACAGCCTGCCGAGCGCGTCCGAAACGGTGACGGTAAATGCGTTCTCCTCGATTCGATCCCAGACGTTGAATAGCAGCACGCCGCCGCTTCGCAGCACGCGCCGCGCCTCGGCAAACGCGCGCGCCTTGTCGGGAAAGAACATCGCGCCGAACTGGCAGACGATCAGATCGAAGCTCGCATCGTCGAATGGCAGATGCATCGCGTCCGCCTGCTGCCATGTCACGGGCCTGTGGGTGCCGAGCGTCGCGGCGCAGTCGAGCATCGCCTGATTGAGGTCCGTCGCGACGATTTCGACATGCTCGGGCAGCGCATCCGCCATCGCACGCGTGACGACGCCCGTGCCTGCCGCGATTTCGAGCACGCGCGACGGCTGGACCGACGCCGCCCTGCTCGCGAGATCGCTCGCGTATGGCTCGAAGATCATCGGCACGAGGTAGCGCTCGTAGATTTCAGGAATCGAGCCGGTGAAGCCCGTGTCGTTGGGTGTGTTCATCGAACGCCTCCGTTTCTTGGGATTGACGCTAAACCCATGCTGATAGCTTAGACGCGCGCCGTCAGTGCGGACGCCTTCGCTGCGCCGCCACTTTTGCACTATACTTAGCCATATGGCTAACTATCATGCCGCAGTAAGCGAGGTGTTCCAGGCGCTGTCCG
>WNGR01013443.1_pt1 | contig 12301 bp, 10 predicted proteins | sample 5407581 | NCBI WGS metagenome assembly WNGR01 (sample SAMN13153383, study PRJNA577476) | soil metagenome | isolation source: 80 cm soil or saprolite under Garry oak tree replicate 2 | place: USA:California | collected 2016-06-15
CGGGCAGGTCTTCGCCCGCCTTCAGCGGAGGATGCTCCTTCACCGTGAATACGTAGTCTCCCCAATATCCCGCTGCAGGAAGAGTATTTCCCAGTGCAGCAGCGCGAACCCCGGGAAGTTTTCTCACTCGCTCCAGAAGCGCTTCATTGAATGCGTTCACCTTCTCCGGCAGGCTGTATTGGAGCGTGAGCATTTTATCGGTAATGCAGCCCACATCGGCTGAGCGGAGCCGCATAAAGCTCTTGAGCAGCAGCCCCGCAGCAACCAGCAATACCACCGTGATTCCAATCTCCAGCGTCAGGAGTGACTTTCGCAGCGCCGTACGCGAAACGCTGCTCGCCCCTGTGCGCGTGGAGGTCTGAAGGGCTTTCAGCATGGTCTTGCCCGTTGTCGAGAGCGCGGGCAGCAAGCCGGCGAGCAGCGCCGCCGCGAACATCAGCATGCAGGCGAATGCAATCACTGCACCATCGAGGTGGATGCTTTGCGCGGTAGGCAGGTCTTTCCACGCATGCGCGAGGAACCTGGTAGCAAGTACCGACAGCAGAATGCCGCCCAGGCCACCGGCTGCGCAGATCAGCACGCTCTCGGTCAACTGCTCGCGAATCAAAGTGGCGCGCTGCGCTCCGAGAGCGCTGCGAATCGCTACTTCCTTCTGCCGTGCCGCGCCCCGCGCAACCAGCAGATTCGAGACATTGAGGCACCCGATCAGCAGCATGCAGCCAACGGCGCTCAGCATTAGTTTCAGCGGCTTCTTCACGTTCCCGGCGAGATCCTCATTCAGCGAACGCGGAGTAACATCTTCGTTCACAGGATCGTGTGGGTATTGCAGGTGAAGCTGGTACTGTACCGCGCCCACCTGGGCCAGGGCGCTCGCAAGGCTCACGTCAGGACGTAACCGTGCCACCACCTGGCTCTGATGATAGTCGTGATGTTGCAAGAACTCGGGCGTGGCATCCGCTTTATACGGAACCCACAATTGGATGCCGGCATCGGGATAAGCGAACCACGAAGGAAGCACGCCGACTACAGTGAAGGGCCTGCCATCAAGGTGAATCTGGCGACCCACAATCGTCGCGTCGCCGGCAAACCGCCTCTGGAAAACGCTCCATGTCAGCATGACGACCGTGGTGCCGGGCCGGTCCTCCGACTCAGTAAATGCGCGGCCCAGAGCCGACTGCACTCCCAGGAGCTGAAACAAATTCCATGAGCCCGCGGCTGCACGGACCGCCTCCGGCAGTTCGCTCCGTTCACCGGTCAGGTTGTACCCGGCGTAGCGCATGATTGCCATGTCTTCAAAACCGTTGGTCTTCGAGCGCCAATCATAGAAGTCCGCCGGTGCAACCGGGTTGTAGCTGAATTCTGGCGTGTTCGCTCCGGACCCTCGATGGTGCTCGTGCACAATCACCAGCCGGTCGGGATCCCGGAAAGGAAGTGGCCTCAGCAAAACTGAACGCACAATTGTGAAAAGAGATGTGGCCGCACCAATGCACAGAGCCATGACCGCAACCGCGATGATCGAGAATCCGGGCGTACGGCTCAGCGTGCGAAAAGCATATTTCATGTCGTGGCCGATATGGGTCAACGGCAGGAGAGAGTTCTGCGCCCACAGCGATTCGCGCACCTTTTGCGAGTTGCCCAACTTTACCCGCGCCTGCCGCCGGGCCTCGTCGGGCGACATTCCGCGCGCCTCGTTGTCAGCTGTCTCTTCGGTCAGAAAGGCCTCGATCTCGTCCTGCAACTCGGCGTCGGAACGCTTGCGTCGAAGAAACTTCAACCAACTCATTGCGCACCTCCCTCTTCGCCCATCACAAGGCCGATGGCGCGCGTCATCTGGCGCCAGCGGCTGGTCTCGCGCACCAGCTGTTTACGGCCTTCTGCCGTCAGTCGGTAGAACTTCGCCTTGCGATTGTTTTCGCTCACACCCCAGTAAGAAGAAACCCACCTTCGGTCCTCGAGCCTATGCAGCGCCGGATACAGTGAGCCCTGCTCCACCTCCAGAAGATCTTCAGAGGTGTGCTCAATGACTTTTGCGATGGAGTGCCCGTGAGCGTCACCGCCGACAAGTGTCCGCAGAATCATCATGTCCAGAGTACCCTTGAGCATCTCACTCTGTGATTGGCTCCCTTTGCGCATACGTCTCTCTCCCCTCGAAGTTCTACTGGAAAGAATCATACACCACTCGAACTTCTATGGGAAGATCTGCGGGAATGCTCTCGAATGGTGTTGGTCAGCAACTGACGGCGCAATACACGTAAAGCTTGGCGAGTCCGTCGTGCCCCTGAATGGGCCTTGGAAGTTCAATATTGGCGACTCGGAAAGGGCCTTATCGGGTCGACGACTGCTTCCAGGTATTTTCCAACGGTGAACTCTTGGGTAGCTACGGGAAGTTTGGTCTCAACAATTACCGCCAGAAACCGATGAAGGACAGTGCCAAGCATCACAGGGGAATCGTACCCACATGGTAAAGCCCATGCGACAGTTACTTCGCACGCGGAGCATGGTGTCGCTTATCGCAATCACGATCCGAACCTGTCTGAACGTTAGCTCGCTCGGCGTTGACTAGCCAGCTCGGCTTCACGATTAGGACCGACAAAAAAGATGCGGGTTCCGCCATGCTGGCCCGTTTCCCAGGACCGATCAAGGACTTCAGGGTTGATTGGTTGAAAATCGAGCGGTTCGCGCTTCTGCCCCCGAATTGCCTATCGCGCCCTACTTGACGCCGCCATGGTGCCGCAGAAATTGCTCCGCGTCCGCGTTTTGGCACCCGATGGCTTCGTGAAGCGCGGTTTCGAGGTTCGTGATCCGCCGGTTGATCTGAGCGCCGGCATTGATCAGAAGTTGCAGCATCGGCGGTCCGGAATGGCAGGCCGCCGTGTGAAGCGGGTCTTCAATGTCGGGGACATTGACCTTCGCGCCTGACGCGAGGAGCAGCTTAACCATCTCCATGTCGTTCTTTTCGATCGCGAGTTCCAGTGGGCGCACGTCTCCATGTCCGGAGAAATAGCCCTTTTCGTTGCTTTCATTCACGTTCGCGCCCCGTTCGATCAGAAGGCGGGTCGCATCCCGCCACCCCAGGTTGACCGCTTCGAGCAGGGGATCGCAATACAAGGACGTATCGATGGGGGCGCCTGCGCGTAACAACGTAACCAGGATAGCTTCGCTTCTGGGACGAGGAGTGCCGGAGTGAGTGTCCTGACGGTCCAGGAAAGCAAGGTGCATCAGATTCTTGGAATCCACACTTGCCCCGGCGGCAAGCAGCAGCTCGACCAAATCTTTGCTGCCAACTTCAACGGCGATTTCAAGAGGGGTGCGATAATCGCCCTGGCTTACGTTTGCTCCCGCGCGGATCAGCAGGGCTGCAATGTCCTTATTCCCTGCCCAGAGAGCATGACGGAACGCGCTGTCGTCGCTGGTGTCCGAACCTGACTTTGCGCCGGCATCGACCAGCGTATTGACGATATCGAGCTGTGCTTGTGCGACCTTCGGAGACGCGCCTTCGGGGTTCACCAGGTCGAGCGGAGTATGCCCTTCGCGGTTTTTGGCACTGAGATCGGCGCCGGCCGCCAACAACAGCTTGACGGTCTTCGGGTGATGGTGCTCTACAGCGGCGTGTAATGCGGTTTGCTTGTACATTGAAGCGTTTGGGTTGATCCCGGCCTTGAGAAGAGTGGAGACAATCTCGGGTTGGCCGGATTCCGCGGCATAGAACAGAGCTTCGTCTGGGCTAGCGCAAACAACCGAGAGTGCGGCGGTCAACTTATCGATATTGCCATGGCGGGCGGCGGCTTCGAGTGGAGTTGGCTCGCCTAAGAGATTGTGCAGTTCCACCGGGTAGCCCCACGAGGCAACCAGCGACAAGACGATTTCGATCGGAACAGCGTACCCTATGGGCGCCTCGTCTCGCACGATCATGCCTTTTGGATTCCCTATGGCGAAAACGGCGCTTGTGCGGTCTGGAAAGTTTGGGATTGAAAGGCTGGAGTGGAAGGGCAGATCGCATCCAAGAATGTGCAGCTTAGTCCAGCCTTCGATGGCGATCACGCCGATGTCGAGGGAGGCATCGAAATGATCCAAAAGTTCGGCCGGGAAGGACTTTTCGGGCGCGAAGAGAAGACTCACCGTGATCGCGCTGGCTTGCTGAGCGCCGCGCCGCACCACGTGATTCGCGGTGGCAATATACAGGCGTTCGTGATCGCGTCCGAAAATAATTCCGGCTCCAAAGGACGGGCCGCTGCCGAGTTGATCGCGAACCATTACGACCAGCTCCGATGTTTCTTCGATGTCGTTTGATATCTTTTCAGCTTGGGACTTCGATGTTTCGTCGTAGTCCGCGCCAGCGTCTTGCGTCCAGCCGACGTTGCTCAGAGTGGCGACCAGCGCAACTAGTAAGAAGGCACGAGTCATTTGTAAGTCCCCCACCAGCGCAGTGCCGAAGTGATCAATCCGAACAGGTACAGCGCGCTGCCCCAAAGAAGAATCGGACCGTGACGAGCCCGCAACCAATCGAGACAGGTTGGCATGAGGCTGCGTTGATCGTCGCCCACGCCGGTCGTCATGCCGCGAACCCGTCCGTGGAATTGAATATCGATCTGGCCATCTTTGAGGCAGAGTTCTCGAAACTCGCCGGATGACATTTCGAACTGCAGAGCTTCGCCTGAGCGAATGCCCCGCTCCGAGCCTGCTAACGATTCGAAGTAGAGTTTGCCCGACAGGATGGTCGAGACGCGACGGACGAACGTGTGGCTGCCTTCCGTAAACTCGTCTATGCGGGAAAGATATAGGTTCTGCGCCCGCAGTTCAGGAGTGAAGGGCCTGGCGGGAACAGAGGGAATGACGAAATCTATGTCGGCCTGTTCGCGCCCGGCACGCATGACGATCGCCTTGGGCGCCGGGACATCCACTTTGTGTGCCGGTGATCCGGAGAATGCAACTGTGAGAGGGCCTGTGACACTCGCATGCAATTCGATCTGCGGCGCCTGAAGCGACAGCGCATACTCACGTGCGACGCCCGTTGAGCGCAGGCTCATCCGCGCGCCGGTAGGAAGCACGACTGGCGCGAGCGTTGCGCTCCCCGAGATGCGCAACGCCGAAGCGCCGGCTGGAGAAGGCCAATCGGTCGGCGCCTGAATACTGGCCACGCCGGATATGCCGAGCGCATCGACGCGCATCGGTTCCCATGCGGCCTGATCGCGAGCCAGTTTGAAATCAAGTTCCGTCACGGCAAGATCGAGCTCAACATCCGTCTCAGTAACGCGGACAAACAGTAGTGCGCTGAGGACCGCTAGCGTTGCGGCGAGCGCGGCGGCTGGCCACCAATTTTTCCGCGGCGCAGCGGAATCATCGCGAATGGCTTTCAGCCGGGATAGCAACTCGAGTTGCGCGAGTTCATCGGCCGCCAGTGGCTGTCCTGCTGCGACCTTCGCGGACAATGCGGCGGACTGTCGTTCGATCGCTTGCCTGACCGGATCTTTAGCCATCGCGATCTACCCGTGTGGGTTGTAGAACCACAGTTCGGCCGTCGAAACAGCTCCGCTGCGAAACGTTGCGCCGATCTCCACGCGATAGATTCCTGGCAAGGAGGGACGCGCAACGGGGATCTTCACCGCGCGCCCGGCGGGGTAATATCCGTAGCCAAGGGGCTCGTCCTTTTTCAACGGCGCATGAACGCCTTGCGTCGCGGCCCTGATGGTCACATACATCTCGCGCGCCTCCTCCCCAGGAACGACGACGAGATCGTATCGGCTTGCGTGTGCCGGCTTTCCCGTCTGTGCGATGCGGAGAGGCAGATAAACGAGGTGGCTGGCATCTCCGGCGCGCAGGTTCGCCGAGGCCAGGATTCCGAGTTCCTCGCTGCTAATCCCTAACGATGCGAGGAGGTCGCACTTCCACCGATACCATTGCTTCCCTGCCTGCGAAATGGTGTCCATTCGGTAATAGAGACGGCGCCGGAGTGCGTGAGCTATCAATCGAACTTCGGTCTTATCGGGCGTGTCCCATTCGACCACCAAGGGCCGGGCCGAGTTGAGGTCGTAGGCTTCAAGGGACTCGGTCCACGAGGCGATGTGCAACTCTTCGCCGCCCACCTGTTCTACGTAAACACCTTCACAGCGATCACCGCGCAAACGATATCCGTAAGGATTGTTCGGCGGCTGGATGAGCAGGGGATCGCACGGGTTCACCTCCGCTTCGGCCCCTGTCGCGAATAGCAGGGCCAGCACGAGCAAAGATTGCCACACCCCCAGCGCCATAGGGTCTGCCTCGCAAGTGGACCAGCAAATTCTACCAGAGGTTGGCGCTTTCCCGGTCAACTGCGATGAACTAAGCGCAACCTCTCACTCCTCCCAAGCTGGCGCCGCAATGCCGCTGCGAAATCTACGATGAATCTAAGATGCGCGGCGTCCCGCCGTCCTGTGTCGTTGCTGGATTCAGAATGATTCTTCAACAGTAGCTGCGAAATGGGGCTACTTCCTCTTTGCCCGATACTCGCCAAGAACCTTCCGACGCCCCTCGCTCGTACCTGTTTCCAAACGTCGAGACGAGGGGGTATTTCGCCGCTGTCGTTTTTTCAGGACCGACATTGAGGTGTCCGAGATCACCAGTTTTGAGATTTGCGTAGTTGCAGACGGAGCCTTGTCGAGCACTGGCGTAGCCCAAAGAAAAACCGGTGCACTTTGGATCGACTGAGGGTGTATAGTGTCGAGGCGTTGGAAAGCAGGCGTTCAGTATTTCACTGGGACAGGAGGAATACATGAAGGCAAGGACTCTCTTGCTAACTCTGGCGCTCTGTTTTGTCGGAGCAGCCGTGTGTTTTGCCCAGGACCCAAACATTGGCACCTGGAAACTCAACGATGCGAAGTCGCAGATGCCGCCCGGGGCTTTGAAGATCGCGACGGTGGTCTTTGCGGCTGAAGGTGACAATATGAAAGTCACCCAGGACGCGACCGACAAAGACGGCAAGCCACTCCACATCGAGTGGGCAGGCAAGTTCGATGGCAAAGACTACCCGGTCACGGGCAATCCCGCCATAGATACTCGGTCGTACAAGAAGGTTGGCGACCGTACCTTAATGACAGTCAACAAGAAGGGCGGGAAAGTTGTTATCAGCGCTCGCGGGGTTGTGTCGGCGGATGGCAAGACCCGCACTGTGAACTTGACCGTAACCAATTCAGCCGGCAAAAAGGTCACCGGCACCGCGGTGTACGACAAACAGTAACGAGGAATTCCGGGCAAAAAATGTACAGCACCGCCCACACCGCACGGTGGTCGGAGTAGAAGCTTTCGCTTTCGAACGGTCACCGCGGACTCTAACTACACTTGTTGCCCAAGGGAAAAAGATGACAAGGCGAGCCCTGTCCCCTTTTCGATTGCGCCTATGTCATCGCCACTCGATCCGCAAGGCAAGCTTGCTGCAGAAGTGAGGGCCGGTTAAACCTTGGGCAAAGCCTCGGACTTCAGCACACTCCGACGATTTGGGTCGTGACCAACAACATGAACGGCACCCCGTTTATCGAGGTAGTCGACCGGAAAACGTTGTATCCAGGCGGCACTCCTGTTTCTCCATCTGTTTTGCGTCCCACTCTCGGACGGGGCGAAGCGTGAAACTGAAGTAGGCTCAAGTGCTCTTCAATTCTTCAATTCACGCTCTGCCCCGACGAGATGCAATGCAAAGTCCGTTCTCTTCACCGCGGCATCAACAGGTCACGAAATTTGCTACGGCAAAGATGGCACAGCCGGTTCGGCGAAGATCTCAGACTCTGGCGCGACTGCCCCGATCGAGCCAGAGTCTGGATGCTGGGCATCATTGATGCGTGTGACCCACGCATCGCGTAGTCACAGCACAGAGTCCTCCCGGTTCTGCTGTTACTACGGAGTCCTAGTGCAAGAGACGGGCACGTTCGGGTCGGTCTCGGTGCAGTTGGTTAACGTGTAAGTATTTACCAGCGACTGGCTGCCTGCCGTTATGCTAACGGTCGCCGAAGTGTAGGTAACCTGGTCTATATCGAAAGTCCAGTTGCCGTTCGGACAGGGGTTCGGGCTAGCCACGGGGCTGGCCGTAACGCTGAAGTTAGATCTGCCGTTGCTGTCTGGGTGAATTGTTTCACTGCCGGCGGCGCTGACAGTGGCTGCATGGACGGGCACTACGTTGCCTCCCTTGTTGGTGCACGACCCGTCAGCAGTCCCTACCGCGTCCACTGTCACGTGTGCGGCTCCGCCTAACCCAGACAGCTCCCCTGTTGTAATCAGGTCAAACGTGCTGATTGAGAATGTCGGGCCTGACTTGTAATTGATCGCCGCATAGGCAGCAACGGCGGCTAGTGTAATTACCAGCAAGGTTGTGATTGTGCGTGTGGGTACTCTTGTGAGTCCCGGATTTCGTTTCTGACTTGCCAGTTTAAACATGTCCTCTTCTCCGTTTCTAGAGCGGTTCCACAACTCACACACCTCTAGCTGGAGTGCGGAAGGTGGCATTCTTCTTGAGGAAAATGCCGCTCTAGAGAGCACTGGCTTCGGCGTGCGTCGATTTGTGGAACCGCTGCGGTTGACTTTCGGATCTGGGGAAGTCCTGGGAGGAAAGCAGTCGAGAGCTCACGCGGCTTACCTTCCGGGAACGCTATTGGCGAACCTCGCCGGGCCGGTGCATCTAGCGATGGGGGGACTTTGCTATTGATTTGGGAAGCGGAGTGGTAGCTTGAAGGGAGGAGCGAAGCGAGTAGCCCTGATCTAGGAACTCCGCCTATGTATGCCCTGCTTCTACAGGGGCAGGCCCATCTGCGGGTGTAAGCCAATCTATATCATCTAGTCAAGGTCTACTTTTGGCATGGATCGTTGAAATGTTATTCGGTCAAATTAGTTACGACTGGATCAAATTGATAGGTCTTTCTCTTCTTGCTTTCCGTATGGGAATATCTGGCGACTTAGCCGCGGGGCTGGTTTTCCTTTGGAAAACTAATTTCTAACCTTAATACCATCGCGTTGTCAGTTATAACTGCTGCATTAACATGCTATACACGCCCTGAAAATTTCCCTTTGTTAGGAGTTCTGGCGTACTTAACCCGATTGACGGGCAACTCTTACGTTATCCGATTGGGAAGGGTTGGCGACCATCCGGGAGTCGAGCGACCGCGTTCTAGCCAAGCCGTCGATCGCGAGCGGTCTTCGATCAGAATAAGGATCCCGGACCGGGATCACCTGCGCATGCGTTCGTCCAAAAAGGCAAACACGTCAGGCTCCCAAATGCGCACGCCGAGAAAGAGAAAGGCGTGCCCGTCGTCGGCTGTCTTCCCGATTGGAGGGTAGATCTTCAGCAGATGCGGTTTGCCCAGTTGCTTCAGCCTCGCGTCCAGCGCCTTGCCCGGCGCGACCGAGTAGTCGTTCGCGGCATGAATGAAGAATACCGGCATCTGAATGTGTTCCATCGCAGCGAGTAGCCGGGTTCGCAATTGCGGCGACCGATCCCAGCTATAGCCGCCGCCGGAGAAGATGACGACCGCCCGCAGGTTAGGCGCTCGCTCGGCCATTAGTAATGTGAGCGAGCCTCCGAACGAGTGCCCAATCACTGTCACGTTGCGCGCATCTACTTCGGGGAGTGCTCGTAAAAAAGCGAGCCCGGAGAGAGCATCGCTCATCTCCCTGTTTTCCAGCAACTGGAGCTGCAATGTGTTCCGCGCCTCTTGCCCGTGCGCAGCAAGTTCGCTATTCATCAGGTCGATGGCGTTCGCGCCCTGGTCAGCGGACAACCCGACGCCGCGCCGGAAGAGAAATAGAAACACATATCCATGGCGCGCGGATACTGGTCCGAGTATGTCAGCTTGCTTCTCGTATGGTCCGAGCCGTTCCAGTTCTTCACGGGTGCGGCCACTACCATGATTGAGCAGGATGGCGGGAAACGGGCCACGGCCTTGTGGACGCCAGAGCAGCGCGTGCAGCGTGACCGACCCGTTGTGCACTACAACCGTTTCAGGCCCGCCAGACGCCTGGCCCTCGGCCGTCGTCACGAGCGCAAACATTAGAACGAGGGCCGCTAAGATGATTACGCACGGCTTGGTCATTCGAACCCCCGATTTAATTACAGAGGTCGCGCTCTGGAGATTACCACTCCCGAGAACCGGCCAACATTTACCGAGCCCGCTCCGGACGGTTTAACGTTAGTGCTTTATCGGACGCGCGTCGCAGAAGTGAAGGCGGAGATGTGAGGCTTGGGCGCGCGTTCGATAAAGCACTAACGTCCCTCAGGAGGAATGATTGATTGATCCTTTTACACTCCCTCGGTTCCCGCGAGGCGAGAGAAAGTCGCCTCACTTCGGGTCGAAAACCACATAGTGATCGGAACCGCATATGAAGACACGTTGGAAGAGCACGGTTGGCAACAAACCGTCAGCCTCCATCGCGGGGACATTTCGTTCAACGCTCACCGGTGTCACGAAGGAGACGTGGCTGAGGGTACGGGTGCCGATCCGCATATCTTGCGGTGGGAGAATGGCAAAGGCCCGCTGCGCCTTGCTCACATTGTCTCCCTGCAGGGTCGCTTGTTTCAGTAAGGCCGATTTTGTTTCGTTACCGCTGGCGTAGAGGATAGGGCCGTCGCTGCCGGAGTCGAGTTGCAACAGGATTTGCCGGGTTCCGGTACCGGAGAGATGAACCGAAATAACCAGGCGTTCCATGAATGGCACTTCACTTTCGGGATCCTGTGGCGTCACGAGCGGGATCTGTTCGCCGCGCACACTTTCTCGCATCGCGCCTGTCTCGTCGAGACAAAGCAATTTGTGCGCGTAGTCGATCAGCAGGTCGAAGTGGGCGAGGAAGTTTTCCCCGAGGACTCCACGAATGCGAGGATCGGCTGCCTGAACCTGTCCGAGGTCCTGGACGACGACGAAGGGCTTTTCGACCACCTGGGAGGCGGCTTCGAGCGTGTCCAGAACGGTCAGCGATGCCTGCGCATAGCTGGCAACGGAAACGAGACCGACCTTGCCCTGAGACTTTAGCCCGAGTTCCACGGCCAGCGATGGATCGACAACCGTAATCTGGCTCCCCGTATCCACCATGAAGTCAAACGGGCCTTTCTGGTTGATCCTGACGGGAATCACAATCAGGGCACGTTGAACGAATCGCGGGGATACACTAGCGATACTTCCCGGGCAGTGCTGCTCTGCTTGCAGAGCGGGAAGCGTAACCGTCGCCAGGTTATGGAGACCAGCAACTGAATACTGCGATTAGCGAACAGGCGGTTCATGTCGACCTCCTTCTCGCGGGGTGCGAGGTGAGGGCGACATTGAGGCTTTGGCGGGGCTACCTCAATCGATCGTAGGTAAAATGCAGGCCGATAAAAGGTCGAAAGAATCTCATTGCGTAACTGATTGCTTTTCTGGCGGTTACGGAGTTCTCCTGAAGCCCGGAGATGTGATCGGTACGGCGAACAGGTCGCGAGGGCACCCTAGCGATGGCAGAGACAGAGCCCCAACTTCGACTCCTGCGGTTCGGAAATTTCGAAGTTGACCTTCGCACCGGGGAATTGCGCAAGGGCGGAGTGAAGCAGAAATTCGGCGGCCAGCCGTTTCAGGTTCTCAGCATTCTGCTGGAGCGTCCGGGCGACGTGGTGACGCGGGAGGAGTTACAGAAGCGGCTGTGGCCGGACACCTTTGTAGATGTCGATCACAATCTGAATACTGCTATTAACAAGATTCGGGAAGTGCTGGGCGATTCTGCGGAAAGTCCGCGCTTTGTCGAGACGCTGCCTCGGCGTGGATATCGATTCATCGGTGAGTTGGAGCCACCGATGCAGCCTGTCGTTGCGGTCGAACCAGATCACGGCTTCCTATCCCGACGCTGGTTGAAGATCGCTGCAGGCGTTCTTGCCATCTCGGTCGTTGCCGTTGCAGCCGTAGTTGCCTATCGATGGCATCGGCCGCAGGGTCCGCAGGAGCAGGCGGCCCTGACGGCCGTTCCGTTTACGGCTCTGCCCGGACAGGCGACTTCCCCGGCTTTCTCTCCCGATGGCTCCAGAATCGCTTTCGCATGGAACGGTGATCCTGCACACGGGGCCAAAGGCTTCGACCTATATGTAAAGGCCCTCGGGAGCGAGACTCTTCTCCGCCTGACGCAGCATCCCTCGGAATGGATTAGTCCGGCATGGTCTCCCGACGGCACCCAGGTCGCGTTTCACCACATAGCCGGCGCTAAGGATATGCGCATAAATAACTTGAACATATAAGAAGAAAGGTGTACGCTTTTCTCATGGGAACAGCGTTGGCCGTTGTGCGGAAAAAGTACCGGGTGCTGCGCGACCTTCTAGACGAACGTGGAC
>WNGR01010859.1_pt1 | contig 12300 bp, 15 predicted proteins | sample 5407581 | NCBI WGS metagenome assembly WNGR01 (sample SAMN13153383, study PRJNA577476) | soil metagenome | isolation source: 80 cm soil or saprolite under Garry oak tree replicate 2 | place: USA:California | collected 2016-06-15
GATTTACAATGCCCCTCAACACCAAGCTTAACACTATTATAATCTCTTAGAATAATGAAACATGGGTTCTTGCCATGTCTGGAGATATTATGCTCCATAATGTCTACTGCCCCACACTCACAGATACATGTCCACACCTGTCTAAGTACTACTCCATCTTTTAGTTAGTATCACTCCAGGAAGGGGCTTTGAAGTTTTTATCCTTACACATTTCTAGACATGCATACTCTGCCTTTTAGCCAGTATCCCTTCAGGAAAGGGCTCCAGAGTTTTTATACAGTGTCGGACAACCAAATTCGACAATTTTTGTGAACTTTTTGAAAATGCCTGAAATCGATGCAGAAGCATTTAGAGATGATGTTATTAAATTACACCCTCAAAAGTTGGCCACCCCCCAATTTTTAGCGCCCAGTACTCAAAATTAGGCTTATTCGATTTGTTTTGTTTATCTGAGCACAACGCACACACTCCGGTGGCGCCAAATGTATTCAGAAAAATTATACAGGCTGTGTAAATCCCGCGTTTGAGGCCGCACGTGACTGATCCGTCAATCAACTCATGGACCACCAACAGTGTCGTGGTCATCCTCCGGGCAAAAAAATAAAGACAGTACCTGAAGAGAGTGCAGGTGGACACCACTCCCTGAGCCCAGACCCACCAGCTCATGCCGAAGACCTCCAAGATACAGACTCTGAGGAGGATTATGGTGAAGTCGAGTGGGACCCACATGCCGGTACAAAGCCATCACCACTTGATGGTGAAGCTTCGGACAAGCTTTGGGACCCCGAAGATGACTTGGGCCTTGAGCGATGATGTCTGTATATGCAATTTTGAACTAGTATTTAGTGCCCTTAAAGCTCTGGGGAAACAATAGATGATATTTGTTGAGAAAGAAATACAATACATTTGTTGATGAGGGTAATGAGCAGATGCACCACCAAGATTGACTGACGGTGAGGTTTATCATGACATCACCAAGGCCCACTCGAGGCCCTCTGAGTCCAAATCCGGGGTTAGGTGCCGATTTTTTGGGCCAAAAAAGTTGGCCATCCCTAAAAAGTCGTGGGAAAAACCCCAAAGTGCGGTTTTCGATGTATTTTGCCATTCTGAACACAATGGCAGGGTTAAATTTTTCAAAAAACTACTGTGGGAGCCAGTACAAAAATTGTCAAGTTTGGTTGTCCGACACTGTACCTGCACATTTCTAGACATGCAAACTCCGTCCGTTGGCCTGTATCCCTCCAGGGAGGGGCACTGGAGTTTTTATCCATGGATCCCTGCACATTTCCAGACATGGAAACTCCATCTGTTGGCCCATATCCCACCAAGGAGGGGCACTGGAGTTTTTATCCACAGATCCCTGCACATTTCCAGACATGGAAACTCCGTCTGTTGGCCTGTATCCCACCAAGGAGGGGCACCGTAGTTTTTATCCACAGATCCCTGCACATTTCCAGACATGGAAACTCCGTCTGTTGGCCCATATCCCACCAAGGAGGGGCACCAGAGTTTTTATCCACAGATCCCTGCACATTTCCAGACATGGAAACACCATCCGTTGGCCCATATCCCACCAAGGAGGGGCACCGGAGTTTTTATCCACAGATTCCTGCACATTTCTGGACATGGAAACACCGTCTGTTGGCCCATATCCCACCAAGGAGGGGCACCAGAGTTTTTATCCATGGATCCCTGCACATTTCTGGACATGGAAACTCCGTCCATTGGCCCATATCCCACCAGGGAGGGGCACCGGAGTTTTTATCCACGGATCCCTGCACATTTCTGGACATGAAAACACCATCTGTTGGCCTGTATCCCACCAGGGAGGGGCACCAGAGTTTTTATCCACGGATCCCTGCACATTTCCAGACATGGAAACTCCGTCCATTGGCCCGTATCCCTCCAGGGAGGGGCACCGGAGTTTTTATCCACGGATCCCTGCACATTTCCAGACATGGAAACTCCGTCCGTTGGCCTGTATCCCTCCAAGGAGGGGCACCGGAGTTTTTATCCACGGATCCCTGCACATTTCCGGACATGGAAACTCCATCTGTTGGCCCGTATCCCTCCAAGGAGGGGCACCAGAGTTTTTATCCACGGATCCCTGCACATTTCCGGACATGGAAACTCCGTCCATTGGTGTTACGTTACCACTGAATGTCAGCCCTGACTTGGGCTCAAAAGACGGCGCGTGTGAAGACTTAGTGATATCGAGTATACAAGGACCCTTGATGGTCACGTGATACTATAGTCACAAGGTCCGATGACACTTGGACTCTATGTCGTCTGGTGCTTGGGTACAAGTAGAGAAAGGGAGAGAGCCCTTAGATCTTGCAGTATAGAAGACAGATGATGGTGGTGATTCAAGAAGACCAAGCTGAGGTCTTGGTCTTCTACGACTAGAGCACATCATCCACGAACCCTTGGTTGTTCGCGTTGATCCTCCCATTAGCGTCAGCCATCTCCAATTGTCGAATAACTCCTAACTTAGCTGCTGCCAGTTGCCCCCATGCCTCCTCATTCTCCACTAGAATGGTCTCCATCCTCTCCAACTCAGCCGTTACCATATGGAACCGGTGGACCTCCGCTTTGAGTGACAGATCACCCTCTCGGTTGATTAGTCGGTCTGTAAACTCCCATCCCTTCACATCTGCCTTGAGATAGTCGAGCTCCCCGGTTGCATAGGTCGGCTTGCCGTCGAAAGCATACACTGGGGAGGCGTACAAGGGTTTGCTGAACACCTTGTCCGAGTCCTTGCGAAGAGCTATTACTAGTGGGTTGGGGGCCATGATGGCCTGTGTGTAGTGAGCCTGTTGCGTAGTCGGCTCAGAGGGGAGGTGGATGGGATAGTCGATATACTGAGCCCCCTGGTTGCAGTTGAACCCGATGGGGTCTCGTTCTTGTAACGCCGCGGACATGTATGTCCTCTTGTACAGCGGGTACCCACTAGTCGTGAGAGAGTATGGGGTCTCGTCCGGATTGTCAGAGTCACGACTGTTCTTTATGAATGGGTGCTCATCTGGGTACCAGTCCCTGATGCTGGTGGTACGGCTCCAGGGTCCTCTCGTCGCTGGCGTGCTTGGCGGCGCAAGGCTTCCCGCACTGCCTTCGCAGTGTTTCTCTTGTACATGGCTCATGCAAACTGCTCTTCCCTCCACTGTAGGCTGGTCTTCCTTGGCGCTTGTATCTGTGATTCCCCCCACGCGGGGAGGGACTCACAGTACTCCTTCAGCTTCCCAAAGCTCATTATCAAGCGCTTCGGTGTCGTCTTGGTGAGTCGGTGTGGCTCCCATCCCATCAGGGTCTGACATCTCTTGCAGTACGGGTGATAGTGCACGCGGGTGCAGTGGTGCCGTCTGGAGGTCTGGGAAGACCTCTCGTACTCGAGCCAGCTCTTCCTCTGTGAGGGGAGCGGCGAGTTCATTTTCGTCCGTGATATGAGGTCGTATGTATTTCTTGGCACAAAGTTCTCGTGCCTCGTTGCGGGTGATGAGTTGGGAGTCCAGCTCGGCCCCGAAGATCTGCTCCGGTGATCCGAGGTAGTAGTTGTTGGTGGCATTAGACATGGGAGAGGGACGAGTGTTTGTGAGATGAGTTGTGAGAGGGATGACGGGATACTTGCCTGTTGTTCCCCTCCTTATATGCCCATCCGGGGCGGTCTTTGAACTTTCAAACTCCCTTATCACTTCAGGAGCGTGTATGTTCTTGTGATCGACCCATTCATTGTCCGAGTCCAGATAGCCCTTCCATTTGATGAGGTATTGCCTTTTACGTCCTCTGCCGAATTGCCGAATGTCTAGAACCTTCTCAACCTTGTATTCTTCTTCGTTATCTACGAGGTCTGGAGCCAGTCTTGAATAGTTTGATCCATGGAGATCAGTTTCTCGGTAGGGTGTGAGAAGATCGATGTGGAATACATCATGAATACTCCACTGCGTGGGAAGTTTTAGTTGATAGTTGATGGGGGACATCACCTGAACAACTGAAAAAGGACCGTGTCGTTTGGGCACAAGTTTGGCCATTGGCTGATTGGTACGCAAGTGATGTCCTTCCAACCACACGAGGTCTCCTTCTTGATATCTGGGCGTATCTTTATGTTTGACCCATGACTTTTGTGCCTTGATCATCAATTCCTGGGCGCGTCGTCTAGCTTCTTTGAATTGGTCTAGTCTCAGTGTCACTTGTGGTATTGGCGATGGCTTATCCATCCAATCAGCTTGTGGATTAAATCCATATAGTACAAAGAAAGGGGACTCTCCGGTGGTCTCATTCGGCCAGCTGTTGTGCGTGAATTCTGCTAGTGGCAGATAAGCATGCCAGTTATCTTGCCGCTTGTTGACCCAGAATCGCAAGTATTGTTCTAGCCATTGATTTGTACGTTCTGATTGTCCATCCGTTCGGGGGTGGTACGCCGTGGAAATATTTTGCATCACCCCTGTCCCTTTGCAAAGTCCTCTTATGAACCTTGACGCGAACTTTGGGTCCCTATCACTGATGAACTTTGATGGGAGTCCAAACCGTGAGAATATGTGTTGGACTATCAGCCCTGCAGTTTCTTCGGCTGTCATACTCTCTTTGCAGGGGATGAATATAGCCGCCTTGGTGCAGTCATGATCGGTTACTGTAAGTATCGAATCGTACCCCTGTGAAAGTGGCAACTTAGTGATGAAGTCCAGAGCTACAGTTTCGAACGGCATAGCTTCGCATGTAGGGAATATGTTACGTATTCACCCTCGTCGTCACCTAGAGAAACGCACACTCGCATTAGAGCACTCAGGGACAACTTGCCGGACCTAATGCCACTACAAGACATGCCTACAGACGAAGACCTACACTATTGGACACACAGAGATAAAGAAGAAGACGAGGCCACAGTACGGGCCATGCTGTACGCTGAAGATCCACAAGAGGCAATCAAGCAACGCCTACACTGTGGAGGAGCATACGTCGAAGAGATTATAGACGATTAGCTAAGTGAAGCCCAGCCCTAGTACGTATCGGGCTAACTACATAAGAAAAGGGCTATCGTGGAAGATGCCAATGGATGGAAGACCGTCAAAGGGGTATGCTGCCCATGGAAAGGCATGGAATATACTGGAAGGCACTAAAGTGTTCTGGACTCACGGTTCGTGCCTGGATATTAATGGATGACTGAGCTACTGTATGCCTCATGTTCCTTATCTCGCCTCATTGTTGTTTCACTTCCCTTTGTGTATACTTGGTTTTACTCATCAATGCCTGTGTTACGCATTAGTGCTTACTCTTTGCTTACTGATCGCTTACTGAGCATGACTCATAGTGTGTTACTATACACTAGTAGGAGTCCTTATAAGCTGTAGTAGAGTCGCTGGTAGTTCTCCAGCTTGACTTCTTGTATTCTATCGCGGAAGTACTAGAGCCTATAGCAGAAGCCCTTTTTCCCCCTTACCCAGTGTGGCTATTCATCTTTCCCTTGTGTGGACATCATTCTACATCACTTGTGCCATTATTCAACTAGTGGTCTGCATCGTTGTTCACATTATCGACTTGTGCAACTAGGCTGATTGGCAAACCAGCCTACGTCAAGGCAGACGTTAGCGGTAACGTAACAGAATATAGGTGAGAGCGGAGCCTTGGTAGGTCGGGTGTTGATCTTGTTCCTCTGGCACTCCGCGCATCCTCGTACGTAGTCCTTCATGTCTTGCTGCATGTTCGGCCACCAATATCGACGGCTTACCAGTTGGTGTGTTTTGTTAATTCCAGGATGTCCATACACCGGCACGTCGTGGTGGGCTCTTATGAAGGTTTGCTTGTGCTCCATCTTCCCCGTTACTACGCAGCGTCCCTCCTTGTACCATACTCCTTCGACCTTCTTTAGCCGGTGAGCGTTGATCCATGATTTAAGCAACTCCTCATCTTGGGCGTATATTGGATCCGTTGCTTCCATTTCCTCTTGGGCTATGACCCTTCGCATAGGAGGGGCGCGTTGCGTCGCCCCTGCTCTTACGAAGACACGGTCTGGTAGTACGACCACATCTTTATTATCGTCTTCTCCTTGGTCGTACCCTGGGCGTCTTGACAGCACGTCAGCTCTTCCGTTCAATCTACCAGGGAGGTGACGTATCTCAAGGTTGTATTCTGATAGCTCCAGTACTTCTCGTGCCACTCTCCTTGATATTCTTTGCGGTAGTCTCCAATATTGTAGGTTGAGGTGGTCGGAATAGATGATGATCTTGTGAGGAGATCCCGCTAGTAAAGGTCTCCAATTCTTGAGGGCCATCACGATGGCCAGGAGTTCGAGATCGTAAATGTCATAGTTTCGTTGTGCTTCGTTGAGCGTTGCCGAGTAGTACCCTATGGGGTGCTTTTTACCGTCCTCTTTTCGCTGTAGAAGTACCGCTCCTACCGCGTATCCTGAGGCGTCCACTTCTAGCTCGAATTGGTCATCCAATTTGGCATGGGCTAACACTGGTTCTGTTGTGACGCGCTTCTTTAGCTGTCATGATCCTGACGATTCAAATCATGGAACTAACTTGAAGACTCAAAGACACACTGCTGAACCACGTCCCCACACCTGGCATGGATGCTTAGGACGAGCATCCCCACGGAACCATTAAGGAGCCCTTAATGGTATCAAGATGACACCTCAGGAATACCAGAAGGACAAGTGATCCCGAGACCTCACAGTTAACACTAGTCCAACCTAGAGCGACACTCCCCACGGAAGAGTAGCCATAAAGCCCAAACCCTAAAGAAGGAACAATCCGGATTGTTTCTAGAAGGATGGAAGATGAGATAAGGCGCGAGACACTACGCCTCTATCTCAAGAAACCAGAAGGAACACCAACGTAACACCCACACCCTAAAGAACGTTGTAACCACCTGTCTAGCATCACCCCAGTAACGCCCACCCGGCACCACCACAGTCCCAGTCCCAGACACAGTCCCAGTCCCACCCAGACCACGTCCCACCATCATGAATGATGGCACCTGACCTTATCAGATCCTAATATCCCAATGCGCTCTGAAGGAGCACGTCTAGACTGACCCGGAACCATCCAGTAGTGGCGTGCGCCACCAGAACCACTGCACCGGAAAGGACCTTACCTTAGAAGGATCCCTTATCTCTTACTGTGCCACCGCACCAAGATAAGCCATGCTTATCTTCGTTGATACTTGTATACGATACTTTGGACACACTGTAGTATATAAACAATGTACGAATACTGTAGGAAGCCAGACTTGGCTTCGTCTTGCAATCTAGCAAACCTGCCCCAGACCCCCTTTTGGTGTGCCCCTCTCTACTTGTGAACCCCCCTCCCTCGGGCCCTCAGTTGGGCTACCTTCTCCTCGAAGCTTTTGCAGTTGTGCTATAACAACGCCGCACCACGTTAGGACTCAGTGCACCAGCAACTAGGTGCAGAGAGATGCCTTGGGCATCTCGGGTGCTCTTACGCTACAGAAGCAGGACCCCTCTTAAACTGAGTCGTTGGACTCTATGAGTCTAACACCCTTGACATGTGTGTCACGCTGACACACATGAGTACCGCCCTTTGGGCTGCCCTAGACGAATCGACCCTGATTATTAGGGAGAGGAGTCGACCCTTGTTCCCACCAAAGGAACAAGGATGCTGTACCTGTACAAGGAATAGCGAAGGCGTAACTACTACTCGTTACACCATGAATACAGATGTACTACAGTACAGAACAGAGAACGCTCTATGAGCGTATGATCCAAAGACCTGAAGTGCCATAGTACCTTGAACTTAGACAGCGCCCCTGCTAGGACGTGACATTAGCGCATCAAAGGCTTTTTGTTCTTCCTGTCCCCATTGCCACTCCTGGTCTTTCCATGTGAGCTTGTGTAGTGGTCTTGCGATGAATGCAAAATCTTTGATGAAGGGGCGGTAGAAGTTGAAAAATCCGAGTGCTTTTCGTACGTCTGTTGCGCTTTTTGGCACCGGCCATGTGTCAATGCCCGCGATTTTGGCGGGGTCCATTCGTGTCACCCCCTTTTCAAGGATTACCCCCAGGTAATCCATGGAATCGGAGTGAAAGAGGCACTTCTCCAGTTTGAAGTAGAGGTCATGAAGTTGAGTGACTTTGAGGACATCATAAACTGCGCGTCGATGATTGTCCAGGTTTGTACGGGTGGCGATTCCGATATCATCCATGTAGACCCGAATAGTCGTGCCAAGGGGTTCATGCTTGAGAATGACATCATGATAGATATAATTCATCATGGTCTGGAAGGTCGCTGGCGAGTTGGTGAGTCCAAAATACATGACCGTAGGTTCAAAAAGTCCATATCTGGTTTTAAATGCTGCTTTCTTCTCATCTCCTTCACGGATTCGTACGTTGTTATACCCCCATCGGATGTCAAGTTTCGTGTATATGTGTGCATTGCTGAGGTCACGGATAAGATCCGCGATTAAGGGAAGGGGGTATTGATTCTGAATAGTGAGGGCGTTGATCTTTCGGTAGTCTTGTACCGGTCGTAATTTTCCGTCCTTTTTGCAGACAAAGAAGAATGATGACGCGTATGGAGATTTCGACTCACAGATGTAGCCCTTCTCGAGTTCGTCATGGAGGAATTTTTGTACTGCTTCATCTTCAATCCGGTTCATTGGATAGACCTTGCAGTCTACTGCTTCAGGTGCCTCTTTCTTGAATTCGATCGCGTGATCCCAAGCTCGTTTCGGTGGGAAGCATTTTGATTCTTCCTCACTGAATACTTTGGCGAATGATTGGTATTCTTTTGGAACGTCCACCTTTTTTGTGTATTGCTGTGCCTGGATTGCAAGCTCGGTAGAGGTTGTAGCTGCTAGTTGGCTGTCGTCTTTCGTTCCTCTTATCTGTGCGATTATCAGGTTCTTTCCTGGAGTGAAAGGATTTACAGACCGGAGGATGATGGGTAGCTCTTTCTCGTTAATGACGCCATTTTTCCATGTGAATTGAGGTTCGAAGGTGGCCATCCATGGGTATCCGAATATAATATCCTCGTTTCCAATATTTGTGACAAGGAATTGTATTGTCTTCCAAGCTCCTCCGGTTTGTATTTCGAGGGTGATGTAGTGTGTGATTTCTCTGGCTTGGTTTGCCGTATTGTCGATGTTCCATATTTTTCATGGTCTTTGTAAGGGTCTTTTTCCCAACTTCATGCGTCGTATGAAGTTTTCGCTCATGAAGCAATCGGTTGCTCCAGAGTCAACGAGTGCTTTAATGTTGGCCATGGTGTTACTGGTTCTGATAGAGACGGGGACATGCATGGATCGAAATCACGTAGTCACTATTACAGAATTGAACTTATGAACTGCCCTCACCCAGGCCGATGGGTTCAGGCGTGTTGAAAACCCTCTCTCCCAACAAGGTCCCTCATTACTAGTTCTTGTACATCTTCCCCTGCTGTTGCCACTCCTCGAAGCCACAAGTCAGCTTGTTGTTGTGGGGTTTGAGTGCTTGATCGTGCGATCGAGGGTTGTTCTTCGTTGCATACACTTCTGTCGTCTACTATTGCTTCGCGTCCTTGGCTGGGACGTGGGACCCAGTTACGCGATTGGTTGGATTTGTTCCATGTGTGCTGTGGACAGTTGCGACTAAGGTGTCCCTTTTTGTGGCATGTATAGCACTCAACTTCGCGTAAGTCTCTCGCATTTCCTCCGCCTCGTCCTCTTTGCATGTATCCCCCTCGTGGTGTATATCCTCCTTGTGGCATAGTTGCGGGGTTTATTTCTTTGCTCCCTGCAACGCGTCCTCTCGTCCTTCCTGCCGATGTATCCATTGCATTTGGATCCGTCAACATTTGTCGGGGTATCCATCCTCTTGGGCGTGAGGTAGTTATTCCTCCTCAGTGTGCCTTTAGTCGTGCTTTCATGTGGATGTAGTCTTGTTGATGATTTATGGCCGCTTGTTTCCATTGCTCATAAGAGCGGGGTCGATTGAGTTTGAGTATCTTTTGGTACAAGCCCGTAGGCAGTCCGTCGGTGAAGGTCTCGATGGTTTGGGGTACATCAAATCGGTACTCAGCTAATCGAATGAGTTCTTCGATCTCAACGACGTAGGCGTCGATGTCTTCTCCTTTCATTTTGACTCCTGCCCTTAATATGGCTTGAGCGTTCTCCTTGGCCAGGCTATTGGCGAAGCGTCGCGTGAATGAGGAGGCCACTTCATTCCATAGTCGTTCGTCGTTGGTGGCGATTCCTCCTTGTATCTGTCTGGCCAACCATCGGTTGACTGCCATTACCCATTCATTAACCTGACTTCCTTTGATATAAGTGAGGAAAAACATAGCTCGTCGGTATGGGTTAATCATGAGTGCGTTGTCGTTGTTGACGGCCCAGTATAGTTCCCATTCATTGATGAAAAGGGTCGTCTTCTTTCTGTCTCTGTCATAGATTGTGGGAGGTTCTCCTACCAACTTTCCTTGTTGGGCTTGGGGAATAGGGACCGGTGGTGGTCCCAACCTCCTCCGGGTGGTCCTCCGGGTGGTGCTCCACCTCCGCCCGGGTACCCACCTCCTCCTGGAAATCCTCCGCCTCCAGGGAATCCTCCACCTCCAGGGAATCCTCCGCCCCCAGGGAATCCTCCACCTCCAGGAGGTCTTCTTCTATCGTCTTGTGGGAGTCGGATCGGTGGTAGTTCTGGAAGTGCTTCAGGTCCACCGCTTGGTGGGTCAGGTATGTCGGGTTCTTGAGCTCGTCTTAAGGCTGCTTCATCGTCTAGTACATTGGCGATGCGTTCGATCCTATGCCCCATGTGTGGGTTGATTTCTTCTGTGACCTCTCATCTAAGAAGGGCATGTCCCTCTTCAACTATCCTCGCTGGTTCTGTCATTGTGGTCATGGCTGGTGGGTTAATGTGGATAGACTCAGCTAGATCGGCCAATCTCTCTTCTTCTGTGGTGTTTCTGGGTACTCCTGATTCAACAGTGTTGTCGGAGTGTTCGCTTCCTTCGTCTTTGTCTTCCGTGGACGGAGCTGGGGTTCTTGGGGTCTGAGGTATTTGTCCGTCTATAGGTCCTACTTGTCCTGCTGTTTGTACTTCGTCTTCGAAGATATCACAACAATAGTCTGGTCCTGTCGGTCTTTCAACGTTCCACCTATTTTGAGGGGCATTCCAAGTAATCTCTGTCCAACACACGAAGTTGTGGTTGAACTCAACTGGGTAATATTGCGATGGTCTGGTTGGGATATTGATGAAGTACCCTGTGCTTCCTCTAACAGTCCTCCACCTTGCTTCTTTAAGGTATATGAGAGGTACATCTCGTTCTCCTCTCTCTTCAAGTGAGTAGGGTGTGAAGACCCAACAATCTTTGGTGGTGAAGCGCGCCACAATGGGAGCTTGGTCTTAATGTTACATTACCACTGAACGTCAGCCCTGACTTGGGCTCAAAAGACGGTGCATGTGAAGACTTAGCGATATCGAGTATACAAGGACCCTTGATGGTCACGTGATACTATAGTCACAAGGTCTGATGACACTTGGACTCTATGTCGTCTGGTGCTTGGGTACAAGTAGAGAAAGGGAGAGAGCCCTTAGATCTTGCAGTATAGAAGACAGATGATGGTGGTGATTCAAGAAGACCAAGCTGAGGTCTTGGTCTTCTACGACTGCACTGACATGTAACAGTTGGCCCATATCCCTCCAGGGAGGGGCACCAGAGTTTTTATCCACAGATCCCTGCACATTTCTGGACATGGAAACTCCGTCCGTTGGCCCGTATCCCTCCAAGGAGGGGCACCGGAGTTTTTATCCACAGATCCCTGCACATTTCCGGACATGGAAACTCCGTCCGTTGGCCCATATCCCTCCAAGGAGGGGCACTGGAGTTTTTATCCACAGATCCCTGCACATTTCCAGACATGGAAACTCCATCCATTGGCCCGTATCCCTCCAAGGAGGGGCACCGGAGGTTTTATCCACGGATCCCTGCACATTTCCAGACATGGAAACTCCGTCCGTTGGCCCATATCCCTCCAAGGAGGGGCACCGGAGTTTTTATCCACGGATCCCTGCACATTTCTGGACATGGAAACTCCATCCATTGGCCCGTATCCCACCAAGGAGGGGCACCAGAGTTTTTATCCATGGATCCCTGCACATTTCTGGACATGGAAACTCCTTCCGTTGGCCTGTATCCCTCCAGGGAGGGGCACCGGAGTTTTTATCCATGGATCCCTGCACATTTCTGGACATGGAAACTCCATCCATTGGCCCATATCCCTCCAGGGAGGGGCTCTGGAGAATTTATCTCTGAACCCTTGCACATTTCCCAACACATCTGTGCAGTCTATTAACAATTTCTTCAGAAAATAGCTT
>WNGR01006674.1_pt1 | contig 12298 bp, 9 predicted proteins | sample 5407581 | NCBI WGS metagenome assembly WNGR01 (sample SAMN13153383, study PRJNA577476) | soil metagenome | isolation source: 80 cm soil or saprolite under Garry oak tree replicate 2 | place: USA:California | collected 2016-06-15
AACCCGACCCCGGCGCAGAGCCCGGCCCAGGTGCCGGGCCCGAGCCCGGCCCAGATACCGAGCCCGGCGCTGGACTCGGCGCCCGATGACCAGCTCGAGACACCGCCGAGGGGATTCCCGGCGCAGCAGCCACCGTCCTCGCCCGACCAGCCGTTCGGGCCGACCGGCTACCAGGATCGCCGGCCCGGCGGCTACCAGAACCCGCGCTCCGGGCACCGTTGGTGAGGTTGATCGCCTGACGGCACCTGACGAACCGGCGCCGGGCTGGCTAGTGTCGTGTCGTGGCGGCACAGGCCCGGCCGACGGCCAGTGACACGACGCACGGCGTGCGGGACTTCTCCGGCATCCGTGCCGAGTTCGCACTGCCGGCGGACTATCCGACCGCAGCGCTGGTCGAGGCCGAGCAGGCGGTGTCCGGTCCGGTCGGGCCGCGCGAGGACGCCACCGACCTGCCGCTGGTGACCATCGACCCGCCCGGCGCCAAGGATCTCGACCAGGCCATGCTGCTGACCCGGCGCGGCACCGGCTACCGGCTCGACTACGCCATCGCCGATCCCGGGCATTTCATCTCGCCCGGCGGCGCGCTGGACCGGGAGTCGCGGCGCCGAGGGCAGACCCTGTACCTGCCCGACGAGCTGGTGCCGCTGCACCCACCGTTGCTGTCCGACGAGGCCGCGAGCCTGCTGCCGGACGAGGTCCGGCCATCGGTGCTGTGGACCATCGACTGCGACGCCGATGGCCGGCCGGTCGACGTGCGGGTGCGGCGCGCGCTGGTCCGGTCGGTCGCCCAGTTCGACTACGACACCGTGCGCGACCGTCTGATGGCCGGCACGCCACATCCGTCCTACGCGCTGCTGCCGGAACTGGGACGGTTGCGGCGGGAACTGGCGGTCAGCCGGGGTGCGGTGGAGCTGCAACTGCCCGAGCAGCAGGCGGTGGCCGACTCGGCAGGCGGTTGGCGGCTCGTGCTGCGGTCGCGGGTGGACGTCGAGGCGTGGAACGCCGAGATGTCCCTGCTCACCGGCATGGCCGCGGCCCAGTTGATGCTGGGCGCCGGGATCGGCGTGCTGCGGACGCTGCCGCCGCCGGACCCGGAGGCCATGGACAGCCTGCGGCGGCGGGCGCACGCTCTCGGCGTGGACTGGCCGGCCGACACGAGCGCGGCCCTGGTGCTGGCCGGGCTCGACCCCAGCCGGCCGGAGGCGCTGGCGTTCCACGTGGACGCCACGCGGCTGTTGCGCGGTGCCGGCTACTCGGTGCTCGACGTGGCGGCCGGACTGTACGCCGAGACCACAACGCACGCCGGGATCGGCGCCGCGTACGCGCACGTCACCGCGCCGATCCGGCGGCTCGTGGACCGGTTCGGCACCGAGGTGTGCCTCGCCGTGGCCAACGGCGGCGACGTGCCGGCGTGGACCAGGGCGGCATTGCCCGAGCTGCCCGGCCTGATGGCCACGTCCGACAACCTGGCCAGCCGGGTCGAGCGGGCGTGCCTGTCGCAGGTGGAGGCGTGGGTGCTGGCCGAGCGGGTCGGCGAGACGTTCCCCGCGGTCGTGCTGCACGCGGAGGCGCGGGGCGGCGAGGTGTTCGTGGCGGATCCGCCGGTGGTGTCCCGGTGTGTCGGGGACGAGTTGCCCGAGGGCGAGCGGATCGAGGTGCGGCTGGCCGAGGCCGATCCGGTGCGCCGCAAGGTCACGTTCGTGCCGGCGTGAGGACCGACGAACTCGGTGCGCCGGTCGCCCTGCCGGCCGGACCGCCGACGTCGGTGGTGTCGCTGGTGCCGTCGTTGACCGAGGCGATCGAGACGACCGTGCCCGGGGTGCTCGTCGGGGCGACCGACTATTGCGTCCATCCGTCCGGTTTGGCCGTGTCGCGAGTGGGCGGCTCGAAGTACCCGGACGTGTCGCGAATCCTTGCGCTGCAACCACAACTGGTGGTGGCGAACGTGGAGGAGAACCGGGCCGATGACGTCCGGGCGCTGCGGGCCGCGGGTGTCCCGGTCTGGGTCAGCGCCGCGCCGGACTCGGTGCCGGCCGCGCTGGCATCGCTGCGCCTGCTGTTCGGCGAGGTGTTCGGAGTCGGCGAACCGGAGTGGCTGACCGCGGCGGACCGGGTGTGGTCGGGCCGCGCGCCGATTCGGGCCACGGTGGTCGTGCCGGTGTGGCGGCGGCCGTGGGTGGTGCTGGGCCGGGACACGTTCGCCGGGGACGTCCTGCGGCGGCTGGGCATCGGCAACGCGTACGCCGAGCACGCCGAGCGCTACCCGCGACCGATCCTGTCCGAGCTGCGTGTGGTCCTGAAGACGGCCGACGGGCTGGTGCTGCCGGACGAGCCCTACGCGTTCACAGATGACGACGGGCCCGACGCGTTCCCCGGTACGACCTACCTGCTGGTGTCCGGTCGGCACCTGACCTGGTGGGGACCGTCCCTGGTGGAGTCTCATTCGGTTCTTTCCACGGCGTGCCGGGCCATTTCGTAGCCAGAGTGGAATACGGCTGCACTTTCGGCCGGGCTGGAGTGTATGCAACATCGGTGCCGTCTGGTGCGATGAGCTACCTGGGCGGATGGCGACCGCCCAGACGCATCCGACCCTGCAGGTGCGTTCCCCAGTTTGAGGAGGAGCCATGGCTTTACGTCCGGTTCGTTGGCTTGTGATGGCGACTGTCGTCGCCGCGGGAGCGATGAGCCTGGTGGCCGCGACCACCGCCAGTTCGATAGCCACATCCGCACCGGTGCCCGGCTCGGTGGCGCCGCATCCGTTCATCAGTGACCCGATCAACGGTAAGACCCTGGCCACCCCGCCGACCACCGCCTTCTGCCTGGCGAACCTCGGCATCCACTGCTACCAGCCGTTCCAGCTCATCAAGGCGTACGACCTCGCTCCGCTGCACAACGCCGGCATCACCGGTGCCGGCCGCACGATCGTGATCGTGGACTCGTTCGGCTCCCCGACCATCGCCAACGACCTGAAGGTGTTCGACAAGACGTTCGGCCTGCCCGACCCGCCGTCGTTGACGATCCGCCAGGACGGCGGCGTCGTGCCGCCGTTCGACCCGACCAACGGCGACATGCTCGGCTGGGCGGGCGAGACCACGTTGGACGTCGAGTGGGCGCACGTGTTCGCGCCCGGCGCGAAGATCCTGCTCGAAGAGACCCCGATCGCCGAAACCGAAGGCGTGCAGGGCTTCCCGGAGATGATGCAGGCCGAGAACTTCGTGATCAACCACCACCTCGGTGACGTGATCTCGCAGAGCTTCGGCGCGACCGAGCAGACCTTCCCGAGCAAGCAGTCCCTGCTGGACCTCCGCTCGGCGTTCAAGAACGCGGCGGCGCACGGCGTGACGGTGCTCGGCTCCTCCGGTGACGCCGGCGCGACCGACGCCATGTTCAACGGCAGCGACCTCTACACGATGCCCGTGAACAGCTGGCCGTCCGCGGACCCGCTGGTCACCTCCATCGGTGGCACCATGCTGACGCTCGACGACAACGGCAACCGGCTGTCGCCGGACGTCGTGTGGAACGACCTGAACACGGTCGGCGGCGGCGCCGGTGGCGGCGGCGTCTCGACGGTGTTCCCACGCCCGTCCTTCCAGCGCGATGTCCGTAATGTCACCGGCAACCACCGTGGCACCCCGGACATCTCGCTGAGCGCGGCGGTCGACGGCGCGGTAGTGATCTACTTCACGTACCAGCCGGGCCGGGAGGGCTACCACCTGGTCGCCGGCACCAGCGAGGCGAGCCCCGAGTTCGCCGGCGTCGTCGCGATGGCGGCCCAGCTGGCCCACCACTCGTTGGGGAACATCAACGCCAGCCTGTACCGGCTGGCACAGTTCCACGGCGTCAGCGGCATCGTGGACGTGACGCAGGGCAACAACACCTTCGGCCCGTTCACCAACAGCGACGGCACCACGCACACCGTGCAGGGCTTCTCCGCGACCCCGGGTTACGACCTGGCCAGCGGCAACGGCACGGTCGACGCGGCCCGTTTCGTCCCGGCACTCGCATTCCTCGCGGGTGGCGAGCACTGACAGCACACCCACGGGAGCCGGCATCCACCACGGATGCCGGCTCCCGGCGTCTGCGGCCGAACAAGGACTAGTGGAACGCGTGCTCCGGTGCCGGGAACTCGCGGCCCCGGACGTCGTCGGCGAATGTGCGGGCCGCTTCGGACAGGACGCCGGCCAGGTCGGCGTAGCGCTTGACGAACCGGGGCGTCTTGCCGCGCCGTAGGCCGGCCATGTCCTGCCACACCAGCACCTGCGCGTCGCAGTCCGGGCCCGCGCCGATGCCGACCGTGGGGATGCGCAGTTCGTGCGTGACCCGCTTGGCCACCTCGGCCGGGACCATCTCCATGACCACGGCGAACGCGCCTGCCTCCTGCAGCGCGACCGCGTCGGCGACGATGTCGTCACCGCCGTTGTCGCGGCCCTGCACCCGGTAGCCGCCGAGGTTGTGTTCACTCTGTGGGGTGAAGCCGATGTGACCCATCACGGGCACGCCGGCCGAGGTCAGGGCCTCGACGTGCGTGGCGAACCGGCGGCCGCCCTCCAGCTTCACCGCGTGTGCGCGGCCTTCCTTCATGAAACGGACGCCGGTGGCCAACGCCTGCTCCGGCGAGAGCTGGTAGGAGCCGAAGGGCAGGTCGGCCACGACGAGCGCGCGCTTGACGGCCCTGGTCACGGCGCGGACCAGCGGCAGCATCTCCTCGACCGTGACCGGGAGCGAGGTGTCGTAGCCGTACACGTTGTTCGACGCGGAGTCGCCGACGAGCAGCACCGGGATGCCGGCCTCGTCGAACAGTTCCGCGGCGTACATGTCATAAGCGGTGAGCATGGGCCACGGCTCGCCGCGGTGCTTGAGTTCCTGCAGGTACGGGATGCGCACCCGCTTGGGTGACACAGGCGAGCCGGCAGGGCCGGCGGAACCGGCGCCGTTGCCGTAGGGCGCCGCGAGCTCAGGGGCAGACATCGTCGTCGACCGTCCTTCCGTCGTCGAGGCCTGTTGCCAGGTCCCCGCGAGATGTGCGGATGGTGTACCTGTCGAGCGTGACACCGTCGGTGGCCACCTCGCACCGCGGTGCGACGAGCTTCACACATCCGAGGGTGCGGAACGTGAGCCGGTGGACCCGCGGCTGGTGGTCGGCGTCACAATCATGATCGCGACCAGCGACAACAGAACGGCAGGGAGGCGAACGAGGTGCGGCGCGAGCGGCCGATGGCGGAGGGATGGCGGTGGACCGCGGCCGGTGGCGTGGCCACGCTGGTCCAGCTCTCCGCGCTGGCGTCCGTGTTCGTCCTCCTGGTCGAGCCGAGCAACCCGGGTGTCTCCGACGACATCGTCGGCCTGTTCGGCTGGGTCGGCCTGCCGGTGGACGGCAACCTGTTCATCGCGCTGGTGCTGGCCGTGCTCGGCGGTGCGTTGCGCCGGCGTAAGCGGACCGCGCTCTCGGTACTGCTGCTGTGGGAGGTCCTCGGCCTGGTCATCGGGTTGGTGTACCAGGTGCTGGAGGCGATCGACCCGTCGCTGGTCGGCATGGACGGGCCGCCGGGCATCGACTGGCTGTTGGCCGCCGGCAACGGGGTCGCGCTGTGCACCGTGGCGTTCCTGCTGGTCATCCGGCGGGCGTTTCCGGCGAAGCTGGCGCCGGGCGCCTGGCGGCGGGCACTGGCCGTGCTGGTCGGCGGCCTCGCACTGGCGTCCCTGATCGGCTGGGGTCTTGCCGAACTGTTCCCGGGCACGCTGCGCGGCATGGGGGAGAAGTTCGTCTGGGCGGCCAACCAGGCGACCGGCAACACGCTGGCCCTGCGCCCGCTCGGCCTGACCACCAAAGGCCCGGACTGGCTGTCGGTGCTGCTGGACCTGATGGGCGCGCTGGTCGCGATCGGCGCGCTGGTGGTCTTCTTCCGCAGCGAACGCGGCCGGCGGCTGCTCAGCACCGATGAAGAACTGCGCATCCGGGAACTGCTGGTCGACTACGGCGAACTGGACTCGCTTGGCTACTTCGCCACCCGGCGGGACAAGAGCGTGGTGTTCGCCGCGAACGGCCGGGCCGCGCTGACCTACCGGGTGCTCGGCGGCACGACGCTGGCCAGCGGCGACCCGATCGGCGACCCGGAGGCCTGGCCGGACGCGGTCCGCGCGTGGCTGGCGGAGAGCCGGCGTTACGGCTGGCTGCCCGGCGTACTCGGCGCCAGCCAGCGCGGCGCGCGGGTCTACACCGACGCGGGCCTGCGTGCCCTGGAGATCGGCGACGAGGCCGTACTGGACGTCCGCGAGTTCAGCCTCAACGGGCCCGGCCGCAAATCCGTGCGCCAGGCGGTCTCCCGGGTCAGGAGAAACGGCTACACCACGGTGATCCGCCGGCACGCCGACCTGCCGCCTGCCGAGATGACCACGATCCTGGACCTGGCCCAACGGTGGCGCGGCGCCGAGACCGAGCGTGGCTTCTCGATGGCCCTTGGCCGGCTGGGCGATCCGACCGACGGCCGGTGCGTCATGGTCGAGGCCTACGACCGGCAGGGCCGGCTGCGCGGGCTGCTGTCGTTCGTGCCGTGGGGCCGGTTCGGGCTGTCGCTGGACCTGATGCGCCGCGACCGTTCCGCGGAGAACGGCCTGAACGAGTACATGGTGGCCGAACTGGTCGCGGCGGCCGGAAAGCTCGGCGTGCGGCGGATCTCGCTGAACTTCGCGATGTTCCGCGCGGTGTTCGAAGAAGGCGAGAAGGTCGGTGCCGGACCGGTGTTGCGGGCCTGGCGCGCGGTGCTCAGCCTGGCGTCCCGGTTCTTCCAGCTGGAGTCGCTCTACCGGTCCAACGCCAAGTACGGGCCCGGCTGGGAACCCCGGTTCATCTGCTACCACCGTGGCCGGAAGCTGCCCAGGGTGGGCATCGTGGCGGGGATCGCGGAGGGCTTCGTGCCCAGCGTCCGGTCGCTGGTCCGGCGCGGCGCGGACCGTGCGTTGGGCACGCCGGGTGTTGGCGAGGACTTCGCCGCCCGGGTGCGCGCGATCGACGAGCGGCCGCCGAGTTCGGCCGCGCTGACGTGCCGCAGGCCGGAACAGGTGCGGGTGCGGATCGCCAAGCTGGACACGTTGCGGCAGGCCGGGATCGACCCGTATCCGGTCGCGTTCGCGCGGGACGAACTGCTGGCCGACGTGACGGCGCAGTTCCCTGATCTGGCACCGGATTTCCATACCGGACATCAGGTTTCGGTGGCCGGCCGGGTGATCGCGTTGCGGGAGCTGGGTGGGCTGTGCTTCGCGCGGCTGCGTGATTTCAGCGGTGAGCTGCAGGTGATGCTGTCCGCCGACCAGCTCGGCGAACCGGGCCTGCGCGACTGGCGGGCCGGCGTGGATCTCGGCGATCACGTCGGCGTGCGCGGCGAGGTGATCACGTCCCGGCGGGGCGAGCTGTCCGTGCTGGCGAAGGAGTGGACGGTCACCGCGAAGTGCCTGCATCCGTTGCCGGACAAGCACAAGGGCCTCACCGACGAGGAAACCCGGGTGCGCGCCAGATACCTGGACATCGCGGTGAACCCGGACGCGGCGCGCATGGTGCGGCTGCGCAGCGACGTGCTCCGCGCGGTCCGCGAGTTCCTGCACGGCCGCGACTATCTCGAGGTCGAGACCCCGATGTTGCAGGTGGTGCACGGCGGTGCCAACGCGCGGCCGTTCGTGACCCACAGCAATGCCTACGACGCGCGGATGTACCTGCGGATCGCGCCAGAGCTGTACCTGAAGCGGCTGTGCGTGGCCGGTGTGGACCGGGTGTTCGAGCTCAACCGCAACTTCCGCAACGAAGGCGTCGACGCCACGCACAACCCCGAGTTCACCATGCTGGAGGCGTACCAGGCGTACGCGGACTACACGACGATGCTGGACCTGATCCGCGACCTGATCCGCCATGCCGCGATCGCCGCACACGGCCGCCCGGTGGCGATCCGCCCCGATGGCGAGTACGACCTGTCCGGCGACTGGCCGGTGATCGGCGTGTACGACGCGGTCGCCGCCGCACTCGGCGCCGACGTCGACCCGAACACGTCCACCGCCGACCTACACGCGCTGCTGACCAGGGCCGGCCTGACCGGCCACGACGAACTCGGCCACGGCGATGCGATCCTGGCCGCGTACGACAACCTGGTCGAGCCACGCACGGTCGGACCCACGTTCTACACGGACTTCCCGGCCGAGACGTCCCCGCTGACCCGGCCGCACCGCACCGACCCGCGCAAGGCCGAACGGTGGGACCTGGTCGCGTTCGGCACGGAACTGGGCACGGCCTACTCCGAGCTGACCGACCCGCTGGAACAGCGCCGCCGCCTTGCTGAACAGTCGCTGCGGGCCGCGAGCGGCGACGTCGAGGCGATGGAACTGGACGAGGACTTCCTGCGCGCACTTGAGCACGGAATGCCGCCGACCGGCGGTCTTGGCATGGGCGTCGACCGGCTGCTGATGATGCTGACCGGCACGACCATCCGACAGACCGTCCTGTTCCCGTTCGTCCGCCAGGTGGAAGACGGTCAGGACGCCAGCAACAGGTAGGCCATGCCGACGCCCATCAGCGCCCGGCAGCCGTGCACCAGCAACGGCCGGCCGAGCACCCCGACCGACACCGCCACCGGTTGGAGCGCGCGCACACCGGACCACACCCCGTACACGAGAAAGTAGATCCCGAACGAGACGGCCAATGGCGACATCGAGACCATCGCCGCGTCACCCAACGCCACGATCATGTAGAGCATCCCGATGCTGCCCACGAAATGGTGCGTGTGCTCCCAATTCTGGGCGCTCGCCCCGGCGGGCTGGCGCAACAGGATCGCCACGAAGAACGCGGCCTGACCGCCGAACAGCAGTACCCACACGGATTTCGGCAGCAGAGTGGTCCAGGACAGCACCATGACGATCATGCCGGCGGCCATGATCGCGTGACTGACATCGTCATGCCGCGCCGGCAGTCCACCACGCGTGCTGAGCAACCGGACGACGCACGTCAGCGTTACACCGGCGAACAACACCGTGAACACCAACCGCACCGATTCCGGCTGTCCCATGCCCGCCTCCGTCCGCGTACATCATGAGTGAACACGCTCCGTGTTCGCACGTGATAGGCGGCAACCGGGCGACAGCGGGCTGGCGTCCGCGTCGGCGGTTACCATATTTGACATGACCTCTCCAGCCGCCGCGACCAGCAGCCCGGCGTTGCCGCCGCTGCCGCTGCCGGGAGCAACGCCCCGCGAAGTGCGCGCCGCGCTCCGGCCGGAGTTCCGCGCGCAGTTCGATCAGGAATACCGGACCGCGCTGGACGAGGCTGGCCGGACACTGGAACTGGCCGGAGTGCTCGACACGGTGGAGCACTGGCGGACGCGAGCGTGGATCACCCGCGACCCCGCCGAACACCGGCGGGTCGTGCGCCGGGCCGCTGAACTGCTCACCGGACGGGCGCCGGCAGTGGACGAGTCGGTTGCCGTCACCGAGGCGAGGCTGTAGCGCAGCCGTTGTACACCGTCACCACCGATGAACAGGCGCAGCCGCAAGTCGACGCCCTGCCCGCCGAGGCCCTGAGTGCCTACGCCGAGCTGTGCGTTGTGCTGGAGACCGCACCCTGGAGCGGCCGGCCCTACCACCGGGACAACCCCGATGGACCGCTGCGCGTTCAGCCGTTCGCCACCTACGGCCAGGTGGTGTATCTGATCCTGGAGGACCAACGGCGCGTTGACGTACTCCTGGTTCAGTGGGTCGGCTGACCTGCGTCACTGCTACTCGGCTCGGCGTCGGTTCGGCTCATGACGGAATCACCGACCGCTCCCGCCACGCGTTGGTGATCGGTAGGCGGCGGTCGCGGCCGAACGCCTTGAGGCTGATCTTCGTGCCCGGCGGGTACTGGCGGCGCTTGTACTCGGCCGCGTCGACCATCCGCAGCACTCGTTCCACCAGCGCTGGGTCGAAGCCGGCGGCCAGCAGGTCGGCGTAGCCGCGGTCGCCCTCGACGTAGTCGTCGAGTACGTCGTCCAGTAGCAGGTAGTCGGGCAGCGTGTCGGTGTCGAGCTGGCCGGGTCGCAGCTCGGCCGACGGTGGCTTGGTGATCGAGTTCTCCGGGATCGGCGGCACCTCGCCGCGCTCGGCGGCGGCCACGTTGCGCCACCGGGCCAGTGCCCAGACCATCGTCTTGGACACGTCCTTGATCGGCGCGAACCCGCCGACCGCGTCGCCGTAGATGGTGGAGTAGCCGACCGCGAGTTCGGACTTGTTTCCGGTGGCCAGCACCAGGTGCCCGGCCGAGTTGGACAGCGCCATCAGGGCAACGCCACGGCAGCGGGCCTGCACGTTCTCCTCGGCCAGCCCGGTCAGCCCGAGCTGCTCGACGAACACCCGCACCATGTCCGCGATCGGCTGCACGCTGTAGTGCAGGCCGGTCCGCTGGGCCAGTTGCGCCGCGTCCGTCCGTGAGTGTTCCGACGAGTAGTCCGACGGCATCGACACCGCGTACACCGCGTCCGGCCCCAGCGCGTCCACGGCCAGTGCCGCGACGAGCGCGGAGTCGATCCCACCGGACAGCGCGAGCACCGCGGAGGCGAACCCGTTCTTGCGCGTGTAGTCCCGCAGGCCCGTGACCAGCGCCGACCACACCTCTTCCAGTTCGGGCAGCGGCGGCGCGATCGGCGGCGCCGGCATGGGCGGCCAAGCCGGCAGGGGTCGGTCGCTCAGCGTCACCCGGCGCACGTCGAATCCGAGCACCTCCCCGGACTTGTGGCCATCGCCGGCCGGCAGGTCCAGGTCCAGCACCAGCAGGTGCTCCACGAACTGCGGCGCGCGGGCCAGCACGTTCCCGGTCGCGTCGACCACCATCGAGTCGCCGTCGAACACCAGCTCGTCCTGGCCGCCGACCCAGTTCACGTAGGCCAGTGGCGCGCCGGCCTCACGCGCCCGCCCGGCCACCAGCGGCAGGCGCTGGTCGTCCTTGTTCCGCTCGTAGGGCGACGCGTTGGGCACCAGCACCAGGTCCACCCCGGCCGCGCCCAGCGCCGCGATCGGCCCGCCGTCCTGCCAGATGTCCTCGCAGATCACCATGCCGATGTCCAGGCCGTGCAGCCGGACCACGTCCAGTTCGTTGCCCGGCTTGAAGATCCGGTACTCGTCGAACACGCCATAGTTGGGCAGGAAGTGCTTGAACTGCCGGGCCACCACCGCGCCCTGGTAGAGCACCGCCGCCGCGTTGCGTGGGCCCGCGTCGTCGCGGTCGAGGTAGCCGACGAACACGGCCACGTCCGCGCAGCCTGCCGTGACCAGCCGCTCGGCCAGCGACTCCAGCGTGCGCCGGGCCGCGTCGCTGAACGAAAGGCGCAGCGCAAGGTCCTCGACCGGATAGCCGGTCAGCGCCATCTCGGGGAACAGCGCGACGTGCGCGCCGGCCTCGGCGGCCTTGCGGGTCCACGTCACCACCGTGTCGGCGTTCCCGTCGAGGTCACCGACACACGTGTTCACCTGGGCGAGGGCGATGCGTAGCTGCGGCATGGCGTCATTCTCGTCCACAGCCAGCGCCGATGTGCGCCGATGTGGTGGACCATACGGAGTGCCTACGGTCGCGGATGGCACGATCACGGGGTGTCCAAGTCGTCCCGCCGGTTGGCGTTGCTGGGTCTTGCCGCCGCCGCATCCGTGCTCGCCGCTGGTTGTACGACGATCAGCTCGGGGACCGGCGTGCCGGCGTCCGTCGTGGAGCGGCACGGGCCGGTCGGTCCGGTGCCCGCCGGCCTGGCCACCTTCTACAGCCAGCCGCTGAGCTGGGGCGGCTGTTCCTCGTTCGCGACCAGCCAGTCGGCGCAGAGCGCGTTCACCAACCAGAGTCTGCAGTGCGGCCGGCTGACCGTGCCGCTGAACTACGCCACGCCGGCGGGCAAGACGATCACCATCGGCGTGATGCGGGTGCGGGCCACCGACCAGGCCAACCGGATCGGCTCGCTGCTGGTCAACCCGGGTGGGCCGGGCGGCTCGGGCATGGAGCTGGTGGCCAACCTGATCAAGACCTGGGCGGGCACCGACCTGGCCAAGCGGTTCGACCTGGTCGGTTTCGACCCGAGAGGGATCGGCGCCAGCGAGCCGTCGGTCCGGTGCCTGACCGGGCCGCAGCAGGACGCGGTGCGGTCGGAGGACCTGGACGACGAGGTGACACCGTCCGGCGTGGCCGCCTACGCGCAGCAGCAGAAGCAGTACGCGGCCGCCTGCGCCCGCAACACCGGCAGCGGCACCGCGATGCTCGCCAACGTGGGCACCAGGGACGTGGCCAAGGACATGGACGTGCTGC
>WNGR01008638.1_pt1 | contig 12298 bp, 19 predicted proteins | sample 5407581 | NCBI WGS metagenome assembly WNGR01 (sample SAMN13153383, study PRJNA577476) | soil metagenome | isolation source: 80 cm soil or saprolite under Garry oak tree replicate 2 | place: USA:California | collected 2016-06-15
TTTTTTTTTTTTGGAATCCATTTCTGTGCACCTCGGGGCATATGACCCCACATAGCATGTCACTTTAAAACAGATGTGCTATGTATATGTCAACTACGTCCGGTTTCCTTCTCTGTTATCTTAAGTCCCCCCCACCCCTTCAGAGGAAAGGGTGGCTTGGCTTCCCATCAAGCATAGAGAGTTGCAGGGCACCTGAGTGCCATGGTGTGCAGAGCATGCTGTTCCATGTCCCAGGTTTGAAGTTATTTGGCATTAGCAGGCTTCTTACATCTTCCACCTCCCCCTTTCATGTCTTGATTGGACCCTTTGTCAGGTCTGGCAAGTTGTGGGGATGGGTGGGATGCAGAGATGGCATTGAAAGCTTCTTAAATGGCAAGGTGTTCAGGGGTAGGCGTGGAGGGTGAAGTGGCATGTGTGGGAGAGTTTATGTGAGTGGTGGGTTGTTGTTTCCACTTTCTGAGGGTGGTGCAACTCCCAAAAATGTATAGTACCTTATTAGTCAGCAAACTGTGTAAAAGAGATCCATCTAGGTCCTTGAAGGCCACTATGAGTGATGACACGGCTCCTTCTGTGTAAGTAGAGGGGTTTCTGACCCAGCTGGGCTTCTGTGTTACTGTGAGTTTAGCATATAAGGGGTTTTCCGTGAGGAGTGCTATGTGGCACTCCTCTGGGGACTTGGCATTGCATTTGGGTGAAACTCTGGTGGGAACACTGTTGAGGAGGATTTTAGACCACTTTACATTGGGTCTGATTGTGGGGAGGGGAGGGGAGTCTGGCTCATCACTAGAGAGATAAGCTGTAGCAAAATGCTGTCGGATGAGGGGAATGGAGCTCTGGAGTTGTTGCACTGTGGTGTTAGGTCCCCCTGTAAGGATCAGATTTTCCCTTGCTGTCCACCTTGCAGCAGAGATGTGGGTTTGATCATTATCAGAGGCAAGCAGGGCAGTGTTGATGTCCACACAGAGTTCAGGAGGTGTAGGCCTCTGATCCCAGGTGATGTGAGCCAGGTTCACCATGACACTGGGGCGAGGTGGTGAGGCAGCAACTGTGGCAAAAGTTGGTGTTATGGTCTTCTCCTTTGCCCTATCTTTGGGTGTTTGGGGGCTGCTGTCTGGAGTTTTGGGGGAGGAGTTGGGTTTGCTGGTTTGGTGGCCAGCTGTGATCGCTTTCTGGAGCACTGTCAGGGAGGTCCTGATTGACTGTAGGTCTTTCAGGATGGTTGGATGGGTGGCTGGGTTAGGTTCCTGAGGTGTGGGGTTACCCAGGGCTTTCATGATGTTTGGGTGAGTTGTGAATTCTAAAAGGATGGCTTGTACTTTCTCCACTTGCTTTGGGTCTGTTGAGAGAAGGGTCTCCACACCCGTAGTGATGGAGGAGAGTACCCCAGCTATCTGCTGGGGGGTGATGGGAGGGGAGGGAGGTTTGGGTTTTGGTGGCATGGTGGTGGTATGAAGGAAAGGAGTTCCTGGACCTAGACTTACATGTTGCCCGCTTACTTCGTCAATGACTTGGGCAATGCTGCCATCCGGTACTAGTAATATGCAACCCCAGCATGTCACACTGCTTGCCCCAGGGAATTCAACATAGAGACCTGGAGTGAAATGGAAAAATTGAAGGGGAGAACTAAAGAATTGAATGCTGAGTGTCGACTTATTGATCTATAGGTCCAGAATTCAATCAGGAGATATAGAATGGGGAGGATGAGGGCTATAGGTGCACCTCTGCATTGGCTTCCTTGTCCAGCAGTGGTCCTTGACACTGTCACCTGGGTGAAAATAGGAAATTAAGTCATGCAAAGAGATGCAAATGATCAGCCCAGAATGTTGCTCAGGGCTTTGAGTAACCATGTCCACAACATTATCTTGGATACTTTCAGTGTGACTGATGATGCCGGTGTATTCTCTAGACACCACCAGCACCCTATCACCTACTTGAGTCAAATCCTGCACAAAGTGTTTGAGACATGTGTCACAGACATGTATTATTTTCCCTATTTTTCTGTATTTATATGGAATTATTTGGTGAAGATATAAGCAGCTGAAGTATCAGAGTTCCTTATCTTATCTTATCATTAGATCAAGATAAGATGGTTAGTCACATGATGCCAACATGTGCACTTTTGATCACGTGACTGTGAGATAGTCATTCCATATTGAGATTGGACATTGCCATACGTTACGATTGGTTAGAACACTGTAGAATACCATGGAACACTTAGTAGGGTAGTATTACATGCTGTATTAGGTTTTACTCAGCACTGTGGAGCGACGCATCATCATTGTAGTCAGCCTTGATGACAGTGCATCAGTCAGCACTAAAGATAAGGCTATTAATAGCAACGACATGTCAGCGCATGACTCAGTAGCATTACTAAAGTACTTAGTAATCAAGTATGCAGTAGTGTATATAAACCCTCCTGTAGTGTCCTGAGTGGAACCAACTTGTCCTCTTGGTTCCCACTCAGGTGTGCATTCCTCTGTATTCTTTACATCCCCTCCAATCTAACTTGTCCTCTTGGTTCCCACTCAGCCTACCACAGTGTGACTCACCTTGCATGTTGACTTGTATAAAGAGTCCTTGTCTACACTCACCTCCACTGTGTACTGTAGGTTCAGCACATGATTTATCTCCGCGCTTGGCTTGACTGGTTCTGCCTGGCAGTTCATCAAATCCTTTTATCTTTGTCAGCAAGCTTAGCATAGCAAGGTGTCATACCACTACAACATGGGTAGAATGGAGGATGAGATTGCATTATAGCTGACTGTACAAATGATGTAATGTTCTGAGGGGAGCACTCCAAGACACAAAGATAGGTCAATGGAATGGGCTGCATGACAAGCCCATCCTCCTATATGCTCCCTCTGAAGACAAACTTATTGGGCCCAAGAACCTTTACTTTCCTATGGCCATGTTGCTGGGCAAGTTCTGCAGCAGTCCATAGCTGTGGGGCTGGCTGCCCATCTCTCTTCCGCTTACTGCCCAACTGAGGGATTCAGGGCACAAATACCACAATGACCTCCCACTGGTTTGACTCAGAGATGTTCAATTGGTAGACATATCCAACATCATCGCAATATTGTTCAGCTATACAGCACACCCATTGTCCAACCTCTATCTGAGTGGATGAATGGGGTTGGGAGGAAAGTATTCCAATGTACTCCATTGGTGGAATGACCCATGGTTGCTTGTCATGGACAGTAACCAAGCCTTTCACTGCATGCCAAGCTTCTCTGATGTTGAACACCTCAATGAACACATATCCTAGTACAGAGGACAGAGTGAATGCCGACGTGATGGCTGGTGGGTGGATTTCACAAGGCATAAGACACCAACAGCAAATTTGAAATACAACATCAGCTTCTTGTCCAAGCTGTCCCATTGGGTGTCAGCATCTGATGGCACATAATGCAGAATACCAACCTTCACCCTGATGGACCATATACTAGGATCAGTCAAGCATGGCACTCGAAATGGTAGGGGGACGTCATCAATTGTCATGTATGAGGACTGTGTATTGTGCCCAGCTCTTGCTACGATTCTCACTGCTTCATCTTTGAGGTCCTGTACTTCTATGTTGGCACTAGCATGTGAGATTATTTCCATCTTGTCATCCAGAACCTCCTCCTTATTGTCCAAGAGCTAACCTAAAAGATACACATGGACCACAATAAACGACAGGTGCATGTGGCTTACCAGGATTATCCACTCCCTCATCCTCTCCCTCATCCAGTTCCTCTTCATCCTCACACACGACGATTGCTTCAATATCAAGAAAGTGGTGTGCCTGTGGGTTAACAAATTAACAATATTGTTCCAAGACTTGTGTCAACAGACTTCAGACTTACAGAGAACTCAGACATTTTTCAACATGTAGCACTGGAAGTGACATTATTGAGCAAAAATGGAGCGGAGCGCTACATTTTAAACTAGTTCCTTTTTAGGTAGTGCCCAGTGGCTTTGCGATCTGTGCAAGTTGATTTGCTTGGGTATTGTTTTGTAACATTCTAGTGTCCACATGCTTTGGTCCTCATTGTACAACCTATCAGGTTCACTGTAATCACATAATATGTTTCTGAATCTACCCAGTTGGAGCTACAAGTTGCTAGTGATCAAATGGCTCAGTTCCACACACATTCAGGTATTATATACATATGATAACTCTAATGGCCATGCATCTGGAACAAAAGCAGGTATTAGACAAGATGAGATCACGTCAGATGGGAGTATTGTACCTTCAAGTCACGTGAGCTGGCATTAAGACATGCCAGGCCTCTATCCTCCTCACCCATCCTTTAAAATTGCTGTCCTGTTTGCCAATGGGAACATGCAAGCGTGCAGTCTTGGGGCCAGTTTGGTGCTCACTGAGAGCTGTGAGGTCACTCTGCACACCATTGAACACATGAATACCTAAGGACAACAAGTCCCTTGCCTCTCTCCAGAGACTATTGATGCAGTGCAAATTGGCACCTTGACCTTCTAAGATGTGTAGCACACTGCAGTGTCTACTGAAAAAGGTCAACATCTTGGAGTTTATTTCTTCTTTCTCCCACTTTACAGCCATGCCTTCAGCAGCCAACAGACCCAATATCTCTAGGGCGATAGACTCTAGGAAGCGGAGGTCATGATATACAGACTCACCATGCATGACAAGGCAATGTGCATGGGTGGTTGTAGCATCCTTGACAAGAGTGAGAGCTTCCAAAATGGCCTGTTTGGAATGGTGGGCCCAATTGAATGCCACCAGCCTCGATAACAAGCCTGGATGCAAGTCAGCTCACAATTTGGTGAAGATAGCATTGTGTTTGAGCAACATCCTAATACAGTCACCGTCAAGAGGCAGGTTTTTTTGAGCTGTATGGACTTACTCATCGATCACAGTCTTGACAAGGGCAATGTGAGATCTGGAGGAAAGTTCTGATGCCCAGGCACATTGAAGAAAGTCTTTGAGTTTATCTGACAGCTCATGACATTGAGTGAGGTCACTTGCTTGTACAAGTGCCAGCACAACAGAGGTAGTGTTGGCTGCTTTGCAGATGGCAAAGTCAACTGCAGGGCTGTGTATGTCCTTGTTGATAAGAAATGGATGCCATGACAAAGAATGATCCACATTAAGGCTGAGCAGAGATAGCAGTCCATTGCTAACTCCCATGCAGAATAGGTTCTTGAAGGGTAAAGGAAGGGCACATACAGCTAATGTGATTGAGTGTGTGTTTCAAGCCACGGTGTGTGCCTGTGATGCCAGGTGCAACATAACTCCTGATATGCCAGATAGAATGAACTGTATTGAAATGGTGAATATGAAGACATAATGGAGGAGGCGAGCAATGGCCTTCCCAAGTCCCCTTGGAGTTGTCAATGGAAAGCGACTGAGATGGTAGATAACATTGAGGATCTCTTGTGATAGGGAGAGATACACGCAGACTCAGGATAGGAAGGGCAAGAGTGGGAGTGTTGCTGTGGCATTGTGGAGATCAATGATACCAATGCCATTCTGGGATTCTAAGGGTGAGCAAGATGAGGGGTGCGTACATGTGCTTCACTGATCCGACATTTGGAGGTGAGATTATGGGGATATGACCACATAAAGACCCATTTCTTGAGCTTTTCATCTTATAATGACCACCAACCGTATCTCAAAGACCATGGCAGGCTCCCCACTTAGGAATGCTAGGGGATAACTGGATCAATACAATTGGTCGGCACACAGTATACATGTAAGATCTAGAAAGTAAAGTTGAGTAGCTTCAGCGGCGGGAATTGTCTGCAATACAACAGTGGATAGGACTTAGATAAATTATTTGTTCATCGTGTGCAATGACCTCCTTGCTGATATCTGCCACCTGTGCAATCATAGGCAAGAATGGAGGGGCACATGCACACTGTGAGCATTTTACAATGTAATCCAATTCAGTCAGCTATTTCACAAAATCTGATTGGTCAGATTTTTGGAACAGAATGGGATTACATTGTGAAATGCCTGCAGTGACAGTGTGTCATGATCCGGATGCTTCAGGTCATGGGACTTGTACCACTACAGTATGTCTTCTTATCTCGACCTTTCTATATGTTCCCTTTGTTCTGCTTTTGTCTGTGCATCGCCCCCAGTCGCCTTATCTATGATAACACACTGCTTGACCTGTTTCGACTGTGTTTACTTATGTCCTGACTTGTGTTCGGATCTTTGTCTTGTCTCAGTATATAAACCCTGTGTACACATAGTACAAAGCCAGACTTGGCTTCATTTGTAATCTAGCAAACTTGCCTTTGAATCTTTGAGTGTGAACTGTCCATCTCTTCTTGTAAACCATCTCCCTCAGACTCTTCTAGAGTCAAACACTCCCATCGAAGTTTTTGCAGTTGTACTATAACAATGCCACACTCAGCTGAGACTTAGCACACCTGCAACTAGGTGGAGAGAGGTGTCTCCACACCTTGGACGAGAAGTCCTTCTTGCTAAGTCGTTGCACACCTAGTGTACAACACTCCAGACACACCTGTATACCATAGCAATAAGACAATAGACATCTTTGCTCTATATTTGTGTGACACTGCCCTTCAGGCTACAGTGAACCCTTGAACTTAGTTCACGTCCCTGCTAGGACGTAACATAAGCCAAGTCTTCCTTACCAAGACACACTGAACCCAGACACTCTACAGAGAAACACAGAACCCCAGATAAAGACCAGGGCAACATAGTTGGGCGACGATTCACTACTGACACCAGTGGATGCATCAGCCATCCCCAGGTAACACAGAAACACAGAAACCACGAACAACGACCACAGCTGTGGCGAGCATCAGTGTCACCCTCGAACCAGATGACAACTGGACTGTAGTAACAGTCAGAAGACAAGACAACCTACCAGCACACATAAAAAGTTCTGCACTAGGAAGGGGTGCTGTTTGGTCCACAGAACCACAGAATAAACCACCAAGTTACAAGTGTAACGTCTCCAGAACCCTACGAGCAGTAGAGTTCATCAACAACGCCTGGTACCTCCTTGCATATTCAGCACTCTACGGTGCTTATAGAACCAGAGCAAGAGATCGTGCTCCCAGACAAAACAGATATGGACTAGGGTGGTGGATGAACGAAGAACTAATACAACAAAACCTACCACCACCACTACCACCGATCACTCCAGAATTACCACAACCAGTATCTCGCAACCCCAGCGGGACATACAGAGTACCACAAGAATCCTCTAGCGAAGAGGAGCCCAAACAAAGACCTGAGGAGGACTCAGAATCAGACGCAGATAGCCACCACACAGCCCACTCATCACACTCCACCCACTCAATCCCCCAAATCACTGCATCACTTCTGCAACCTGCAAATCCCCCATCTGTTCCACAGAACCCTCCAGAACCACCCCAGATCACTCAGCCACTGCCACCAAACCCAGTTCCACCACCACCCCCAATGTCAGCCATCAACACCACCACAGGGGGAACTAGTGGCACTGGGGGAACCCCACAGAATGGAGGAGGACTAAAGGGAATATCCCCTACACCCTTCACCAGAGATAGGAGCCAAAGCACTCAATTCAAAAGAGAGATGCTCTGCTTCATCAAACTTAATAGCAAGCATGAACTAATCAAAGAATACTATTCTCGAATCCTATACTGCCTTACCCTATTCAGAGGACAATCAGTCATGATGTGGGTGAACGAAGTGGAAGATGCGATGAAAAGAGAACTTGCAGACACCACCAACACCCTCACAAAGAAAAGTGAAGAATTGTGGAAAACCTTTCTTGATACCTTCAATCAAGATTGGATGGACACTCTTAACAAAGAAAAGGCCTATCAGCAGCTCATCAATCTTAAGATGCAGCTGGGTCAATTGGACAAATATATCCTCACCTTTGAAAGACTGGCAGGGATTGCTGGATGGGACAAAGACACCCCAGGAACCATAGAATTCTTCAAGAAAGGACTCCCTTTAGGCTTATACCAAGCCTGCCTAATGAGGGAGACCATTCCCCAGAACATGGTGGACTGGCAGAAGACAGCTAGAGCAGAAACCCAGTGTTTCAAACTCATCTTGATTGGACCAGGAGCCAAGAGCTCTGGGCCCACCCAGAAAACTGGACACAATCACCCTAGAACATGAGACCCCAATGCCATGGATGTGGACGCCACCACCTCCTCCCCTTTCAAGAAGCTTTCTGACGAAGAACGCAAACAATACATGAAAGAAGGAAGGTGTTTCAAGTGCCACCAGCAAGGCCACATGGCCAAAGAGTGCACATGTTCGCAACCCCCCAAACCACAGATACAGGCAAGAGCCACAGACACAAAGAAGGCAGAGGCTGAGGAAGCCCCACCTTACACCCCAGAAGCAAGCTTGTCCAGGGTGGCCACCACCACCACTGAAGATAAAGTTTGCCAAGCACACAACCTCATCCAGTTGATGAACGAAGAAGAAAAAAGACGCTATTATGCCCTGGACCAGGATTTTTGCAATGCCGACCTGTAAGAGCTGACAGGGAGGTGTGTTCAATGTACAGTATTCGCGATAGTGCTATGACAATCAAAGTGATCGTTCACCTTTACTACAAAGAAGCTCATGCCAATGTGCTCCTAGACAGTGGAGCCACAGACAACCTCATTGACCGAAACCTGATAAAGAAGTTGGGATTAGGAACCACACCAGTGAAACCACTAAGACTTGTCAGAAATGTGGATGGATCACTAAACAAAGATGGCACCATCACTGAAGTGTGCCAATTATGGATAAAGAGAGGAGACAAAGAAACTGCCTTCCAGTTCTTTGTCACAAGCCTTGGGGAGGACAGAATGATCTTTGGCTACCTGTGGTTTGAACACGAGAATCCAGAGATCGATTGGAAAGCACAAGAACTGAAAGGAGAGTCAGTGACTATCCTAACAGGAGGATATTGCTTCAGACAAAAGCAACACCAAGAAGCAAAAGTGGCTACAGTGGCCACCTTCGACCCAGTAAAAGAAACACCCATCCCAGAAGAATACAAACAACACCAGAAAGTATTCTCAGATGAAGAAGCCCAATGCTTTCCCCCAGAAAGAGAAGAGGACTTCCCTATCAAGCTCAGGCCAGATGCCCCACAGAAAATTAACTGTAAAATATATCCCCTCACCCCTAAAGAAGATGAGTTGCTAAAAGCATACATTGAAGAGAACCTGGCCAAAGGATACATCTATGAAGGAAGTTCCCCTACGCATCCTCCTTCTTCTTTAGAAAGAAGACAGATGGGGGGCTCCGTCCCATCATAGACTACAGACCCCTAAATGCTTGGACTGTGAAAGACACATACCCATTACCTCTCATCTCAGACATCCTCATGAACCTCAGTGGCAAGATGGTGTTCTCCAAGTTCGACATAAGATGGGGGTACCACAATATTAGAATAAAAGAAGAGGACCAACTCAAAGTGGCCTTCAAGACACTGAGAGGGCTGTTCATCCCTAGGGTAATGACTTTTGGCCTCACCAATGCCCCAGCCACCTTTGCCAGAACCATGAGCCACATCCTGTGTCCACTCATGGATGCACACCCAAAAGAGTTATTTGTGTATATGGACGATGTCCTCATAGTGACAGAAGAAGACCTCCCCAGACACAGGAAGATTGTACATGCCTTCCTGGAGATATGCAAGAATGAATCATATTTCCTCAAAGCATCCAAGTGTGTCTTCAAACAGAACAAAATAAGCTATCTGGGAATAGTAATCGATGGCTCCCAGATCAAGATTGATCCAAGAAAGGTCAAAGGGATCAAAGAGTGGCCAAGAGAAGTTAAAACACTGAAAGGGGCAAGAAGTGTTTTAGGAACCTTGAGCTATCAGCACCCTTTCATCCCCTTCTTTGCCCACCATGCCAAACCAATCACAGACATGATAAAGACCACTGATGGCCCCTTCAGATGGACAAAAGAAGTGGGGGAAGCATTAGAGAAATTAATCACCCTTATTTGCGAAGACCCCATCCTGTGTCAACCTAATATGGATAAGCCCTTTGAGCTAGAAGTGGACGCCTCCACTTTTGCCATAGGAGTGATCCTGGCACAAAGAGATATAAGAAATAAACCACAGGCAGTGGGCTATTTCTCGAAAGCCTTCACCACAGCAGAAAGAAACTATGACATCCATGACAGAGAGCTCCTGGCAGTGCTATGGGGCCTAGAACACTAGAGACACCTCCTCATGGGATCCCCCCACAAAATAAAGGTGTTTACAGATCATAAGAACCTGGAGTATTACCGCCACCCACAACAAATCAATCAGAGGGTGGCCCGATATATCCCAAGACTGGCAGATTACCATTACCAACTAATCCACAAGCCAGGAACACAAAACCATGCCGATGCCCTCTCCCGATGACCAGACCACACAAAGGGAGAAGAGGATAACACTGATGTCACAGTCCTCACCCCAGAAGTGTTTGCCAATGCAGCCCTATCAATCTGAATCAATGACAGGGTCATGGCACAACAACTGTTGCACCAAGACACACTGGAAGAGTGGACAGCACCCTACCAGCTTGTGAAATCAGGAAAGTACTGGTGGAAAGACACTAAACTAGTGGTTGTGGACAACACTGCACTAAGGAGGGGGGTAATTTCCCTGTATCACGATCTAAAGACAGCTGGACACCCTGGAATCACAAAAATGACCTGGCTAGTGTCACAAGACTTCTGGTGGCTGAACATGAAACTGGATATTGCCACCTATGTACAAGGCTGCACCATGTGCCAAGCAAACAAAAACTTCCCTGGGAACCCGAAGCCACCACTATCACTCCCCTTTGAAACAATCACCCTAGATTTCATTATGAAACTACCAGAGTCAGATGGCTACGATACTATCCTCACAATCGTAGACCATGACTGCTCAAAGGCAGCCTTCTTCATTCCATGCAAAGAAACAATAGATGCGAAGGGAGTGGCAGCACTCCTTGCCAAAACACTCTTCCCACACTATGGACTCCCCAGATGGGTAATCTCAGACAGAGACACTCAAATCACAGCAAAACTAGTCAAAGAATGGTGTGACACTTTAGGCATCGAACAGAACATCAGTATGGCATACCACCCACAAACTGATGGACAATCAGAAAGAGCGAACCAATGGGTAGAACAATACCTCCGAATGTTCATCAACCACCAACAGAACAACTGGGCGGATTTGCTGCCACTAGCCCAGTACACACACAATTCTTGGCCAAGTGCCACTATGAAAAAGACACCCTATGAACTCATTCTAGGGTACACCCCAAAGATGCACCAGCCACAACAAATGGGCAATATGCCAGAAACAAAAGAAAGGCTGGAGCAAATCCTCGAAGCAAGAAGAGCAGCCCAGGCAGCTATCACACATGCTCAATCACAATACAAAGACTCTCCTCACTTCAAACCATACTCAGAAGGAGATAAGATGTGGCTTGATGCCAGGAACCTGAAAACAACGCACCCCACTTTCAAGCTAGCCCCGAAAAGATATGGACCTTTCCCCATCACTAAGAAAATCTCCACAACCACCTACGCCCTGAAACTGCCATCACAGTGGTGCATCCACCCAGTGTTTCATGCCTCACTCCTAATGCCATACAAAGAAACACCTATACATGGTACGAACTTTCCAGAACCCCCCCCTGATCTGGTAGAAGGCAAACCAGAATGGGAGGTGGAATAGATTGTAAACACAAGACACTATTGGAATCAAACTCAATTCCTAATCAAGTGGAAGGGATATTCCAATGCCCATAACAGTTGGGAACCAGAAAAGAACCTTAATGCCACAGAACTTGTAGGAGAATACTACAAGCGCAACCCCAGAAGTGTGGGAGTGAAAGAATGGATAAAACAAAGAGAAGTATCCATCCACTCTGTCACCATTCACCTTCCCACTCCCCACACCACTACAATCATGCCCTCTCACGACTCATCCACTGAAAGACTTGTTGCCAGAGCCATGGCAAGAGGATCGTACTCTGAAACCACCACAGAGTCCCCAGAAAGCTCTATAGCGATGGAAGAAGAACACCCACCACCTCTCACCACTCTAGAGCATGACTTTGCAGTAGAGATGGTCATTGCCAACCTAGTCAATGCAGTGGTGATCAGATCCCCTTCCCCCAATGAACCAGCACCCCCCAGCATCCACCCAGACTTCTCTACACTGCACGCAAACCAGGGTTTGAATTGAAAAAAAACTCTGAGTAAACCCTGTGAAGTGTTAAAAGATTCTCACAGTTTACTTTCCCTTAAACTTTGAATGGAGAGTTTGAATCTCTTTGAGGAAAAATTAGGCGAAAG